>ENA-OUQS01000036-OUQS01000036.1-human-metagenome-genome-assembly--contig:-NODE-36-length-155542-cov-8.994578_pt1 | contig 155542 bp, 116 predicted proteins | sample MGYA00248463_ERZ548848 | MGnify/ENA primary metagenome ERZ548848 (study PRJEB26491, sample SAMN04978192) | human metagenome | host: Homo sapiens | study: EMG produced TPA metagenomics assembly of the... | reverse complement strand
AAAATAATGTATACAACAAATGCAATAGAAAGTTTAAATAATTGTTACAAAAAATACCCATCACTTTGTTTAATATAAAAAATTAGCAAGCTCTTTAGAGCTTGCTATATTTGGTTGCGGGAGATAGACTCGAACTACCGACCTTTGGGTTATGAGCCCAACGAGCTGCCAACTGCTCCATCCCGCGATGTATGAACTTTTTTAATTATACAACTTATATACATACTTGTCAATAAAATTTGAAAAAAATTTGCATTTGCCCATATTTTGTGCAATTTAAAAGCTAGCATAAACAGCTAAATTATTATTTTTAAATTTAATATATAATAGTTTTCTTTAACAAAATAATTTACTTTTGATAGACCTTGACTGTAAGTTCATACTATATTGTATGAATTTTTCACTCTAAATATTCAAAAATAATAAAATTATTACAAAACAGAAAAAATCATAGGGAAATCAAGCAAAATAAATATGAAACAAGATTTACATAAAATGACGAAAACGCTAAAATGCTTAAAAATAAGCCTTTATTCGACTCTAAAGTTTAACATAAAATATCTCACAACAAATTACGTGCAAAAAAATGTAATAAAAATTTAATAAAAGTGTTTATAACCCCTTCCGCAAGCGAATTTTAGTTACATTAATAGTAAGAAAAAAATACCCATTGCAAAACCTAAATTAAAAATGTAATAATAAATATATGTAACTTTAGAGTATAAGTAGGAGGAAAAATATGCAAGCCAAAGTATCTAAGTTTATAGCCGCAATATTAGCCTTAGTAATTATATTTGCAAATTCGTGGTCGGTAGTAAGCTATGCTGCAGAAGTATTTTTAAGTGAAAAGGAGTTAGAGAATCAAAACACTACATCAAAAGATGGAAGTGTAGATTTTGATGTGCAGTATACCAATGGAAAACACAGTGCAACATTAAATATTGACGAGAAAAATACCAAGCTAAATATTGCTGTATCATTAAAAAAGAGTGGCTATGTTAAAGATCTTGCAATAGATTTTTCTTCTTCAAACTTTGAAATAGATCAAATAAATGATGAAAATACAAATGAAAATGGTAATGCAGCCCAAACAACAGTGGCTAAAAAGATTCAGAATTTTGATGCAGAAAACAAGAAAATTACATTCGGACAGATAACAAATAAAGAGCAAATTTCAGAGCAAATATATATTAATCCAATCATTAAAGAGGAGATAGGCGAAGACAATTTTAGCAGGGATAATAAAATTAAACTTACTTGCACATTTGTAAATACAGATGCAAAAGAAACAAAGGTTGAAAAAGAAATAGTTCTTCATACAGAGTGGACTGCCCAAAATGTGGAGACAGAATTAAACTATGAAACAATCAAATATATTCCATATGCATCAAATGAAGAAAACAAAATAATTGTTCAAGGAAAAGTAACAACGAACGTAAAAAACTACGTTTTACCAGTTAAGAAAACAAATATAAACATTAGTATTCCACAAATTGCAGGGGAATATCCAGAGAAAGTATCAGTTATAAATAACACAGAAGAAATAACAAAAGAACTTAATAAAGAAAATATTACATATGATGAAAAAAACGGATCCTTAACGATAAAAGAAAACAATGAAATAAAAAATAATAAGATACAATGGCAAAAAAACAAGCCACAAAAATATATAGTTACATATATTTATTCTGCTAAAGCATATGAAAAAATAAAAGAAACATCCATAAAATTGAATTATAAGTTAAATTCGGAAATTACATTATATAGTAATAATGAATTAACAATAAAAAAAGAAATAACAGCAGAACAAGTACAAAAAGAAAAACTAGGAGAAATTGCAGATATTACATTAGAAAACCCTAATGAGGGCATTTACAAAGGGTACATGTATAACAACAAAGTTACTGCTGAGGAGAATAAAAGAGAAACAGAAATTGCAAATAAATATACATTGAATATTGCATATTCAAATTTAATAGATTCTTTTACAATCTCGCAAAACGATGATAAATTTACAACAAGTAAAGAACAAGAATATAAAGCAAATACGTATAACAAAGAATTAAAAATATCAAAACAAGAATTTGATAATGTATTGGGAGTAGATGGTAAGATTGAAATTCAATCTAAAGATGGAACGATTTTAAATACAATTGATAAAGATACGCAAGCAGAACAAGATGAAATTAAAGTTGATTTGACATCATTTAAAATCGAAAATATTGTATTAGAAATATCAAAACCACAAACTGAAGGAAGCTTAAATTTTGAAATTACAAAAGCAATAGAAAAAGACAATGATTATAGCATAGAAGAAATTAAAGAATTTACAAACTTAAAATCTTCATTAAATGTTGTTGCTAAGAATTCGGATATAGCTGTTTTAAATGAAACGACAGAAATGGTTACAAAGTTAGAAGAACCATCACAAAAGGTAAGTATAGAATTAGAAAACAATAGATTATCTACAGTTACAACTAATGAAGCTGTTGCAATAGGTGTTACATTAGAAAACGATAGTATTGATGATGTTATGTTTATAAATCCTAATTTTAAAATTATTATGCCGAAATACATTGAAAAATTAGATATAATAGCAGTAGAAGTTATGTTTGATGGTGAACTTAAAGTCGCTGAAACAAAGGTTTATGATAATGAAGACGGAACTAAAACCATAGAGGTACAGCTTGAAGGAACACAAACAACTTTTAATAATCCAATTGCAAAAGGTGCAACAATTGTTATTGCGGCAGATATAACTTTAGAAAAAACTACTCCAACTATGAATACAGAAATAAAAGTTATTGCTCAAAATGGTGATGAAAATAAAACAACATCAGAAAATAAAACTACTGTAAAGTATATTGCTCCTTCTGGAGTTGTAACAACAAATAGTGTAATAGGATATAACGAAAATGAAAAGCTAGAAGTTGTAAATGGAGAAGCAAAAGAGGCGTTAATACAAGCAAAATCAAATGAAAAAGAGTTAACATTTGAGATGAATATTATAAATAATTATGAAAACACATTGAGCAATGCTGTAATATTAGGAAGAACAATGTTCAAAGGAAATAGAGATGTAGATACATTACAAGATTTAGGAACAACAATGAATATTCCAATGTCATCGAAGATTACACTAAGTGGTTTGCCAGAAGAAAATGCAGAAATATATTATTCTACAAACGGAAATGCTACGAAGGATTTATCAAATGCAGAAAATGCATGGACTAAAGAAATAACCAATTATGCAGAAGTAAAATCTTATATGATTGTCTTTAAAAATTATGATATAAAATCTGGAGATGTTTTTAAGTTTTCGTACAATGCAAAGGCTCCAGCTAATTTGGATTATGAGAATAAAGCATTTGAAATGTATGGAATATACTTTACAAACAACATAAGCACTGGAAAGATTGAAGATAAAGCTATTGCAACTAAAATTGGATTAAACACCGGAAAAGAGGCTGTTTTAAATGCTAAATTAGAATCAGTGCTTGGAGAAGGTGCAAGCGTAAAAGCCGGAGAACATCTTAAATATATAGTTACAATAAACAACAATGGAACAATTTCAGCAGAGGGAACAACTATTAATATAGAAATTCCAAATAACTTAGAGTACATACCAACAGAAGGCGAAAATTATAAAATAAGAACAATAATGCCATTGCAAAAATTTGAAATGCCTGAAGAACCAGATTGGGATAACATAAATTGGGATAAATCAGAAATGAGCAAAGAAGAAGCAATGGCGATGTGGAAACAACAGGCTGAACAAATGAAACAACAAATGGAAGAATATTCAAAATGGGTAGAAGAGCAAAAAGCACAAGGTGTTGAATTTGATGAAAATATAACAGAGCAGAAAAAAATATTGATAATAGAAATAGGAAACATGAAAACAAATCAAATAATAAAAAAAGAACTGGAGTTTAACACCATGCACCTTGGAAGTAATGCTGAAGACGAACAAGTAAAATTAAAAGCAACAGTTGAATATAATGAAGATATGAAAGCTGAAACAAATGAAGTAACAAACATTATAAAGATAAGTTACTTTAATGTAAATATTTATGCAAATAATGAAGAAAAAATACAAGTTGGAGATATATACGAATGTTTAATAAATATTAGTACAAATGATTTTGAAAATGATGCAACAAATGCAATATTAAAGATAAATTTACCAGAAGAAATGGAATATAAATCTGTTGCATATGAAGGCGGTACAACGCCTAATAAAGTAGTGGTAAAGGGTAATACATTACAGATAAATTTAGGAACTATTGAAAGAGGTAAAAATAGGCAATTAACACTTAAATTAAATGTAAAAGATTTGCCAAATGGAGTTTATAAAAAAGACGTTTCTATAACAGGAACTATCGAAGCAGATGGAAAAAATGCAGAAACTATACCAACATTAACAGATACAATTAATAAAATAGGAGTAAGCATTGTACAAACGTGTAATATTCCAGCAAATACAACTATTTCTGCAGCAGAAAAATATACATATACATTCACAATATCAAATCTTTCGGAAATACCTATGGAAGATGTAATATTAACGGATAAGCTACCAGATGAAGTACAACTTAAAAGTGTAGAAACAATATATTCAGATGGTACAAAGAGCACAGATGTAAGCGTAAATGAAAATGGAGAAATGGAAGTAAACTTAAGTCTTGGTGAATTAACGACAGCAAATGTAAAAGTAGAAGTAATGGCAAAATCTTTAACTAAAGATACAACAATAACAAACAAAGGAAAAATTACGCACGATAAAATTGGTGAAATAGAAAGTAATAGCATTACACATGTTGTAGAACTATTCGATAAAAACAATGTGGATCCAGATAAGCCATCATACACAAAGAAAATAACCGGAACAGTCTGGATAGATAAAAACAGAAATGGTGCAAAAGATGCAGATGAAGAAAAAGTACCTAATGTTACAGCTATATTAATAGACCAAAATGGAAACATAGTAAAAAATGAAAAAAAATCAGAATGTGTTACAACAACAGATAGTGATGGAAATTACTTATTTAACAATTTATATTCAGGTACATATACGGTAGTATTTTTATATGAATCTTCTTTATACAGTGCTACAACTTATAGAAAAGATGGAGTAGACGAAAGCTTAAATTCAGATGCCATAGATAAAACTATTGTATTTGAAGGAGTCCAAAGAATTGCAGGAGTAACAGAAATAATAAAAGTTACAACATTTAATGTTTATAATATGGACTTAGGGCTAGTAGAAAATACGAAATTTGATTTAAGACTAGATAAAACTGTAAAGGTTATTACAACAAATAATGGAAAAGATGTTGCAGAACACACTTATAACAGTAAAAATGCAAAAATAGATTTTGAGGCAAAATATATAGCGCAATCTTCAATGGTAGTTGAGTATTCTATAACCGTAACAAACGAAGGAGGAGTAGCTGGATATGCAAAGAAAATAGCAGACTACATTCCAACAGAGCTTAAATTTAATTCAGAATTAAATAAAGATTGGTATGAAGGAGCAAATGGAACCGTATATAATTCTAGTTTGGCAAATACAGTTATAAACCCAGGTAAGAGTAAAACGGTAACTCTAATATTAACTAAAAATATGAACAATGATGATTTTGGAGTATTTAGTAATTCGGCAGAAATATATGAAGCATCAAATAATAACGGATTATTAGATATAGACTCAACACCAGGAAATAAAGCAAGTAATGAAGATGATTATTCAATAGCAAATGTTATTGTAGGAGTAAAACAGGACAAGCAGTTATATATGTAACATTGACAATGGCTGTGTTAATAATAATTGCAACAGGTGTATATGTAATAAGAAAAAAAGTATTAAAGTAAAGGAGGCAAAGAGCGAGTGAAAGAAAACATAAAAATAAATAACAAAAAGATTATAAAAGCGGCTAGTATTATCTTGGTTGTTTTAGTATTAACGCTGTTCTTTGCTGAAAAGAAAACATTTGCATATGGAACATGGCAGGGAAACACTAGTAGTGGAATGCCTCAAAAGGGAGCTTTTTCGGATAGTGGTAGCCTACTACCTAATATACTTCAAAAAAGGACTTTCTCTGGAGATGCAGATACAGAATTTCCATATACAAATTGGTCAACAGAAGTAAGTGGTTCAACAATGTATGGAGCAGATTCAAATAAATCTGTAAGATTTGGAAAATACGATGCAACAAAATACTATCCAACACCATACATTAACCAAGATGTTGGAACATATTTAGATTTCCTAGCCAAAATGAAAAAATTATGTGAGGAAAGAGCAAAAAAATATTTTAGCGGATTTACATTAGCTGATTTAATTGGAGCTGTACATGGCGCATTTGGGCTAAGATATGAAAGCTGTACTCCTATTATATGGTATGATCAAATTCAAGGACCTTCAATTTACAACAATGAATTATTTAATGTAGAAATTACAAAACCAATGTTAATAACAAGGGTACAATCATCAAGTGCATCAAGTACATCAGGTTATGATTACAGCAAGTCAGAGGGTCTAACTCGAAACATAATGACATTTCGAATATTAACTAAGTTAACAAATTGGGATAAACCAGAATTAACAACCGATGGTTCAACCAATATGGGAATTCAAGATGTGTCTTATTGGAACTATGATCCAGTATTAGGACCAAAAGTTGCTGTGATGGAAACAGAAAATAGAGCTGAAAACGGATATCAACAAGAAGGAGATACAAAAAAATACACCAATTTATCTATTGGAAGAGGAGGTGCCAATATTGCATACATACTAACTGCTATGGAAAATGCATATAGTGGAGTAACTAATTCTGTAAGAAGTAGATATAATTTAAGTGATATTCAAACAGCATATTGGGAAGCAAAGGATTTTAGCATAATAAGCTCTGCACAAGAAACTTCAAATGGAAAAGAATTGTACAAAAAGGCAAAAAGCTATCAGTCTTTTGTAAATAAAAATCTTATAAATTTCTCTGCTCAAATAGATATGTCGCAGTCACAAATTATAAGTAATAGAAACACTAACCAATATATAATAGGACCATTAACGATAAATTATCCTGAGTATGAGGATATATCATACTTAAAATCAATATACCTTAAGACAAATGAAGGTGAACCTTTAAAATCTAAAACCTTAGTATATGATGAAAATAATGATGACTTTGAAATAGAATTCATAGGAAGAACAGTTTCAGGTTCAAATGGTTTAAAGAAAAAATACCCAGCTTCTGGAAGCCAATTCTATATTAAGTTTTCAGCTTCAGATACTTTATACCCAACAAATGTTGGAATATATGCTGATGTTGAATACTTGAAAAAAGCAGAAATAGAATACAATCAATTAAGAACAAAAACTAATGTATATCAATATATTGGTCTTACGGCAAGAGCAAACGAAACAAGTTCAGACAAAAGCGACAAAAAGCTAAGACTTGCGAGAGGACAAGCATTTATAACAGTAAAATATTCGTACCAGCAATTGCATATTGGATTTTTATACGCATATACAACAACAGAATATGGTACGCTTTGGCTTACAATCCATAATGATGATACATATATGATAGCTCAACCTTTTGTTCAAATGACAAAAGACCCGGTTGATACAATTGATGCTCAACCTATAGATGTTGCAATGGGTGGAAAACGCGAATACAAGGTATACCATATGGAAGCACACAAAAACAATATAACTTTACCAACGAACCCAGGGCTAGACCCTAATAAAAATCAAACAAATGTAGACTTAACGATGAAAATTGGTGGTAAAGTATGGGTAGATGGCAGTGTAGGCAAAGAGGATAAATATGATGGTAAATATGGTGATGGAGATACACCAATGTCAAATGTAAAAGTTTCACTATATGAAATACCTAAAATACCAACACCAGGCACAAAACCAAAGCCAACGCTACCACCAACAACAGATACAGATGAGCCTAAAAAACCAACAATATCTGCTCCAAGATTTTTAGTGTATAACAGAAAAACTGGAGAAACTCTATGGGGAAAAGGTGAAAACACTCAATGTGCAGTTGCTTCAATTACAAAAATGGTAACAGCATTAGTCGTAGCAGAAAGAATGAATTTGAATGATGTTGTAACAGTTAATAGAACTGCTGTAGGAGAGTATTTAAGAACAAGTACTTGGAGCCCAGAACTTCAAATAGTTGGACTAGAGGAAGGCGATAAGGTTACAGTAAGAGATTTATTAAGAGCAGTGCTTGTATATTCAGGTTGTGATGCTGCAGAAGCACTTGCAGAATATTATCCGGGTGGAAAAAATGTATTCATGAACCTAATGAATGAAAAAGTTCGCTCATTGGGTGCAACCACAAGTCACTTTGTTACTCCTTTTGGTGTAAAACCGGAAGATAAATCTTCTGCTAAGGACTTGGCTAAAATATTAGATGCGGCAATGGATAACCAAATATTTGCAGAGTATTTTAAAGAAGGCTCAAAGCAATCAATATCTATAACAATTAATAGAAATGGAACAAGCTTCCAAAGAACGCTTAATAGTACAAACCCATTAAAAACAACACCAGGAATAGAAGGAACAAAAACAGGTCAAATTAGGGTTTCTGGCTACTGTGTAATTGCTTCATTTGTATATGAAAATGAAGAATATGCAATAGTTGTACTAGGTGGAACAACAAAAGAAAATAGAAATTTAGATGCAAGAAAACTTGCTCAATGGTTATTAGAAAAAATATTATATGAAAAGAGCAAAGAAGGAAAAACAGATTCTACTGGTGGAATAGGTACTGGTGGAACAATAGGAGGTGTAACTGAACAGTTTGATTTTATAGAAAAAGGAAGATTTGTAGAAGCAACAACCACAGATAAAAATGGTGATTATGTATTCTATAACTTGAATTCAATGTATAATTACTATGTAAAATTCACATACAATGGTCAATACTATGAGCCAACAAAGTATAACGCAAATAGAGATGACGAAAATTGGGATAACAATTCTAAGGGTATGGATGTTGCAACTCAAAGAAATGTATTCAATGCAAAATTTAGAGATATTGGTTCAGCACCGGAAAACTTACTAGAGCCGAAAGCAGAAATGCACACAAGAACAGAGTTAAAAGATCAAGGATTGATAGATGATTTTGGAAATATTGTTGGAGAAGTAAGTAAAGATGGTAAGAGAGAATCAAAAGATACATATGTAAACGAAAGTATGATGGATTCTTATACTTGTAACGGAACTAATAATATGGATTTATATCCAAATTTAGATGTTTTTGTAAATGATGAGAAGAAACATGCACTTATAGATTCAAAACAAATGATAGACTTTATTGAAAGCGATAAAGTAAAAACATTATATGCAGAACCAGACATAATGAGACATGTAAACCAAGGATTTGTGGAAAGAGAAATTGTTGATTTAGCATTGAGAAAAGATGTTTATAAAGCAACTCTTGAAATAAATGGAGAAGTTGAAGAATACAAATACGATAAAAGAAACAGTATAATTTATGAAGGCTGCTGGGATATTAAGGGAAGAAATAACGGATATTACAGCAATAATTATACAAGAGAACTTTATAGAGAAGACTACTCATTTAAAGTAGAAGATTATAGCCAATGGGGATTGTTCCAAGAAGCATTAGGACTATCTCAAGATTCAGAATTAAAAGTATTTGTAACATATAAGTTTACAATTCGTAACAGCTCATATGGAATTGCAACAGCAGTAACAGAAGTAGTAGACTATTATGACCCAGACTTTACGCCTGTTCCAGAACGTTCATATATAGGTGATAAAGATGGAAATAGTATAGGAAGTGTAACCTTAAACGAAAAGAGTAGATACTCAGAAGCAACCATGAAGAAAATGGATGGTTATAATACTATATATGTAACAGGTTCAAATATATATAGTAGCGCAGGAGATGATATTGCAAGTACAGGCTGTTTCCCTCTATCAGATCCAGATAAGAATAAAGACATATATTTTTATATAACTTTTGAAGTAAAAAAGGATGCAAGCAGAAACATACTTTTAGATGATGACACTGGAAAAGAAAACGTAGCAGAAATAAATGGTTATAAATCTTATTATGGAATAAAAGCAGTTGCTCCAAACTTTGGAAATACAAAAGCTATGGCAGAGTTTGTAAGAGGAGATATTGCAGGTATTCCAGATACAGATTCAACACCAGGTAACTTACGTGAAATCGATACTTCTAAATTTGAAGATGATACAGATAAAGCTCCAAACATTAAAATTACGTTAAACCATCAAAATGTTAGAACAATAAAAGGTACTGTTTGGGAAGACAAGAGAACAGAAGAAGCAAATAATGCAATGGTTGGAAATGGAAAACGTGATGATGGGGAAACCGGAATAAATGGAGTAAGAGTACAACTAGTAGAATTAAGAGAAAAATCTAATGGTGATGGCGTAGATGGAACTAGATATGAATATATCTGGAAAGAGGTAAAAACCGGAGACGTAACTCAGTCCTTAACAACAGTAATACCAAGAAGAGGAAATGTTACATTCTCAGATCTAACATCAATAGGAATTGGAACTGGAGAGTATTTATTCCAAGGATTAATCCCAGGAGAATACATTGTGAGATTCATATACGGTTCAACAGATGAAACTGTATTATCTGAAAAAGCTGTTGATTATAAAACAGGAGAAATTATATCAAACCCTGTAACACAAAAACTAGGTTATAGTGGAGCAACAGCTATAAACCAGAAATCATACAATGGAAATGATTATAAGTCTACATCATATCAAGTAGAATCTGAATTGTTTAATGGTGTTGGAGCATATAGAAACAACACATCAGGCTCATATAAATATAATTTTGAAGAAGCTGATGGAAAGAATCAATCAGATGCAAAAGATATAATGAAAGATATGGATTACAGTTCACTTTCAAGTATAATACAAAGCATTGGAAACTGGAGATTAAAAGTAGCTAAAAACCCATTAAATCTTGTAAATATAGACAATACAAGAGAAATAGTAGAGAAATATTCAAATGGAGATGTTACAAACGAGCTAGCAGAAATTCTAGCATCATACGAACATTTGCCAACAAGCGAAGATAAAGCAAGAGAATATTTAAATACATTTATGAATAATACTTACATGGTAGCCGAAACTGGTGTTATAAACATGAAGAGTGAGTATAACAGAGAAGAGTCAGAAACGACACCAATTGTAGGAACAGCAAATGTTGGATTTAACAACTATGATAGAGGTGGCTACTACGTATTAGAAGGCTTAGACTTTGGATTAGTTGAGAGACCAAAAGCACAATTAAAAGTCACAAAACAAATAACAAATGTAAAAATGACTCTAGCAGATAATAGTGTACTATTTGATGCTATTGGAAGAGCAACTAACGTATTATGGGTTGGACATACAGCACATGGAAAAGATACTTCAAATATTTACAGCACAGATAAGAACTACAAAAATAACATGATGATGAATCCAATTGTAAGAGTAAAATCTGCAAGTAAAGGTAAAGTACAGCTTACAATGGACCAAGAAGTTATGCATGGTGCTACACTTCAAGTAACATATGCAATAACAGTTGCAAATGTTGGAGAAGTAGACTACAAGGAAGATCAATTCTACTATACGGGAACAGTAGGAGACACTAGTACGATAGTAAAAACAAATCCAAGAAAGTTAATTGACTATGTTGGAACGCAATTACATGAATGGGATGATAGAGATGATAAAACGGCAACAAGAAACAATTTACAATTTAACAGTAATCAAAACCCAGAATGGCAAGTAATTACAAGTGATAAAGTGTTACAAGATGGATTGGTAAATAAGGCATATGAAACAAGTATAAATAAATATACAAAAGACCATATAATTGTAACAGAAGCCATATCTAAAGACCTTATTCCATTAATTGCAGATACTTCGGAAGCAAAAAATCAGATTGCAAATAAATTTAAAGAAGATCCAATGCATGCACTAGAAACTGTAAATGCATCACAAAGTGTGAGTGGAGTTCAATTAATATTAACTCAAATGATAACACAAGATAATACAAATGATGACAAAACTTACAACAACATGGTAGAACTTGTAACAACTAAGAATACAGTCGGAAGAAAGATGGCATACTCAATTGTTGGTAACCAAGACCCAACAACAGAACCATACGAAATAGACGCAGATGATTCTCAAGATGTTGTAATTTTACCACCATTTGGAAATACACCAATATTCTATGTATTAATAAGTGCAGTAGCATTCATATTAATAGCAGGTATTACTATAACAATAGTTGTATTAAAAAAGCATAAATAGAATAAATAAAATTCTAATTATTAAGATGAAAACTTGATAATTAGAATTTTTTTTGCCGAACAAGTGAAAAACCTAGGGAAATATATATAGTAGGAATAATAATAAATTAACATAAAAACATACAAACTGCAAAAAGCTTGAAATAAGCGGGAAAAATTAATTACTTTTAGAAGTAAAAATAATTATAAAAAAATAAATGATTAAAAATGTAATAAAAATTTAATAAATGTGCTAGTAATGCCTTCCGCAAGCGGGTTTCAATTGCTTTTTTATCGTAATTTAAAGACCCATTGAAAAATATGGGAAAAAATGCAATAATATAACATGAATATTAAGATTACATAATTTAAAAAAACATTAAAAAAACATTGAAAAATGAGCAAAAATAGCGTATAATTAATTATAGTGAAATTTTTAAGGAGGAGCAAAGATGCAACAAAAATTAATTAAAGTAATCGCGGTGCTATTAGCCACAACAATTTTGTATGCCAATTCAGCAGCTGTAGTAAGCTATGCGGCAGACAATTTTTTAAGTGCAAAAGCATTAGAAAATCAAGGAACATCAACTACAAATGAGAATGTAGAGTTTGATGTTTATTATGATGGAGGAAAACATACTGTTTCAGCAGATGTTAATGCAGAAGATACGAAATTAAATACTGCATTAAAAGTAAAAAAGGCTGGATATCTAAAAGATGCAGTAGTAAACTTCTCAGACACAAACTTTAAAATTGCAAAAACAGAAGAATCTGATAACATTCAAGCAGTAGATGCAGAAAACAAAAAAATAAGCTTTAACCAAATAAACAATGGCGAGAATGTAACAGAAACAATAAACATAGCATTAGACAGAAAAGATGAAATAAGTGAAGATATGTTTGACAGAGATAATACAATAAAATTTACTGGAACATATGTAAATGCTAAAGGTGAAGAAGTTGCAGTTAAGAAAGATATAGTAGTTCACACAAGCTGGACAGCATCAACTGCAAAAGCTAAGTTGGATTATGAAATTACAAAATACATTCCATATTCAGCAAACAATGTAAGCAAGCTAATCACTCAAGGCAAAATTACATCATATGTTGAAAACAGTGTGTTGCCAATAAAGAATACAAACATAGAAGTCAATGCTCCAAAAATTAATAATAAATACCCAGAAACAGTTACAGTAGTTGCAAACTCTACAAATGCAACAAATGGAGACACAAACGGAGATAACTTCTCTAAGAATAACTGGTCATATGATAGCACAACTGGAAAAATAACAATTACAGTAAATAATAATGCTGTAAATGGAAAAATCCAATGGGCTAAAAATACAGCAGATGAATTTATAGTAACATACATATATTCATCAGATGTATATGAGGCTGTAAAAGATTCAGTTACAAGAGTTACATATGATGCAAGCTCAAGCATGAACTTATATGTACAAAGTGGAGTAAACAAAGTAAGTGCACATGTAGATGGATACGAAGATCAAACTAAAAAAATAGGAGATATAGTAGAATTTACATCTAATGCAACACAAAGCATAAGCAAAGGTTACATATATAATAACAAAAATGCAGAAGACGAAAATAAGAAAGAGACAGAATATAATACAAAATACATAGCAAATGTTTCGTATGCGGACATAATTGATGAAATAGAAATTAAACAAAACATTGACCAATTTGTAACAGCAAATGGAAATGAACAATCAACAACTGTAGGTGGAACAAATTATGCTTATGACAAGGCACTAACAATATCAAAACAAGAATTTGATAAGGTGTTAGGAGAAAATGGAGAAATAACTATTTTAAATGAAGCAGGAACAACACTTGCAACAATAAACAAAGATACAGAAGTAAAAGACAATAAAATAGTAGTAAACTTAGTACCATTTAATACAAACAGTATAACAATAAAAACATCAAAACCACAAGCAGAAGGAAATGTTATATTCGAAATAACAAAAGCTTTAGCTAAAAACATTGAATACAGTACAAGCCAATTAAAAAGTTTTACACAAATAAAAACTCAAGTAACAGGAACTGCAAAAAATTCTGATATAGATATTGTTAGTACAGAAAGTACAAAAAATGTTGATTTAACAGAACCAACACAAAAAGCAAGCATAACAACAAGTAATAATAGATTATCTACAATAGTAAAAAATGAAAATGTAGAAATTAAAGTTACATTAGAAAACGATAGTGCAGATGACACAATGTATTCAAACCCAACTATTAAAATTACTTTCCCAGCTAACATAGAAACACTTTTTATAAAAGATTGGCAAGTATATTTTGATGAAGAGTTGGAAATAGACGAAGATTCAATAGAATACGATGAGAATGAAGATGGTACAAAAACATTAACATTAAAAGTAAATGGAACACAAACAAAATACAATAATGCTATAGCAAAAGGAGCTACAATTGTATTAACAACAGACATTACATTAAACAAATTAACACCAACAACTAATACACAAATAACAGCAGAAATAACAAATGGCGATTCAACAGTTACAAATGTATCAACAGATATTAAATATATTGCTCCATCAGGAGTTGTAACAACAAATACAATGACTGGATATAACGGAGATGAAAAAATAGAAGTAATAAATGGAGAAGCTCAAAAAGTTCTAATACCAACAAAAGCAGAACAAAAGGAAGTTACATATACAATGAATGTAATAAACAATTACGAAAATACATTAGATCACGTTGTAGTATTAGGAAGAACACCATTTAAAGACAATAAAGACGTATCAACATCATTGAGTCTTGGTTCAACAATGACAATGCCACTTTCATCTGGAATAACAGTAACAGGAGTAGATACTTCAAAAGTTACAGTTTACTATTCAGAAAATGGAGATGCAACGACAGATTTAAGTAATGCACAAAATGGATGGACAACAAGTGTAACAGATTACACAAAAATTAAATCTTACATGATTGTGTTAAATGCAGATTATGAAATGAATGGTGGAGATGCAATAACATTTTCATATAAAGCAACATTACCTGCAAACTTAGATTATGACCAAGAAGCATATGAAAATTATGGAGTATTCTTCAACAATAACAAAGCATCAGGAACAATTGAGGATAAGGCAATAGCAACTAAAATAGGATTAACAACTGGAAGTATTGCAAAACTAGATGCAAAATTAGTTTCAACAATAGGCGAAGGTGCTAGCGTAAAATCTGGTGAAATACTAGAATATGAATTAACAATAAACAATACTGGAGCTGTAGATGCAGAAAATGCAACAGTAGAAATAAAATTGCCATCTGAATTAAGTTTTATACCTCAAGACGGAGATGAATATGAATATAAGGTTCCAGAAGATGATGAGTTTGATGAATCTCAATTAGATGAGTTTGCTAATATGTCAGAGGATGAAGAATTAAGTGATAGTGAAATTGAAAAATATGAAAGAATACTTAATGAAATTGAAAAATATGATGAAGAACTTAATGATTTTGAGACAGAAACACTAATTATAAAGGTGGGAAATATAAAAGCTAATTCATCATTAAAAAAGACTCTTAAATTTAGAACACAAAGTGATGAAACAAAAAAGGTAGAAGTAAAAGCTTCAGTCGGATATGGAGATACAATACCGGTAGAAACAAAGACTGTATCAAATATAATTGAAAGAGTATATTTTGATACTCAAATCAGTTCGAAATACACAAGTCGCAAAGAAGGAGAAACATATTCTTTCCAAGTTGCATTAAGATCATCTCAATATAATTATGAATTTGAAGATGAAAAGATTGATAATAGCAGAAAGAACACAGTTGTAACATTTACTTTACCAGATGAGTTAGAATATGATTCAATAAAATTAACAAAATTTAATGAAGAAACGTTTAGTGATGATGATATTACTTCAACTGCTAGTGTAAAAGTAAGTGGCAAAAAAATAACTGTAAAAGTCGGAGATGTAGATGGAGAAGGAGGAAAAACTTTAATTGTAAACACAAAAGTTGGCAAATTGGCAAATGAAGTTTACAAGAAAGATATAACAATAACAAGTAATGTAAAAGCCGATGGAACAGAAACAGAAAATATTGATGATATATCAGTTACAATAAATAAACCAGGCATTAATGTTGTACAAACATCCAATATTCCAGTAGGAACAACAATATCGGCTGGAGAGGATTTTGTATATACATTTACTGCTCAAAATTTATCAGACATATATTTAAATGATGTGGAATTTTCAGATGTACTTCCAAAAGAAGTTACTTTTAAATACATAGAAATTATATATGAAGATGGTACAATTGATAGTAGCGTTGATATAAATAGTGATGGAAGTATAAATACAAAATTCTATTTATCAGCAGGAAAAAAGGTAATAATAAATGTCCATGTGGTTGCAAATTCAATAGACAATGACACAGAAATATCAAACAAAGGTAAATTCTCACATGAAGATATTGGAGAGGTAGAAACAAATTCTGTATCACACAAAATTAAACATTTTGAAAAAACAGATGTAAATGTTGACCCAGATGATACTAAGAAAGAAACAAGAAAAGTAATAGGAACTGTGTGGATCGACGAAAATAAGGATGGTATAAAAGACGCGAGTGAACAAAGAGTTTCTGGAGTTAAAGTTTTACTATTAGACAACAGTACAAGTAATATAGCAATAAATTCAGATAATGAACAATGCATTACAACAACAGGAACAGATGGTTCATATATGTTTAATAATGTACCACAAGGAAAATATAGTGTAATATTCTTTTACGATTCATCTAACTATAGTCCTACAACTTATAAAAAATCTGGTGTAAGTGATGAACTTAACTCAGATGCGATAGATAAAACAGTTAACTACGAAGGAAAAGACCAAATAGCAGCTGTTACAGAAGAAATAGTATTATCTGATACTAACCAATTTAATATTGATTTAGGTATAGTTGAAGATGCAAAATTTGATTTAAGATTAGATAAAATAGTACAAGCAATAACAGTAAACAACGGAAAAAATACAACAGAGCATGTTTATAATAGTAAACTTGCAAAAATAGATTTCGAAGCTAAATATGCAAATACATCATCAATGGTTGTGGAATATAAATTCACAATTACAAATGAAGGTGGAATTGCAGGATATGTTAAGAAATTAGCAGATTACCTACCAACAGAATTAAAGTTCAATTCAGAACTTAATAAAGATTGGTATGAAGGAAAAGATGGAGTAATATACAATGCCTCACTTGCAAATACAATAATTAATCCAGGGGAGAGCAAAGAAGTAACATTAATATTAACAAAGAATATGAACAGTGATGGAGACTTTGGATTAATAAATAACTCAGCAGAAATATATGAAACATCAAACGATTATGGTGCACTAGATGTTGATTCAACACCTGGAAATAAAGCAACAAATGAAGATGACTATTCAACAGCAAATGTTTTAGCGTCTGTAAAGACTGGCGACGTTGTAATTTATACTACATTAGTATTAACGGTAATTGCAATAGTTGGGGTAGGAATATACATGATAAAAAAGAAAGTATTAATATAGAAAGGAGATAGAAAGATGAATAAAAATAAAACATTAAAAAAATGTTTAATAACAACAATAGCAACTGCTACAATTTCAATAGCAACATTGTTTTCATTAAGTAATGTTTCTCTAGCTTATGGAACATGGCAAGGAAATGCAACTAGTGGTATGCCATCATTAAGTTACAGCCCATCTGGATTATTTCCTCAAATATTAAAACAAAGAACTTTTTCAGGAAATGCAGATAGTCAGTTTCCATATGAAGCATGGACAACCAATATGAGTACAGGAACAGTATACTGTAATGATGCTGGTAAAGCAGTTAGATTTGGAAAATTCGATTCGAAAAAACACTATATAGACGAAATTGGATATACAACGGGTAATGGATATGGATATTCTAATTTTGTAACTAAAGTAAAAGCATATTTAAGACAATTAGCTCGTGAGGAAGTATCTAGAAAAGGCGGATGGGGAATGGTCCCTTTAGGCTATAGTAACATACATTATATGCAATCATATGGGCCTGGGCAAAGAGGTTCAGACAAATGGGCAATTGACAATAGTGAGCCAATGATTTCTGTAAGATATGGATATTTAGGAAGTGGAAATCAAAATTTAGCTATAGTTAAAGCACAAAATAAGGCTAGAAATAAATCTAAACAATTAATGGAAGAATTATTATCAAAGTTGGGTGATTGGAAAACACCAAAGGACACAGTTGATGATACGACTAACCACGAAACTAAGCAAAAGGACTGGAATGGTGATGCTATATTTGGACCAGAAGTTGTCATAATGGAAACTCAAACTAGAGCCGAAGACCATTATAAACAGGTTGGTACGACAGAAACTTCAACTAATACGAAGTTATCATTTGTATTAACTACAATGGAAAATGCTTATTCGGGTGTTACTGGTTCAATACGTAACAGATATTCTTTATCAGATATTCAAACTGCACATTGGTTAGTTGCGGATTTAGATGGTAGAGTACCAGATGCAGGACATTTAACTGATAATGGGAAGACATTATTTAAGAAAGCAGAATCATATCAAAATTTTGTAGACACTTATATTAATGGTAATGGATACAAAGCCCAAATTCATGGTATGAAGAGTGATTCATATGCTTCTGGAACGAAAACTGGAAAGCAAGATGAAGAAAATACAAAAAGTGTTACTAATGATCCACAAGCAGAGGCTCAAGTAATTGTAAATCAAGCAACTAAGAGTTATATTGTAGGTCCTTTAAGTACTACATATCCTTATTATGAAGATATTTCATACATAAAGGCAATATACTTAGTAACAGATAAAGGAACGGATAATGAAAAAACTTTAGTATACGATGAAAATACAGATGATTTTGAAATTGAGTTTATTGGGGCAACAGTATCAGGTTCAAATGGCTTGAAAAAGAAATACCCTGCTTCAAATGCTAAATTTTATGTGAAATTCTCAGCTGAAAAAACAAACTATCCAAAAACAGTAAATATGTATGTAGACCTTGAGTATCTAGAAAAATCAACAGTTAAATTTAACATACTAGATACAAAAGCTAACGTATATCAATATATTGGATATGTTTCATCAGTAAATTACAGTAAATATCGTCTAAGAGAAGGCTATGGAAACGGAACCATTAGATATATGTATTTTAAAAAGAATTGGATAGGAAAAACGGTTATTAGATATGGTAAAGTAAAAACAAGCGGCCTTTCGTCTTCAAAAGGTGTAGTTGTAGTACAACCATTCGTACAAATGACTGAGTATCCAGTTAGAAGCCTACGTGCTCAACAATTGAGGGTTGCTCTTGACGGAAGCAGAACATACAATGTATATACAGCGACTGTAAGTGGAAAACCAGATAGTAAGAAGCCGGACACACCAGATACACCAGACGATGATATAGATATTCCAATTAATTTAACCTTTGAACTAGGTGGAAGAGTCTGGGTAGATGGCACAGTAGGAAAAGAAAATGATTATGATGGATTATTTAATAAGCAAACAGATACACCAATGTCAAATGTAAAAGTTTCACTATACCAAGTATCTGGATTAGATGGAAATCAATCAGGCAAATTTATTGCAGCAACTACAACAGATAATAATGGAGAATACTTATTCCAAAATCAAAATGCAATGTACCAATACTATGTAAAATTCACATATAATGGTCAATATTATCAACCAACAATTTACAACGTAAATAGAGAAGATAAAAATTGGGATAATACATCAAAAGGCTTAGACATATTAAAAGAAAGAGATACTTTCAATGCAAGCTTTAGAGAAATTGGTTCAGCACCAAAGAATACAGTTACAACAAACAATCCAAGTGAAATGCATACAAGAGATGAACTTGAAGAAGCTGGAACAATTGATAAGTTTGGAAACATAAATGGAGAAGTAAGTTCAAATGGAGAAAGAAAGTCTAAAGACGAATATGTAAATCAATCTATGATGGATGCATATACGTGTAATGGTACTTCAACTAAGGACTTATACCCAGGATTCCAAGTATTTGTAACAGAGGATTTCTTAAATGCAAAATCAAATACTGCACAAATATTAAAATTTGTAGCGGCACAAAAAATTGAAACATTGTACAAGAATCCAGATGTAATGCATCATATTAACTTAGGATTAGTTCTAAGAGAACAATTAGACTTAGCCTTAAGAAAAGATGTATATAAAGCAACATTAGAGATTAATGGAAAAACACAAGTGTATACATATAATAAGAGAGATGGATTAGAAACAGACGCAGCTGGAAACTCTTACTGGGAGGTCAAGACAAGACTTTCAGATGCAAGTTACTATGGAAATGATTATTCAAGAGAGCTATACAGAGAAGATTATGATTACAAAGTAGATAATTATTCAATAGTAGATAATGCTACTACATTAGAAAATTTAGGATTATCTGAGGATTCTGAATTGAAAGTATATGTAACATATAAATTTACAATACGTAATAGGTCAGAAAATATCGCAGCAGCTGTAACAGAAGTTGTAGATTACTACGATGCAGATTACACATATGTACAAGACCGTTCATACTTAGGCGATAATGCTGGAAATAAGATTGGAAATGTATATTTGAAAGACGCTAGTAGATATGGAGTAGAAACTCAAACTACAATAGCTGGATATAAGAACTTATATATTACAGGTGATCAAAGCTACAGTAATGCGGCAAATGATACTGTAACAAGCAATATGTTCCCATTATCAGACCCAGACAGCAATAAAGATGTATACTTCTATGTAACATTTATGGTAAACAAAGATGCTGCAAGAAACATACTTCTAGATGAAGATGCTGCAAGTGGAACAGCCAATGGTGTTGGTAAAGAAAACATTGCGGAAATTAATGGTTACAAATCATACTATGGCCAAAAAGCAAAAGCTCCAAATACAGGCAATTCACAAACACAACAAGAATATAAGACTGGAGATATAGCAGGTATAGCAGATTGCAACTCTACACCAGGTAACTTAAATCCAACAGATGTACCAAAAGACGGAGCAATTAAATATGAGAACTTCGAAAATGATACAGATAAAGCTCCAAATATTAGAATTATTCTAAACAGAGATAACTTAAGAACAGTAGAAGGAACGGTATTTGAGGATACTAGAAATGTAGATGAACAAAATGCAAGAGTCGGAGATGGACTAAAAGACAATGAAACCGGAATAAACGGTGTAAGAGTACAATTAGTTGAGTTAAGACAAGGAAAAGACGGAAAAACATATGAGTATATATGGAAAGAAGTTCTTTCTGGAAACACTGATTCAACAACACCAATTATAAACAACAGTGGTTTAGTACCAAATTATACAATAGACACTGCAAATGCAGATGGTAAATACAAATTTACATCATTTGCACCAGGTAACTACATTGTAAGATTTATATATGGTTCTGGTGAAAGCACAGTTCTTGGAACAACATATACAAATTATAATACTGGAAACGAAGAAGAAAATCCTGTAACAAACTTATATGCTTCACAAGAAGGGTATAAGAAGAAAACAGAAGGAAGTGGATATTCTGCTTCATCTGCAAATATTGGATTAAACAAAAATTCTTATAATGGGCAAGACTATAAATCAACTTCATATCAAGTTGGTGTAAACAATGGTTCAGGAGCATACACGAACAATAAAACAGGTTCATATGAATATAACTTTAGCGAAGCAGACCAAGGCCAATACTCAGATGCCAAAGATATAATGAACAAGGATGACAATGTTGTAAATGTTGCACCAAATGCAGATTACCTAGTAAACTGCAACAATGCAAGAAAGACCGTTGAAGCCTACTCTAATGGAGATATGACAAACCACTTAGCAGAAATATTAGCTTCTTATGAAAGCATACCAGAATATAATGGTACAAAATATACTGCAGAAGAAATGAAAAACTTGTTAAATGAATTTATGAAAAATACATATATGATTGCAGAATCTGGAAAAATAGATGTGAACTTCGAATATAACAGAAATGGTGAAGAACCTGGAGTAACAAATACATCTGGTACAGGACATGATAATATAGGTAAAGAAAATTATCAAATGGCTGGCTACTACGTATTAAAAGACTTAGACTTAGGTTTAGTACAAAGACCAAAGGCACAGCTTAAAGTTACAAAACAAATTACAAATGTTAAATTAACACTTGCAAACAATAGCACATTATTCGATGCATCTGCTAGAGCAACAAACGTATTATGGATAAATCATATAGCTCACGGACAGGATACAGAAAATGAGTATAGCACAAACAAGAACTACAACAATAGTTTAATGCTAAACCCAGTAGTAAGACAAAACTCTACAAATAAAGGTAAAGTACAACTTACAATGGATGAAGAATTGATGCATGGTTCAACACTTCAAATAACATATGCTATAACAGTAGCAAACGTTGGTGAAGTTGACTATAATGAAGAGCAATTCTACTACACGGGAAAAGTTGCAGACACAAGCACAGTAGTAAAAACAGATCCAAAAGTTTTAGTTGACTATGTTGGAACGCAAGTACATGATTACAATTCAAACGATGATAACACAGCAACAAGAAATAACTTACAATTTAACAAGGCTCAAAACCCAGATTGGAATACAATTTCAAGTGCAGACTTGTTGAACAATGGATTGTTAAATACTAGATTAACAGGTAATGTTAATAAGTATACAGACGGTCACATTATAACAACAACAGCTGCTTCGAAAGGTTTAATACCAGTAATTGCAGACCAAAGAAATGTAAAAGACAAAATTGCAAATGCATTCAAGAGTGACCCATTACATGCATTAGAAACAGTTAATAGTACACAAAGCGTAAGCGGAGTACAATTAATATTAACACAAATGATTACTCAAGACAGTAGCAGTGATGACAGAATATATAACAACATGACAGAACTTGTAACAACACAAAATACAGTTGGTAGAAAAATGTCATACTCAGTTGTAGGTAACCAAGACCCAACAATGGAACCACGCGAAATAGATGCAGACGATTCTCAAGAAGTAGTAATATTACCTCCATTTGGTAACACACATCTATTCTACGTATTAGGCGGAGCAATAGCTTTAATCTTAATCGCAGGAATAACAATAACATTGGTAGTATTAAAAAAGAGAAAATAATCTAAACAATAAAAATTAGAGATATGTGAAAACATGTCTCTAATTTTTTTACTATATAGAGTTGTTTGGAATTTATTTGATACGATTAATTAGTCTGACTTAAAAATTATTTTTGATATAGGAATTATAAAACGATTTAAAACTTCTTGAACCGTGAACAACAAAATGTATGTAAACTGTTTTTGAATCTTCAGAAATATCATAAACTATTCGATACTTTTTATAAATGAGTTCTCGTAAATGTTTATCTGGAAGTTCGGGAACATATCTACCTAAATATGGAGCTTTTTCCAACTCATATATGCGAGAATATATGTTTTCTGAGGTTTCATTCGCATATTTAATAGAGTCATGTGATATATATTCAAAAATAGAATCTATATCTTCATGAGCCTCATTTGACATGAAAATTTGCATATTTTTTCCTCATTCTTTCTTTAGATTCTTCAATAGACATTACTCTACCATTTTTTATATCATCTTTACTTTTTTGTAATTTCGAATGTAGATATAAAGTATAAACTGCATCGTCCCAAGTTGTATTGTCAGGTAAAGTATTGACTGTTGCAAGAATTTCTTGCTTTTCATTAATCATAAATTTCACTATCCTTTCTTAAAAAATCTAATAATAGTATAACACGAATATATTAAAAATACTATGCTTTTTGATTTTTATTTTCAAATTCAAAACGAGAAAACAAGTGATACCATTTTTGAAAGCAAGACCCGAGTTCGCCTTTTGAGGAGTTCGAAGGAGCTTCGACTAAGAACAATGTGTCGAGGCTAAAAAAATGGTATCATTAGTTTTCTTTTTATGTACGAAACAATAGAAAGTTTTTCTAAATTTTTCATATTTTCTATTGACATAAACATACCAAAAATTGTATAATTAGTATAGTGTTGATAATATGGAATATTTTCAACAAAATTTAAATTTTATTAATCTCCAACGAGATAGCAAGGGTGGTTAATATTAATAAATTAGTAATCAAAAGTACTAAATAAAATAGGGAACATACAAAAGAACTAATTGACAAAAACAGCATAGATTGTCAATAGGTTTTTTGTTGTCTTTTTATGTTATTGATAAATTATCAAAAAAGAGGAATTGTTTTAGAAAATACTAGTAAAAAGCAAGCTTAAAGGAGCAGTGAGCAAGCAATTTACAAAGTGGCTAAAAACAAGAAGGACTTTTTTGAAATCTTATATATTTCAAATTCTGCTTTAATTTTTATTATGAGGTGAGTAACTTTGAATCTAAAAGAAGTAAAACACGAAAAATGCACAAGAAAATCTTTTTCTAAGATAGGTGATTTCGTAGAAATGCCTAACTTAATTCAAGTACAAAAAGATTCTTATAATTGGTTTATAGAGGAAGGTTTAGGCGAAGTATTAAAAGATATTTCTCCAATAGTTGACTACTCTGGAAACTTAGTACTTGAATTCTTAGACTATCACATGGAAGAAAAAACAAAGTACACAATGGAAGAGGCAAAAGAGAGAGACGCTACATATTCAACAAGATTACATGTTAAGGTTCGTCTTATCAACAAGGAAACTGGTGAAATTAAAGAGCAAGAAATCTATTTAGGCGATTTCCCAGTAATGACAGACAGTGCAACATTTATTATCAATGGAGCAGAGAGAGTAATTGTAAGCCAATTAGTTCGTTCTCCATCTTGTTACTATGCACAAGACTACGACAAAACAGGAAAGAGAATATACACATCTACTGTTATGCCTATAAGAGGTGCATGGCTAGAATACGAAACAGATGGAAATGATATTTTCTATGTAAGAGTTGATAGAACAAGAAAATTACCTGTTACATCTTTATTAAGAAGTATAGGATTTGTAACAGATGAGCAAATATTAGACCTATTTGCAAATGATCCAAAAATCAAGGCGACTCTTGATAAGGATACAATAAAAACTCAAGATGAAGCAATAATTGAAATATATAAGAAATTAAGACCAGGGGAACTTCCAACAGCTGATGCTGCTAGAAACTTATTCGATGGTTTATTCTTCGATAACAGAAGATATGATTTAGCAAAAGTAGGAAGATACAAATTTAATAAAAAATTATGTTTAGCAACTAGAATAACAGGACAAGTTGCTTATGATGATATAGTAGATCCATCAACAGGTGAAGTTTTAGCAGAAAAGAATACAAGAATTACTGCAGAAGCTGCAGAAGCTATTCAAGATTCTGGAATTAATATAGTAGACGTATTAGTTGATGACCAAAAAGTAAGAGTAATAGGAAATGGAATAGTAAATATCCACAAAATGTTACCAAATGTGGATTTATCTGACCTTCACTTCAAAGAAGGAGTTAATTACAATGTATTAAAATCTATAATGGATACAACTCCAGACGAGAAATTACATGATGTAATTAAAGAAAGATACAACGAATTAGTTCCTCTAACAATCACAACAGAGGATATGATTGCATCTATCAGTTACCTATTAAATCTAGATTATGGAATAGGAAAAGTTGATGATATAGATCACTTAGGAAACAGACGTATTAGATGTGTTGGTGAGTTACTACAAAACCAATTCAGAATTGGTTTAACAAGACTTGAAAGAGTTGTTCGTGAAAGAATGACAATACAAGACTTAGACTCTGTAACACCACAAACATTAATAAATACAAAACCTATTACATCATCAATAAGAGAATTCTTTGGAAGCTCTCAATTATCACAATTCATGGATCAAACAAACCCATTATCAGAGCTTACTCATAAGAGAAGAATTTCTGCATTAGGACCTGGAGGTCTTTCTCGTGAAAGAGCTGGATTCGAGGTTCGTGATATTCACTATACTCACTATGGTAGACTATGCCCAGTTGAATCTCCAGAAGGACCAAACATTGGACTTATCTCTGCACTTTCATCATTTGCTATGATAGACGAATATGGATTTGTAGAAACACCATATAGAAAAGTTGATAAAGAAACAGGTAAATTAACAGATATAGTTGATTATATGCCTGCTGATGAAGAAGATAAATATACAATTGCACAAGCATCAGAACCAGTAGACGCAGAAGGTAGATTCGTAAACAAAATGGTAAAAGTAAGACGTAGATCTGAAATTACAGAGGTTAAGGCAAGCGAAGTAGACTATGTAGATGTTTCACCAAAACAATTAGTTTCTGTTGCTGCTGCCATGATACCTTTCTTGGAGCACGATGATGTTAAGCGTTCTCTAATGGGATCTAACATGCAACGTCAAGCAGTTCCACTTTTAATACCAGAGGCTCCAATAGTTGGAACAGGTATGGAATACAAAGCTGCACGTGATTCTGAAACAACAGTAACTGCTAAAAATGAAGGTATTGTTGAAAAGGTTACAGCTGACGAAGTACAAGTAAGAAATAAGAAAAATGAGATAGACCATTACAGACTACGTAAATTCAAGAGAACAAATGGTGGTACATGTATTAACCAAAGACCAGTTGTTCAAAAGGGTGAAGTAGTTAAAGCTGGAGACATCCTAGCAGATGGACCAGCTACAAAGAATGGTGAAATGGCATTAGGAAGAAACGTAATTATAGCATTCTCTACATGGGAAGGTTACAACTACGAGGACGCCGTATTAATAAGCGAAAGACTTGTTAAAGAAGATGTGTACACATCAATCCACATCGAAGAATATGATTGTGAATGTCGTGATACAAAATTAGGTCCAGAGGAAATTACAAGAGATATTCCAAATGTTGGTGACGACGTATTAAAAGACCTTGATGAAAACGGTATTATAAGAATAGGTGCAGAAGTAAGACCTGGAGATATATTAGTTGGTAAAGTTACTCCAAAGGGAGAAACAGAGCTAACAGCAGAAGAAAGATTACTTCGTGCAATATTTGGTGAAAAATCTAGAGAAGTTAGAGATACATCACTTCGTGTACCACACGGAGAAGCTGGAACAATAGTAGATATCAAGATATTTACTAGAGAAAATTCAGAAGAACTAGCTCCTGGAGTAAACCAAGTAATTAGATGTTATATAGCAACAAAGAGAAAAATATCAGTTGGCGATAAAATGGCTGGACGTCATGGTAACAAAGGTGTTATTTCAAGAATATTACCAGAAGAAGATTTACCATTCTTACCAGATGGTACACCAGTAGATATAGTTCTTAACCCAATGGGTATACCTTCTCGTATGAACTTAGGACAGGTTCTTGAAGTTCACTTAGGTATGGCTGCTCGTGCATTAGGCTGGAAAGTCGCAACACCAGTATTCGATGGTGCAAAAGACTATGAAATTGAAGACTTGCTAGAAGAAGCAGGACTACGTCGTGATGGAAAAACAATTCTATACGATGGAAGAACTGGAGAGCAATTCATTAAACCAATTACAGTTGGTGTTATGTATATGATGAAACTACACCACTTAGTTGATGATAAGATACATGCTCGTTCAACAGGACCTTACTCATTAGTTACACAACAACCTTTAGGTGGTAAAGCACAATTCGGTGGACAACGTTTCGGAGAAATGGAAGTTTGGGCATTAGAGGCATATGGTGCTGCATACTCACTACAAGAAATGTTAACTGTTAAATCAGATGATGTTGTAGGACGTGTTAAGACATATGAAGCTATTGTCAAAGGGGAAAACATTCCAGAGCCAGGCGTTCCAGAAGGATTCAAAGTTCTTGTAAAAGAATTAGAAGCTTTAGGCTTAGACATAAGATTGTATACACATGATAACAAGGAAGTTGAGCTTAAAGAAGATATAGACGATTCTACAAGCTTTAGTAATATAGAAAATAAAACTCTACATGAAGAAAATGTTGTAGATGAAAATGAATTATCAGATGGATACACAGAAGAATCATCAGATGACGAAGATTCTGAAGATGACAAATTATTTGATGACCTAGATGATGAAAACGATGACATCATACTAGATGATGATTCAAGCATCTTAGAAGATGAAGATTTTAATGATGACGATGAGTAAAACTAAATAGGTACTTTTAATTCCAAGGGGGAAAAAATAGTGGATGAATTAGAAAATTTTGATAAAATGAAAATTGGCATAGCATCTGATGAGAAAATAAGAGAATGGTCACATGGAGAAGTTAAAAAACCAGAGACTATCAATTATAGAACATTAAAACCAGAAAAAGATGGTCTATTCTGTGAAAGAATATTTGGACCAACAAAAGACTGGGAGTGCCATTGTGGTAAGTACAAAAGAGTAAGATATAAGGGAATAGTTTGCGATAGATGTGGCGTTGAAGTTACAAAATCTAAAGTAAGAAGAGAGAGAATGGGGCACATAGAGCTTGCTGCCCCAGTAGCTCACATCTGGTATTTCAAAGGAATACCAAGCAGAATAGCTTTAATGTTAGATGTTTCACCTAAAGCCTTAGAGAAAGTTATATATTTTGCATCATACATAGTAACAGATAAAGGTACATCAACATTAACAAAAGGACAAATACTTTCTGAGAAAGAATTTGTAGAGGCTCAAGAAAAATTTGGTAGAGACTCATTCAAAGCAGAAATGGGTGCAGAACCAATAAGAAAATTACTATCAGAAATTGATGTTGATAAATTATCTGAAAAATTAAAGAAAGAACTTGAAAAGGCTAGCGAACAAAAAAGAGCCAAATTAGTAAAAAGATTAGATACAGTTGAATCGTTCAAACTTTCAAACAATAGACCAGAATGGATGATAATGCAAGTTGTACCAGTTATACCACCAGATTTAAGACCAATGGTTCAATTAGACGGTGGAAGATTTGCAACATCAGACTTAAACGATTTATATAGAAGAGTTATAAACAGAAATAACAGATTAAAGAGATTACTAGAACTTGGAGCTCCAGAAATAATCGTTAGAAACGAAAAGAGAATGCTTCAAGAATCAGTAGATGCTTTAATAGATAATGGAAGACGTGGAAGACCTGTTACAGGTGCTGGAAACAGACCACTTAAATCATTATCAGACATGTTAAAAGGTAAACAAGGTAGATTCAGACAAAACTTACTAGGAAAACGTGTTGACTATTCAGGACGTTCAGTTATAGTTGTTGGACCAGAACTTAAAATTTACCAATGTGGTGTTCCAAAAGAAATGGCAGTAGAATTATTCAAACCATTTGTAATGAAAGAACTAGTTAGCCGTGGAATAGCACACAACATAAAAAATGCAAAGAGAATGGTAGAAAGATTACGCCCAGAAGTTTGGGATATATTAGAGGATGTTATTAAAGACCACCCAGTATTATTAAACCGTGCTCCTACATTACACAGACTTGGTATTCAAGCATTCGAACCAGTACTTGTTGAAGGTAGAGCAATAAAACTTCACCCATTAGTTTGTACAGCGTTCAATGCTGACTTCGATGGTGACCAGATGGCTATTCACTTACCATTATCACCAGAAGCACAAGCAGAAGCAAGATACTTAATGCTTTCAGAGAACAACTTGTTAAAACCACAAGATGGTAAGCCAGTAACAACTCCTACACAGGATATGATTCTAGGAAGTTACTTCTTAACAATGGATGTTGATGGAGAAAAAGGCGAAGGAACATACTTCTCATCTCCAGAAGAAGCAATAATGTCACTTGCAAACAACGATGTAACAATGCACTCTAAGATTTTCGTAAGAAGAACTAAGATTGTAGACGGTGTAGAAAAACATGCAAAAGTTGCTACAACACCAGGTAAGATAATATTCAATAGAGGAATTCCTCAAGATTTAGGATTTATTGATAGAAGTAAGCCAGAAAACGAATTTGAATATGAAATAAATGGCGTAGTATCAAAGAAAAACCTAGGAAAGATTATAGGAAAATGTATTTCTGTACATGGTCTAAGCAGAACAGCAGAATTACTAGACTATATTAAATCTACAGGTTACAAATATTCTACATTAGGTGCTGTAACAGTATCTATAGATGATGTTAAGGTACCACCACAGAAAAAGGAAATAATTGCAAAAGCTCAAGCAGATGTTGATAACATATTAAAACAATATGGACGTGGATTAATTACAGATGATGAGAGATACAGCGAAGTAATTAAGATTTGGGAAAAAGCTACTGATGATGTTAAAAATGCAATGAGAGACAACTTCAGTAAAGAAAACCCAATGTTCATGATGTCAGACTCTGGAGCCAGAGGTAACCTAGACCAGTTAAAGCAAATTGCTGGTATGCGTGGACTTATGGCTAGTACAACTGGTAAAACAGTTGAAATCCCAATCAAATCATCATTCAGAGAGGGACTTGACGCATTAGAGTACTTCATTTCTGCACATGGTGCTCGTAAAGGACTTTCAGATACAGCTTTAAGAACAGCAGACTCTGGATACTTAACAAGAAGATTGGTTGATGTATCACAAGACATAATCGTAAGAGAAGATGATTGTGGTTCAACAGATGGACTTGAAGTATATGATATAAAAGATGGAAACCAAGTAATCGAAAAAATGCAAGAAAGATTATTAGGTAGATATCCATTAGACGATATCAAGAATCCAACTACTGGAGAAATAATAGTAGACAAAAATACTCTAATTACAGAAGAATTAGCAGATAAGATAGTAGATGCAGGAATTACACATGTTAAAGTACGTAGTGTATTCGGATGTAGAACAGAACACGGAGTTTGTGCTAAGTGCTATGGTATGGGATTGGCATCTAGAAAAGAAGTTGATATAGGAGACACAGTTGGTATAATCGCAGCTCAATCAATTGGTGAGCCTGGTACACAGCTTACAATGCGTACTATTCACTCTGGTGGTGTTGCCGGTGTTGCCGACATTACACAAGGTCTTCCTAGAGTTGAGGAGCTTTTCGAAGCTCGTAAACCAAAGGGTGTTGCTATAATTACAGAAATCGCTGGAAAAGTTTCTATAAGAGACGAAAAGAAGAGAAAAGAAGTAACAGTAACATCAAACGACGATAGCAGAACATACTTAATACCTTTCGGATCTAAACTAAAAGTTAGAGAAGGAGATGTTCTAGAAGCCGGAGACCAAATAACAGAAGGTTCTAAAAACCCAGCAGAAGTACTTGCAATTAGTGGACCACAAGGTGTATTTGAATACATCATTGCCGAAGTTCAAAAGGTTTATAGAAACCAAGGTGTTGATATCAACGACAAGCACATCGAACTTATTGCAAGACAAATGTTAAAGAAAGTTAGAGTTGAAGACAATGGAGATACAGACATGTTTGCAGGTTCTTTAGTAGACATGTATGAATTCGAAGACAAGAACAAATTAGCCGAAGAGCAAGGATTAAGACCTGCAACAGGTAAACGTGTATTACTTGGAATAACAAAAGCTTCACTTGCAACAGATAGTTTCTTATCTGCAGCATCATTCCAAGAGACAACAAGAGTATTAACAGAAGCTGCAATAAAAGGCAAAACAGACGAATTAATAGGATTAAAAGAAAATGTTATCATTGGTAAGTTAATCCCAGCCGGAACTGGTATGAAGAGATACAAGAAAATAAGAATAAACACAGAAGAACCAGAAAACACAGAAGTATCAGTAGCACCAAACGGAGAAAAAATGCCAGAAGATACAGAGGCAGATGCTGTAGAAGATGTTGTTGACGATATAGATGATGTAGAAAATACAACAGAAAATAAAGAATAATATTTTAGAAGAAGGACGTCGCCAAATGGGGACGCCCTTTTTTGGGCGAAAAAAATTAGTTAGAAAAATAAAAAAATCATTATATGAAGTTAGAGGCACAGGTTCAAAAAGAAACACGATTGCCACTAACATCAGATTATGTTTTTAAAAGAATATTTGCAAGAGAGGAAAATAATTGTAAGCGCCCAATTGAAAAAATAGCAGAAATTGTAGACTTAAGCACTGAGAAAGTAAAAAAGATTATAGGCTAAATTAATTTGAATTGTTATTAAATCATGCCATTATGAATATATTAAAAATAATTAATATTTTCATAGGAGATTTTTATGTTTGTAATTAATAAAAAAAGAATAATATTTTTAACACTTGCAATATTTTTGCCTATTGGTATGTTTGTGCTTCAAACAGCAAGTAACATAAATACAAACAAAACTGTTGCAACAATGGCTACTCCAGTAAGTAGTAAGACAATAATTATTGATGCGGGTCATGGTGGTGAAGATGGCGGGGCCGTAAGCAATAATGGAATTAGCGAGGCTGAAATTAATTTAAAAATAGCTCTAAAATTACAACAATTATTAGAACAAAGTGGCTCAAATGTTGTACTCACAAGGTCGGACAACAATGCAATTTATGATATAGATAAGAAAACTTTAAGAGAAAAGAAAAATTCAGACATAAGAAACAGAGTTAAAATTGGAAACAATTCCTCTGCAGATATATTTGTTAGCATACATTTAAACAAAATACCAGAAAATCAGTATTATGGTTGGCAAACTTTTTTTAAAGATGGTAATGAAGATGGAAAGAGACTAGCCAATTGTATACAGAACAATCTAAATGAAACAATACAAAAGGAAAATAAGAGAACGCCACTAAAAATTAACAACGTGTATATCATAAAACATGTAGAAATACCAACTGTTATTGTAGAATGTGGTTTTTTATCAAATCCTGAAGAGGAAAAACAATTACAACAGGAAGAATACCAAACTAAGCTTGCATGGGGAATATACAATGGAATAATGGAATATTTTTATGTTGGAAATTCAAATAATGATACAACAAATACATCAGTACAATAATATAATAAAAATTATCCACCTAAAAGGAAAAATGTGTAAAACATTTTCCGACAGGTGTTTTTTTGTGCTTTAAAAGCTAGTATTCCCTAGAGAAATAAGAAAAATGGTCTAAAAATGTAACATAAATGTAATAAATTTTAGCAAATACAATATCCGTATGCAAATATGGCACAAAGCTAGAAATACCAACATTTTCCGTCTTGAAAGACTTTTAGTTATTTACTATAATATATATAAATATAAAAAGTAAAAAGGTATGAAATAAAAGAAACTTATAATTTTTAGCTAAATTTGTACCAAGAAGGGAGAGCAAGAATAAAAATGAGAAGAAAGGGAGTAAGAATTCTAGCAATATTTATATTGATTTGCATTAATATTAGCATTTTTTCTAGAGTAAATGCTGATACTATTAATGTTGTGCTAGAGAGTGAAGAATATGCGATTTCACAAAAAAGCTTAACAATAAGCAGAATTATACCTAAAACAGATATTGAAGAATTCAAGCAACAATTTAATTTGGAGAAAGAAAAAGTTCATGTTTATGCCAAGAATGGTACTACTGAGATGAAAAATGGAGTTATTGGAACTGGAATGAAAATTCGTTTTGATAACATAGAAAATGAGTATACTGCATGTGTTATTGGAGATATAAATAGTGATGGAGAAATTTCTCAGTATGAAATAAGTAAAGCAATAAAACATGTTGTTGGACTTGAAGCTCACCAATTATCTGGGATAAATGCAACAGCAATAGATGTTGACGGAGACGGAGAGATTACACAAAAAGATGTTAGTATTTTAATAAAATATGTTGTTTATGGGAAATTGGACATTGATGGGAAAAAGACCCCAACAGCTCCAATTATAAGTGTTTTATCTGGAAAACAAGGAAAAAATAATTGGTATACTTCTGGTGTTGAATTGCAAATAAACAAACCTGAGAAATCTCCTGTAAAAATTGAATATATGGTATTAGAGATTACTGGAACAGAAAATATTCAAGAAACACAAATTGACGATGCTAAAAAGATAACAATTCAACAAGATGGAACATATGAAGTAAAAGCTTATAGTGTTTCTGTAATTGGAACAAAATCCGAGATTGCAACATTGACTGTAAAAATTAATAAAACTTCACCAATAAATGCTGAAATAGTGGCAACACTTGGAAGTGAAGATGGAACAGAATACATATTTGGAGAAACAGCTAAACAAAATATATATGTTAAGGAAAGGGAAGAAATTGGAAACAAAGTAACAATTGAAGCACAAGGGGCAAATGAGCTTAAAGCAGGAACAAGTTTACCGATTGTGTTGGAAAACGAGGGAAAAACAAAATTAATTGTTTCAACCGAGAATGAAGCAGGTTTAGTAACAAAAAGAGAATATACTGCCATTATAGATAAACAAATAAAAAGACCAGGAAGTTTAACTTTGAAATTAAACGATGCAAATGGAAATGAATATAAATCTAATACTTGGACAAACCAAAATGTTTATATGGAAGTTGTACAAGGTGGTCAAAATATAGTAACAACGTTTAAGGTTGATGGAACAGTAGCCATTGAAGAAAGGTCTGAACCACTAACAATTACTCAAGAAGGATTATACACAATTACGGTTATAAATAGAGATGATGTGGGAAATGAAAGTGAAACATCATTTAAAGTAAAAATTGATAAAACAGCTCCAGTTGCACCAGTATTACAAATTGTAAAAGGCGAAAAAGACCAAGAAGATAATGAATGGTATAAGGGAGATGTAAATCTAAAAATAATAGAATCTACAGAAGATGAAGGTGGCTCAGGTGTTAGTCACGCAACATATGAAGTAAGTGGTACAGCAAATGTACCAGAAACTAGGACAAATGGACAAGAGATGTCGATTGTAAATGAAGGAATTTATACAATTACAATATATGAATATGATGTGGCAGGTAATAAATCAGAAGGAGCTACACAGGTTATAAAAATAGATAAAACGACTCCTCAAAATATAAAATTAGTGGCAAGTCAAATAACAGGAAAAACGTTCCACATACAAGCTTCATCAGAGGAGAATCTATCAGGAACAGCAAAATATCAATTATATATAGATGGAAAATTATATAAAGAGTTAAATTCTAGTGAAAATACTGCAGATTTTGATGTAATAGAACAAAGCTCAAAAACACATCAGGTATCTATAATTATTTATGATGTGGCAGGAAATGCAAATATAGAAACAATACAAGTTAATATGGGGCGTTTAAATACAAGCGAAATTGATCATATTGAATTTGAGATAAATAGTTTTACACGTACGAATAATGGAAGTACAGTTGCCAATGGTGCAGACTTCTTAATTTCAGATACAAGTTTGTCAGATGCCTCTAAATTCATACAAGTAAATTCTGCAACAACTAATGTAAAAGGAACTATAACTGGTAATATTAAATTAGTAAGAAAAGATGGAGAAGTTGTAAATGTATTGGAATACTTCCCAGAGGGATTAAAAATAGAAGTTTCTCAGTATTCAAACGGAAGTGGAACGGTATGGCAACATAATGCAAACATAAATATGCTAAATAGTACAAATTCTAACCAAGGAAAAGAAGAGGGGCAGTCATATAGTTCAACAGTGGATGTATCTAATAAACAGAATAATGATAACAAATTTGAAATATCTGATGAAAAACAAAAAGGAACAAGAACATATACAAGATTTATTATAAAAAGTGTTACTTTAAATGATAAAAATATACCATTTAGAATAACAAGTAATGTAATATAAAAAGAAGGAGTGGGGAAAATGAGAATTGTTAAAAAAGTTATATCAGCATTTATAATAATTACATTAGTTAGTTTAACGCCAATATCACTTTACATGAATAGTTCTAATGCAACTAGTAATGTACAATTGTCACTTACTCCAACTCCGTACATTGATGTTGTGCTTGCTAAATCTAAAACTAGTACAGACCTTACAAATTTCCAATCTGACCTTCTTACAGCATTGGAAAAACAAGGAATAAATAAAAATCAAGTTAAGATAAGCGCAATAGAAGCTCAAAATGTAAACATTGCTGAAGGATTTGAATGGCAAAAAGATGTATCATTAACAATAGGTAGCATAAGCATTACAAATGGTGGAAAAAATGTTGAGATGAGAGGAAACAGAACTAACCCAGGAAAGAATGCTATATGGATTATACCAGGACAAGCACAAGAGCAAGAATTTAATTTCTCATATAATATTGATTATGGAGATAGTTTTAATGCTGCTGGTATGCTTTTAAGGGTAAAACAAGATGGAAATACTCTTACAGGTTATATGCTAAGTTTTAATAATACATGGACCAGTGCCGCAGGCGGCCAATTGGGGGCAATATGGAAATTTACATATGGAATAGGAAACAATTCAAGCAATATGACAAAAACATTATTAAAAGGACTTAGTATAAATAAAAGTGGAACTTTAAATGTTAAAGTAACTGATTCTGAAATTGAAATATCGGGTGGAGGACTAAGCTCTACGGAAACATATACATTTACAGAAGAATATGGAAATGGTTATGGATTTTTCTCTGACCACTATTCACATGATTGTAGCCAAATTGGTAGTTTCACTTTAACAAACATAAATTTAAAAACAACAAATGTAAGAAAATTAGAAGATGTTTTAAGAGAACCAGACTGGAGAGAAGAAGCAATAAAAGTGTTGGTAAACGTAAATGATGTAGTAAACCAACAATTAAACAACCCAACAACACTAGGAGAATTATTAACAAGAACAGTAAACGACGAAATTTATTACACTGCATGGGGACAAACGGTTAATAAGACTCAATCCGAACAATTTATAAAAGCAAATAATAATAATGGTATATTTATAAATAATACAAATTATACTAATAGCATAAATCAAACAGCGCAATATATAAAAGGCTTGATAAACCAAAGGAAATCATCAGAGTATGTAATATTAAATGAAAACACTATATTGTCAGCAGCAGATTCTAGCATTATGAAGAACACGGCTAATAGCCAGTATCCATATGGAAAATGGAAAGTTGTTCACGATTGTGAATATTACGAAAATAATATGGGGCAATATGCTAAATCGGGGCAATATATTTCCGATATGATAACTAGTTTTGATAAAACAGGCAAATATGAAATTTACTACGAAGATCAATCAACACAACCATCGGTAATATATGTTCATCGTAGACCGGTTGCGGAAATAGACGTTAAAAGAAATGGAAATAGTGTTACTTTAACGAGTTTGGGTTACGACTTGGATAGTTATTCTAAAAATAGGGGAATTTCTGAAGAAGAATGGAAATATAGAAAAGTTGGTGAGACCACATGGACGAATGGAAAATTAACATCTATAACAAGTGGGGTTGATTATCTTGTGCAATTAAGAGTAAAGGATTACCAGAATACATGGAGTGCACCTGTGAGTAAATATATTACAACTAATAATGTACAACCAATCGCCTCATTTAAAATAAAAAATAATAATGTATCAATTTATGAGAATGTTGAAGTCGTAGATGGTTCTTATGACCCATATGGAGGAACAATTACATCAAGAAAATGGACCGTATTTAAAGATGGTACACAAATTTACGAAGGTAGCACTGTATTACAAAATTATTTAAACTATGGTACTGGAAAATATACGATGAAATTGCAAGTAACAAATAATAGAGGAATGACATCTGAGACATTTAGTAGAAATTTTACTGTGATTCCAGATGATGAGGCTCCAGAATTTGTTGCAACACCAACTTCATGCGATTGGCAATCAAGTGTAACAGTAAATGTTAAATTTTCAGATAGATTAGGCAGTGGATTCAAAAGTTACCAATATGCAATTACTAATAGCCAGAGTACTCCTTCGAGTTGGAGCAGTGCAATTGCTAAGAGTACAGATAATATAAAAATAACTCAAACCGGTATAATGTATCTACATATAAAAGCAGTTGATAATGCTGGAAATACGAGTGCGGATAGAGCTGTGGGACCATTTAAAATAGATAATGTTGCACCAACAGGAAGCTTAAGCCATAGCCCAACAAATTGGGTAAACACAGATGTGAAAATACATTGGAGTGTGGCAGATGCAAATAGTGGAGTTAAACAAATAAAGTTACCAGATGGAACAATAAAAACAACAGCAACAGGAGATTACACAGTATCACAAAATGGAACATATACATTTGTAGTATATGATGTAGCAGGAAATACATTAACATTACAAGAAACAGTAACAAATATTGATAAAACACCGCCAACGGGAAGCTTGAGCCATAATCCAACTGACTGGGTAATAGACTATGTAAAAATACATTGGACTGCATCGGACTCACAAAGTGGATTTAATAGAGTTGTATTGCCAGATGGTACATCAACTACAAATGCGAGTGGAGATTTCACTGTTACAGATAATGGAACATATACATTTACATTATATGATAATGTTGGAAATAGCAAAATTTTGACAGAAAATATAAATAATATTGACAAAATAATGCCAGAAGGAGTATTATCATTACAAGAGAATAGACTTACAGATGAAAAAATAAAAATTTCTTGGAAAGCATTTGACCTACAGAGTGGATTTTCAAAAATATTATTGCCAGATTCAACATTTTCAACAAATGCAACAGGAGAATTTACTGTTTCACAAATGGGAGATTATTCATTTGTTATTTACGATAAAGTTGGAAACACGAGAGAACTTAGTATAAATGTAAGTAATGTGGATATGATAAATCCAATTTTAGAAGTAACTCAAGATACTGATAAATGGACAAATGGAGAAATTACATTAAATTGGAAAGCCGATGATTATCAAAGTGGATTGCAAAATGTAATTTTACCAAGTTCTGAAAACGTAACAGATAAACAAGGCAGTTATATAGTAACTGAAAATGGAAATTATATATTTTTAGCATATGATAAAATAGGGAATGGAATTTTAGTAGAACACCAAGTTACAAATATAGATAAAATTAATCCAAATTTAGACTTAACAGTTGACTCAGCAGATGATGGAGGAATACAGATTTCATGGGTATCTTCTGATGAACAGAGTGGAATTTCGAATATTACATTACCAGATGGCAAGAGGGTTACAAACTCGAGTGGAAGCATAGAAATATATGAAAACGGAGTTTACAGCTTTATTGCATATGATAATGCAGGAAATGCAACAGTAAAAGATGTAACTATAGATAGTATAAATAATGGAAGCGAAATAAAACTTGTATTGTACAAAGAAGCCATAGACTCTACACATTGGAGAATAAAATGGCAAATTACAGAAGGCAAAGATAAATTTGCATACATAGTACTTCCAAATGGTACATTTAGTTATGAGCCGGAAGGAAGCCATATTGTAACAGGAGGAAATGCTGAATACACATTTTTAGCATATGATAAAAAAGGCAATGAGAATATTGGAACAATAGCTGTAAGTTATTAAATAAATTTGCCTAAAAGGAGGAATAAAAGAAAAAATGCGTAAATCTAAAATTATTTTAAGCTTATTAATTATATCATTATTAACCAGCAAGACATGGGCTGTTAAAGCTGCAACATCTGGTACAGACGAGAATGAAATAAATACTAAAATTTCTACTCAAGCAGATGAGCAAGCAGGAGAAACAGATACTACTGAAAGAAGTTTAGTATTTACACCAACACCTAGTTCTACAAAATTAAATGAAGGTGAAGAAATTACTATTACACTTGAGTTATCAAATATAAAAATGGGACAAGATGGAATAAATACATTTGGTGGAAAACTTGAATATGATGAAAATGTATTTGAAAAAATTACCTCAGATGATATATCTTCACAAAACAACTGGTCAATAGCTTATAATGATGAAGAAACAGCAAAAAAAGGAACATTTTTAGCAACAATAAATACTGGAACAAGCAAAAATCAAGTAATAGGAATTATCAAATTAAAAGTAAAAACAAACTTAAAAAGTCAAGATACAGAAATTAAATTTACAAGCTTATCATCTGTTGCAGAAGATACTGTAAAATTAGATGATCAAACATTAAAATTTTCTGTAACTGGGACAGTAGTTCCTGACGATGACAAAAAGGATGACGACAAGAAAGATGATGACAACAAAAAAGACGACAAAAATAACACAGTAGAAAATACAATCGTAATTGGAAATGTTACTAATGACATAGAAGTAGTTGAAAATACTATAACAGTAGACAATACACAAAGTAATACAAAATTACCTCAAACAGGAGAATTAGATGTAGTAATAGCAGTGCTTGCACTTGGATTAATTGCAGTAGTATCGTATATACAAATAAAGAGAAATAGAGATTTATAGTAAAAATAGAATAAACTATCCACTTTTTGGAGAAAATATGTGTAAAACATATTCCAAGGAGTGGATTTTTTTGAAGGAAAAAAAGAAATTAAATATTAAAGGAACCGTTTTAGATAGATACCAATTGGAGCAATATTTAGAAAAAATTGCTTCTGACCATATTTTAACCGAAAAATCGGCGAAGGATACGTATCCAATTCCAAGACTTAAAGAAAATTTTTTTGTTATTAAAGAAATTTATAAATTATTGAATGAACAAATAAAGCAGGGAATACCAATACATCCAGCAGGAGAGTGGATTCTAGATAATTTATATGTAATAGAAGAAATTGTAAAAAATATAAGTAAAGAGTTAACGTTAAAGAAATATACAGATTTTCTGGGACTTGCAAATGGTAGGTTCAAGGGCTTTGCACGTGTTTATGTGCTTGCAACAGAAATGGTAGCTTATACTGATGGGAAGATAAATTCAGAAAATTTAGAATATATGTTACAAGCATATCAAACTAAAAAAACTCTAAGCATGAATGAAATCTGGAATATTGGATTGTTCATTCAGATTGCATTAATAGAAAATATAAGAGAAATTTGTGAAACAATTTACATGTCTCAAATGCAAAAGAGCAGAGTAGAAGAGATTATATGCAAGTATTTTGGAGAGGAAAAGAAAAAAAGTAGAACTGTAATATTACCTAAAATTATGCTTATAGAGAATGGGCAAGTAAAAAATGCGTTCATAGAGTATATGTCATATAGACTAAAAAAGATGGGAAGCAAGGCATATGCGTATCTAAATATTTTGGAAGATGAAGTTGCAAAAACAGGCAGCGATATCTACGAGGTTGTAAAAAAAGAGCATTTTGATATTGCAGTAAAGAAAGTATCTGTTGGAAATTGTATATTGACTCTTAAGGCAATTTCGAGAATTAATTTCTTGGAAATATTCGAAAAGATAAATAGGGTAGAGGATATTCTAAAACAAGACCCAGCAAAGCAGTATGAGAAAATGGATAGTACTACTAAAAGCTATTACAGAAATGCAATACAGGAGATTTCTAAAAAGACTAAAATTTCAGAAATTTATATTGCGAAGAAGTGCTTGGAGTTAAGTTTACAGGCTAGTGAGAAACCAGAAGCAAACGAAAAGAGCATGCATATTGGGTTTTACTTAATTTCTGATGGAAAAGAAACTTTATTGAATAGCCTGCTAGAAAAGAAGATTACACTAAAATCAAATGAAGAAAAGGCAAAAATCTATATAGAAACAGTATGGGGAGTTTCTTTGCTGTTGACACTTATTTTGAGCATTAATTTTTATTATATGTTATGGTACAAGAGCTTTGGAGACGTTGCTCGTAATTTTATAGGAAATATTCCAATATTAGTTAAAGTATTACTTTCAATAATTCTAGCGTTGGTTTCAATATTGCCAATAGAAAATATTGTTTCTAAGATTATTCAATATGTGCTAAGTAAAGTGATAAAACCAAAGCTTATTCCGAAAATTGATTTTCAAAACGGAATTCCAGAGAATTGTAGCACAATGGTGGTAATTCCTACGATAGTAAAGAGCAAAGAAAAAGTTAAAGAATTAATGAGAAAATTAGAGGTTTATTATATTGCAAACAAGAGCAAAAATTTGTACTTTACTTTGCTGGGAGACTGTAGTTCTGGAAACAAGGAAATAGAAGAGTTTGATGAAGAAGTTATAAGAGAAGGAATAGAGCAATCAAAAAGGCTAAACGAAAAATATGGTAACATTTTCAATTTTGTATATAGAAAAAGAATTTGGAATTCTAATGAAGAGTGTTACATGGGATGGGAACGAAAGAGAGGCTTATTAAACCAATTAAATGAATATTTGCTCGGGAATATTGCAAATCCTTTTAGGGCTAATACTATAGATATCTCGCAAATGAACAAAGTAAAATACATTATAACATTGGACTCAGATACTGATTTAACATTGAAATCTGGATTAGAGCTTGTTGGAGCAATGGCTCATATTTTAAATAAACCAGAAGTAAACGAGAGAGGAGATCTAGTAATTTCAGGGCATGCACTAATGCAACCACGTGTTGGAGTTGGACTAGTAGAGAGCAGAAAGAGCATATTTACTCAAGTATATGCTGGAGAAGGTGGCACAGATTCATATACAAATGTAATTTCAAACTTGTATCAAGACAATTTTGATGAAGGAATTTTTACTGGAAAAGGAATTTACGATTTATCTATATTTTCGAAAGTGCTTGCAAACGAGATTAAAGAAAACACGGTTTTGAGTCATGATTTATTAGAAGGAAGCTATTTAAGATGCGCACTAACATCAGACATAATGCTTATGGATGGCTATCCATCAAGCTATATAAGTTTTAGAACGAGGCTATATAGATGGATTAGAGGTGACTATCAAATATTACCATGGCTTGGAAAAACAATAGAAAATAAAAAAGGTGAGATAAAACAAAATCCATTAAAATTGCTTAGCAAATATAAAATATTTAGCAATATAGTAAGAAGTAAACAAGAAAGTAGTGTACTAGCAATGCTAGTATTTTCGGCGGTTATAGCAACTGTATTAAAAATAAACATGTGCGGAATAATTGTGCTTGCACTGATATCTTCTCTAATTCCAACTATACTAGATATTATAAATGGAATCATTAGTAAAAAAGATGGAAACATTAAGACTAAAAGGTTTGTGAAAACAATAGATGGTTTAAAGGCTAGTGTTTATAGAGGAATTTTAGATATTGGATTAATTCCAGACAAGGCATGGATAACCACAAAGGCAGAAACCAAAACAATATACAGAATGGCGAAAAGCAAGAAACATCTCTTAGAGTGGATTACATCAGAAGAAGCTGAACGAACGGCTAAAACAGACGTATTTTCATATTACAAGAATATGAGTGCAAACACTCTGTTTGGAATATTAGGAATTGCTGTTGCAATATTAGTACAAAGCTTAAATGTTGGCATTGCAAATTTTGCACTAATAATAGGTTTGTATTGGCTTTTAACTCCAGCTTTAATGTGTAAAATTAGCAAGGCAAATAAAGAAATAAAAGCTGTAGAAAAAATAGATGAAAGCGAAAAAAAATATTTGGAAGAAGTTGCATATAGAACATGGCTATATTTTAAGGAAAACTTAACACAAAAATCGAACTTCTTGCCACCAGACAATTATCAAGAAGATAGAAAACCAAAAGTGGTAATGAGAACATCTTCAACCAATATCGGGCTTGCACTGCTTGCTGTAATGGCTTCATACGATTTAAAGTTTGAAAATTTAGAGGACACACTAAATTTATTATATAAAATGCTAGAAACAATTAGCGGACTCACAAAATGGAATGGACATTTGTACAACTGGTACAATATAGAAACATTAGAACCACTAATTCCAAAGTATGTTTCGTCTGTTGATAGTGGAAATTTTGTAGGATATTTGTATGTTTTAAAGCAGTTTTTAATAGAAAAAAGAGAGAATAAGAATGATGAAATATATCAGAATTTAAGTAGTGAAGAAAAAAAACAAAATGTACAAATAACGCCTGATGTGCTAAATAAGATAGATTTCATGATTAATGTTACAGACTCGCTCATAAATAACACAGATTTTTCAAAGTTGTATGATAGTGAGAATAGGCTATTTTCTATAGGTTTCAATGTAGAGGAAAATAAACTAACAGACTCATATTACGACTTACTTGCATCTGAGGCAAGACAGACAAGTTTAGTTGCTATTGCTAAAAAAGATATTACGGAGAAGCATTGGTATAATTTAAGCAGAACTCTTACGACTCTAAATAATTACAAAGGGCTTATCTCATGGTCTGGAACTTCGTTTGAGTATTTGATGCCTACAATAAACATCGAGCAATACCCGGGTAGTATTTTAGATGAGTCTTGTAAATTTATGATAATGAGTCAGCTGGAATATGCTAAAAAATTGGGAATTCCATGGGGAATTTCTGAGGCTGCCTTTAATCTAAAAGACTTAAATAATAATTATCAATACAAGGCATTTGGAATACCTTGGCTAGGGCTAAAGAGGGGACTTTCAGACGAGATTGTAACATCTTCATATGGTTCAATTTTGGCTATTGAGGAAGAACCTAAATTAGTAATAGAAAATCTAAAAAATCTAAGTGAAAAGGGAATGTACAATAAGTATGGCTTCTATGAGTCGATAGATTTTACACCCGGCAGGACGAAAAACGGCTATACGCCTGTAAAAACGTATATGGCACATCATCAAGGATTAATTTTGCTTTCAATAGACAATTTATTAAACAATGGTGTAATAAAAAAGAGATTTAAGCAAAATCCGGAAATTGAGGCTGTTGATATTTTATTGCAAGAAAAAATGCCAGAAAATATGATAACTACAAAAGAAGAAAAAGAGAAAATTGAGAAGATAAAATATGTAGATTACGAAGATTACACTCAAAGAAAATACAGCAAAATAAACGAAAATTTGAATGTTTCTAATGTTATTGCAAACGACAATTACACAATTGTGCTTGATCAATATGGCAATGGTTATAGTAAATATGGAGATTTGCAGGTTAATAGATATAAGGAAACTGACGAGGCAGAGCAGGGAATAAAATTTTATATTAAGAATATACGTAATAAAAACATCTGGACGAATACGTATTCAAAAAATCTGCGAATACCAGATAAATACGATATAATTTTCTCGCCTGAGGCTAACAAAATAGTAAGAAATGATGAAAATATTCGAACTGTTACAAAAATAATAGTAGATACAGATGACCCAGTCGAAATAAGAAGGCTGGAACTGAAAAACAATGGTGTGTCTGAAGAAGTATTGGAAATAACGGCACTTTTAGAACCAGTATTATCAAATGCAATGCAGGACTTTGCACACAAGGCCTTCAATAATTTATTTGTTTCGTTTGAGTATATAGATTCAATAAACACAATAGTCGTGAAGAGAAAAGCACACACTAACGGTGAAAAAGATGCATATATGGCAGTAAATCTATTTAGCCAGTCGAATGAGTTGGGAGATGTGGAGTTTGAAATTGACAAAGAAAAATTATGGGGCAGGTGTAATTATAGAATTCCACGTGAAGTAGAAAATTCGATTCCATTTAGTAAGAAAATAGGATATACCACAGACCCAATAATTGCATTAAAGAAAACCGTCGATATAAAACCAGAAGAAACAGCAATATTTGACCTAATAATTTCGGTTGGATATGATAAAGAGCAAGTAATAAAAAACATGGCAAAATTCATGAACAACGAAAATACAAAACGTACCTTCGAACTGTTAAAAGCAAAGAGTGAGGCGGAGAATAGATATCTAGGTATAAAAGGCAAAGACATAGAAGTATATCAGAAAATGCTTTCATATTTGCTGTTTACACCAAAAGTTTCTATAAAAGCTTCGTATGATAGACAGTGTCCAGTATCTGAACTGTGGAAATATGGAATATCTGGAGACTTGCCAATATTAATGGTAAAAATAAAAGACATAAACGATATTGATATAATTCAAGAAGTTTTAAGTGCTTATGAATTCTTTAGGGTAAAAAATATCAAAGTGGATTTAGTAATATTAAATGAAGAAAAAGAATCGTACGAAAGTTATGTAAAAGACGCTATACAAAGGGCTATTTTTAATAGAAACTTAGCGTACTTGCTTAATATTCCAGCTGGAATTTTCTGCTTGGAAAATATAGAGAAGAAAGAAAAAAAACTGCTAGAAGAGCGTGCAAACTTAGTAATAAACGCTTATTACAGCTCTCTAGCACTTCAAATGGAAGACATAGAAAGCAAGATGCTAGACAATGTTAAAGAAACTGTGTTTGATGCAAAACAAAACAATTTTATAGAAGTAAATGACGAGAAAGAAAACTTCATAGACGAGGCTTCTTTAAAATATTTTAACGAATATGGTGGATTTTCTAAAGATGGCAAGGAATATTTGATTTGCGTTAATAAAACCCGCAAGCTACCGACGGTGTGGAGCCATATTTTAGCCAATAAAACCTTTGGAACATTAACAACAGAGAATATGGGAGGATATACTTGGTACAAGAACAGTAGACTAAACAGAATTACAGCATGGTCAAATGATCAAGTGCTAGACACTCCATCAGAAATAATATATGCAAAAGACATGGATACAGGCAGAAAGTGGTCGCTGGGATTTAATCCTATGCCAGACAATAACGATTATTTTGTAGTGTATGGATTTGGCTATGCAAAATATATTCACAGTTCTTCGAGAATAAGGCAGACTGTTGATATGTTCGTACCAGAAAACGACAATATTAAGGTAAATTTAATAACCTTAGAAAACAAAAATCCTCAACGTAAAAACTTAAAATTAATTTATTATATAAAGCCCGTTTTAGGTGAGGACGAAATAAAAAGCAATGGATTTCTACAGTTAGAAATGAATAATGCGTCAAATATTATGCTAGTAAAAAATCTATCAGATGAAAAAAATAACAATCAAGTCTTTATCGGGTGCAGTGAAAAAATAAGCTCATACACTGGAAGTAAAACATCGTTCCTAAAAAATTCGACACTAGAAAATCCAGTTGGACTAGATGAACTTGCTCTAAACAGAGAAAATTCATTTGGAGAGGATGGAATAGTCGCAATTCAAATAAATGTAACAATAGAAGCTTATTCGACAAAGGAAATAGTATTTACTTTGGGAGATGCGTCAAACAAAGAAGAATATCAAGACTTGGCATATAAGTATTCAAATGTAAATAACTGCAAAAATGAATATATAAATATAAGAAGACATTGGGAACAGCTAGTAAACAAATTGCAAATAAACACGCCAATGGAATCTACAAATATATTGTTAAATGGTTGGTTAATATACCAAACAATAAGCTCTAGAATGTATGGCAAGACTGGGTTTTATCAATCTGGTGGTGCATATGGCTTCAGAGACCAACTACAAGATTGTATGCTTATAAAATATGTAGAACCAAACATCGCAAGAGAACAAATATTACGAAATTGCAGACATCAATTTATTGAAGGAGATGTTGAACACTGGTGGCACGAAGAAACTGATAAGGGAATACGAACCAGAATCTCTGATGACTTGTTGTGGCTTCCATACGTAGTCGCAGACTACATTTCCTATACAGGAGATTATGAAATTTTAGAAGAAAACCAGTCGTACAAAGACGGACTACAATTATCCGAAAACGAAAATGAAAGGTATGATTTATACAAAGACGCAGACTTTAAAGAAAGTGTATACAAACACTGCATAAGAGCAATAGAAAAGGCAATTGGAATAGAAGATAATGAAGTTGAAAAAATAAAAGTAGGAAAATATGAACAAGATGCAGAACAGAATAAAGGAAAAACGGACAATCTCGGAAAAGAAGGATTAAATCAAACTGGAATAGGAAATTTTGGAGAACATGGTCTGCCTAAAATCGGTACGGGAGATTGGAACGATGGAATGAGCAATGTCGGAGCAAAAGGTAAAGGTGAGAGTGTATGGCTTGGTTTCTTCATGTATGCTGTGTTAAAAGAATTTATTCCTATTTGTGAAAGAATGGGAAATTTCGAGAAGAAAGAAAAATATCAGTTTATAATGGAAGAGCTAAAAAGAGCATTAAATAACAATGCATGGGATGGTAGATGGTATAAAAGAGCCTTTACAGATGATGGAGATGCACTCGGAAGTTTGCAAAACGAAGAATGCAAAATAGATAGCATATCACAAAGTTGGGCAACAATTTCTGGAGCAGGCAATAATGACAAAAAATATATAGCAATGGAAAGCCTAGAAAACCATTTGGTAGATAAAGAAATAGGAATAATAAAATTGTTAGACCCACCATTCGAAAAAAGCAAGTTAGAACCTGGATATATAAAGGCATATTTGCCGGGAACAAGAGAAAATGGAGGACAATACACTCATGCTGCAACTTGGACGATAATTGCTCAAACTATGCTGAACTTAAATGACAAAGCATATGAAAACTTTAGAATGATAAACCCAATAGAACATGCTCGTACCAAAGACGAAAGTAGCAAATACAAAGTAGAACCATATGTAATAGCAGCAGACGTGTATGGACAAGGAAACCTAGCTGGACGAGGAGGCTGGACGTGGTATACAGGTTCAAGCAGTTGGATGTATATTGCAGGAATAAAATATATTTTAGGATTAAATATAGAAAACGAATATCTAAAAATAGAACCACACATACCACAAAATTGGGACAATTACGAAATAAAATATAAATACAAAAACAGCGTATTAAATATAAAAGTAGCACGTGGAAACATTATTTTAGGTCTAAATAAAAACAGCGAAAAAACAGGAGAAAATACTGCCAACATCACAAGCATAAGCAATACAACCATTGTAAAACAAATGATATGTAATGGAGAAGGAATACCAGAAAAACAAATAAAAATAGGAGAAAATGGAGTATACAATATAGAAGTAATAATATAAATTTTCGCCCAATAGGGACGCCCCTTTTTTGGGCGAAGATACATAATTATGAGTAAATCAATAGTCAAAATTATTTATGAAACTTAAATGTAATAAACTAGTAATAATATTGAAAAAAAGCTTTGACATATATGCGAGGTAGAGTTATAATAAGGGCAAAGATTTTGAACGGAAATGGTAGCTGAAAAATTATTGTTATACCATAGAAAGGATAAACATATGGAAAAAAGAGAATTAACATTAAACATTAGAGAAACAAATGAGCAAGCAAGAAGAAGAGTCTATAAAAGCAAACAATTACAAAAAAAGATATCATTATATAAAAAGTTAGGACTTGGAGCTGCAACAGTTAGCTTGGCAGCGGGAATAATTGGTGGTCCAATAATTTCAAATATGGCTAAAAATATTAGAAATACAAATGATACAAAAGCTGCAATACAAATGGTAGCAGATTCAGAAGAATACTTAGCAGGCATAAAATCGAACCCATTAATGAGTCAAGTAGTATCTATAGAGGATTTTGATAGATTAGAAGAATTAACAAATGCTATCGACATGTATAGTAAATTAAAAAACAAACCTGATAAAACATTTAATGAGCAGGAAGCCTATTTAGAAGCATGTAATACAATTGGTAATGCAAAACAATTGGTAACAGATAATTATAATGCGATAATTAAGAAGAAAATTGCAGAAGCATATGGTATAAAAGATCCAAGTGATGTAAATAGAATACAAGTATATTGTGATGAGGTTTTTGATGGCAGCGAGGTTAGCAAAGTTACGGAAATAAAATTACCAACAGGCCAAGAACTAAAGAGCGCTACATCTTTGTTCTATAGTGGAAGCATAGATAAGAAATTCGTAAATGAAATTCAAAAATCAAATGAACTTGAAAAATATCATTTTTCAAAAGATGGCAAAATACCAACAGAAACGTTAGATAAGATTATTGAGAATTTTGCAGATGCACAAGCTTTTGATGCAAACTATAAACTAGTGACCGAAAAAGATGGAGAAAAAATCAAAATGCAAGAAATAGAGCGTTCAAAATCACAAGAAAGAGACGACAGATAAAACGAAAATAAAAAGAAGGAGTGTGCTTCTATGAAAGAAGAATTAGATCCAAACAAAAAAACAATATTAGTTGTTGACGATGAAAAGCCAATAATAGACATTTTGGTATATAATTTAAAAAAAGAGGGGTATAACACATTAGAAGCCACTGATGGCGAAATGGGCATAAATGTGGCACTAGAAGCAAGACCAGATTTAATATTGTTAGATGTAATGCTTCCAAAAGTAGATGGATTAACTGTTTGCAATAGGGTAAAGCAAGTATACAATGTTCCAATATTAATGATTTCTGCCAGAGATGAAGAAGTTGATAAAATTGTAGGACTTGAACTAGGTGCAGACGACTATATTACGAAACCTTTTAGCGTAAGAGAATTGATGGCGAGAGTAAAAGCAAACTTAAGAAAAAATGATGATGAAAATAATGCTAAAGAGAAAAAGAAGGACACAAAAATTGTTATAGGAGACCTAGAACTTGACTTAGAAAAGGTTGAAGTTAAAGTAAAGGGAGAAGTTAAGCCACTTACACCAAAGGAATTTGAGCTTGTTAAATTCTTAGCAATGCAACCTGGAGTTCCCGTTACAAGAGAAGTTCTACTTGAAAAAGTATGGAATTACGAGTACTATGGAGACATAAGAACTGTAGACGTAACTGTTTGTAGAATTAGAGAAAAACTAGGAGACAGCACAAAGAATTCAAAAATTATTATTAATAAAAGAGGGATTGGATACTATCTAGCCTCTAAATAAAAGGAATTAATGATGAAAAAATTACAAAATAAAATATTATTGATATTCTTTATAATAGGAACAATTATAATAATTGGAATGGGCGCTTTTTTTGCTGGGATAGTAGGTGAAACTCAAGACTTTATAGGAACTTCGGAATATGTAACTTCTCAAGATTTAATAAATATTACGGATACTCAAATGAACCAAGCAAAAATACTAATATTAGGAACAATATTAGTATTTTCTTGCATTGTAATTGTTGTCGGAATATTTATTTCAGAGGCTATTGTAAAGCCGTTAAATAAAATGATAATAAATGCTCAAAAACTGGCAAATGGTGAGAGTGTTGAACTTATAGAGTTAAACCCTAAGAAAAGAAGAAAAAAGAAAACAGAATTAGATTCTATTATAAATATAATTAGTGTTATGAATGTGGAAATGAACCAAAAATTGAATGAAGTAAATAGACAAAAAAGAGAAATTGAAGCTATTTTATTACACATGAATGATGGCATAGTGGCCTTTGATGAAAAAGGTAATATAATGCATATAAATCCTGCCGCTAAGGCACTTCTAAAAATTGATAAAGAATCAAATTTTGAAGAAATTTTTAGCAGATTTGATGCAAATATAAAAATGGATGCAATTTTGTACCTGGATAATACTGCTGAAGAGAAAATAGTAATTGGAGATAAAACTATAAACGTTTTCTTAGCATCATACAAAGATGAAAATGATTTATCATCTGGAATAATTGCTGTTATTCAAAATATTACAGAGCATGTTAAGCTAGATGATATGAGAAAAGAATTTGTTGCAGATGTATCTCATGAATTAAAAACACCTATTACATCGATAATTGGTTATGCAGACACATTACAAGACGGAGATTACGACAAAGAAACACAGCAAAGATTTTTATCTGTAATTTCGTCTGAAGGCAGAAGAATGGCAGATTTGGTAAGCGACTTACTAACACTTTCAAGATATGATACAAACAGAATGACAAGAGAGGTTACAACATTTGACTTAGGTGAGATAGCAAAAAAATGCCAAGAGAAACTAGCAATAGAAATAGAAAAGAAAAAACAAAATGTTGAATGTTACGTTACAGCCGATGTTCCACCAATAGAAGCAGACAAGAATGGAATAGAAAGAGTAATCTTAAACGTATTATCTAACGCTGTGAAATATACGCAAGAAGAAGGAATTATCAAAATTTATGTCGGTTTTGTATATAATGATGCCTACATAAAAGTAATAGACAATGGAATTGGAATTCCAAAAGAAGATTTAGCAAGAGTGTTCGAACGTTTCTACAGGGTAGATAAGGCTCGTTCAAGAGAAATGGGTGGAACAGGACTAGGTCTATCAATAGCAAAAGAGATAATAGAACAAAACAATGGAAGTATAGACATTAAGAGTGAATTGGGAAAAGGAACAGAAGTAGTAATTAGAATTCCAGCTGTAAAGAAAGGAACAGAAAATGAGTGATAAATTAAAAAATATATTAGAATGGATTGAATGCATAGTAATAGCAATTGTACTTGCATTATTAATAAGATATTATGTTGGAACTCCAACAGTAGTTCAGATGGACTCAATGTATCCTACATTAAAGCAAGGGGAAAGGTTAGTACTAAACAGAATACCAAGAACAAGAAAGCAACTTCCTAAAAGAGGAGATATAATTACATTTGAACAACCAAGCGTTACATACATTGGAGAAGATAAAGTAGATTTAAGTAATCCAGTTGCAATATATGATAAAGTGCCAACAAATATATTTTCTAAGTTCGCCTATTATGTGTTAGAATGGGGAAAGACGAGCTATATAAAAAGAGTTATAGGCTTGCCAGGTGAGCATGTACAAATAATGGACGGAAAAGTATATATTAATGGTGAAGAACTAGATGAATCTGCTTACTTAAATTCAAATGTGAAAACTGAAGCTTATGGTGGAATGTTTACAGATATAGTAGTTCCAGAAGGTTACGTATTTGCGATGGGAGATAATAGAAGCGTTTCAGCAGATTGCAGAAGATTTGGTTGTATTCCATTAGAAAAAATAGAAGGAAAAGTTACTATAAGATTTTGGCCATTAAATAAATTTGGAACTATAAAAAAAGCTGAATAGGAGATAAAAACTTGAGTTTTGAAAATATTATTGGAAATAAAAAGATAAAATCAGAATTTATAGATAATATAAAAAATAATACATTATCGCACAGCTATTTATTTGTAGGGCAAGAAGGAATAGGAAAAAAGTTATTTGCAAAGGAACTTGCTAAAATGGCTTTATGCTTGAATAATAAAACTGAAAATGATAATTGCAGTTCGTGTGTAAAATTTGATTCAGGAAACAACCCAGACTTCGTTTTGATAGAGCCTGATGGAAATTCTATCAAAATAGCACAGATAAGAGAGATGCAAGAAAATGTGTATACAAAACCAATTGTGTCGAGAAAAAAAGTATTTATAATAAATGATAGTGATAAGATGACAGAAGAGGCTCAAAATAGCCTATTAAAAACGTTAGAAGAGCCACCTGAATACATAATGATAATCTTAATAACGGCAAACGAAAATAAATTGTTAAACACAATAAAATCTAGATGCTTAAAAATAAGTTTTAATAATCTTGAAACGAGTGATTTAATCTCATACATAAATAGTGTACAAGGAATGCAAGTGCCAAGTGAAAATTTGCTAAAGATGTGTAACGGAAGCATTGGAAAGCTAATGAAGGTAAATGAAAATTTAGAAGAATACAATGCAGTAGAAAGTACAACTAACAATTTTCTAAATGGGAAAATACCAAATGTAGTAAAAATGTTAAGCCAATTCGAAATATTATATAAATCAAAAGAGATTATCAATGATTTATTAGACTATATGATAGTAATAATTTATGAATATATCAACAAAAATAAAGATTACAGAGTAAAATTTTTGAATTTAATAGCAATAATAGAAAACACCAAAAATAGAATAGTTTTGAATAATAATTATGATATGTGTATAGATAATTTAGTGTTGAAATTGTGGGAGGAAACGGTTGAAAAATAATTTAATTATTTTCAACTAAATTTAAGAAAGGGGACTATAGATGAAAACAATAGTTGGAGTTAGATTCAGAAAGCCTGGTAAAGTTTATTTCTTTGATCCAGGATACATACAATTAAACTTAAAAGATAAAGTCGTGGTTGAAACTACAATGGGAGAAGACGTAGGAGAAGTTGTAATAAATAAAAGACAGATTCCAGACGATAAAGTTTCAACAGAACTAAAAAGAATAGTAAGACTTGCAAATAATAGAGATTTAAAAAGAGTAGAAGACAACAAAATAAAAGAGCAAAAAGCAATGAAAGTGTGCAAAGAAAAAATAAAAAAACACAAATTAGACATGAACTTAGTAGACGTAGAATATAAGTTTGACAATAGTAAAATAATATTCTATTTTACAGCTGATGGACGTGTAGATTTTAGAGAGCTTGTAAAAGATTTAGCAGCTATCTACAAAACAAGAATAGAGCTAAGACAAATAGGTGTTAGAGATGAAGTTAGAAAAATAGGTGGAAATGGTGTTTGCGGAAGAGAACTATGCTGTTGCTCATTTTTAAATAATTTTGACATGGTATCAATAAAAATGGCAAAAGAGCAAAGTGCTTCTCTAAATCCATCGAAAATATCTGGAAACTGTGGAAGACTAATGTGTTGCTTGAAATATGAGCAAGAAGTATATGAAGACAAAATAAAAAAATTACCAAAAGTAGGTTCAATAGTAAAAACAGAAGATGGAGAAGGAACTGTTGTTACACAAGAGGTATTGAAAGAAGCAATAAAGGTACAATTTAGGAAAGACGACATCACAACATACAAAACATATCCAGCAAAAGACGTAAAAGTAATAAAAAATGCAAGCGGAAATGATAAAGATAGTATTGATAATACAGTGGATAGCGAAGAGATGGCAAACCTAAAAGAATTACAAAAATTAGAAGAACTAGAGAAAAGAGACAAAATAATAGAAAAAGAAGAAAATAAAAAGAGAAACAATTAAATTTTTACATAAACCAACCCAGCCAGCAGAGGCATTAAAATCTCTGCTGGCTGGGTTGGGGTTAAGAACATATTATTCTTCGGTTACTTCCACCTTCATAGCGACCCGAGGGGCTAAAACAGTACCGCATTTCGGACAAACTAAAAGTTTCATTTCCGGATACTGCGTAGAGTGAGGAACCAAGGAACCTTTAACAAAGATTTCTTTGAACTCTTCGTCACCTTCCAAATAATCGTGTCTTATGATTTCTTTTCCACGGATAGGATTTAGATTTCGAACGGGCCTATGGGTATACCGTTTTTCTACGGACACTGTTTGAACTTCAACGTGCTGCTGTTCAACATACACATATCCGCAAGACGGGCACTTCTGGGTAATGGTTCTTAACATATTTTCTGACCTCCTAAAATTATTTTTGTAAAGTCGAACATAATTCATGGTTCAAAGTGAGCCAAAAGAACTAAAACTAATTATATCATTTTTTTGCGAGTATATCAATGTATAGAGAGCAAAACGTGGAAAATTGGTAATATTTTCTTATTTATTGATAAAACTTTTATTTGACAAATTAATAAAAAACAAGCGAACAATTAAAAATTTAAAAAAATAAAAAATCTCCAGTATCTTTTGAAATTTTATAGATATTGGAGATTTTTTTCTTAATTAGTATATAAATTTTATTCCTCTTCTGGAGCACCAACAGGACATACTTGAGCGCATGTTCCACAGCTTATGCACATAGAAGGATCAATTTCATATTTGCTTCCTTTATCAGAAATGCAAGAAACAGGGCAGTTAGCTGCACAAGCTCCGCAAGCAATACATTTATCTGTAATTTTATATGCCATGAATTTCACCACCTTTTCTTTTCGCCCAAAAAAGGGCGTCCCTATTGGGCGATATTTGTCATCTCTTCTAAGTTTAACAATTCTTGCCACCTTTTGTCAACCTCTTTTTGAAATTCTTCTATCATCCATTCGTTTCCAGGTTTGAACATGTGCTTGAAACGTTTTTGTGGACGTAAGAATTCTTCTATTGGTAATTTTTTGGCTGGCTTGTATGTTATTTTATATACTCCGTTTACAACTTCGTATAATGGCCAGTAGCAGGTGTCTATTGCAAGTTTGTTTATTTTCATTAAATCTTCTGTTGCATAACCCCATCCACGTGGACATGGAGCCAAAACATTTAAAAATGTTGCACCTTCAGTGTATATTGCTTTCTCAGCTTTTTCATATAAATCTTTGAAGTTTGCAAATGCTGCTGTTTGAGCAACATATGGCAAATGGTGTGCTACCATTATTTGTGTTAAATCTTTTCTAGATTGCATTTTTCCTGGAATAACAGTTCCAGCTGGAGATGTTGTTGTGTCTGCAAATTTTGGCGTTGCAGATGAACGTTGAATTCCTGTGTTCATGTATGCACCGTTATCGTAGCAAACATATGTCATGTCGTGTCCTCTTTCCATTGCACCAGAAAGAGATTGAATTCCTATATCATAAGTTCCACCGTCTCCACCGAATGTTATGAACTTTGTTTTTTCTCCGTCTTTTTCTACTAATTTTCCTTGCTTTACTAAAGATTTATATGCAGCTTCTACACCAGAACATGTAGCAGATGCACACTCGAAAGCTGTATGTATGTAAGAATCTGTCCATGCAGTATATGGATAAATACATGTAGAAACTTCCATACATCCAGTCGCATTAGAAACAACTGCGTGGTCACCTTCGTGTAATGCTCTCATAATCATTCTTGCAACAGGAGGAGCACCACATCCGGCACACATTCTGTGTCCAGCAGTAAATCTTGATGGTTTAGTTGCCATTATTTCTTTTAAATTATATGCCATTGTTTATTTTCCTCCTTTACGTAATCCTAAATATCTATAAGGGTTTCCTAAATTTCCAGTCTTAATAATTTCTTGTAAATCCTCGAATACACTTACAATGTCTTTTGTAGTAGTATCTCTACCACCAATTCCATACATGTAGTCTACCATTGGAACATTTGCAATTTGATTTGCATACATTGCAGATGTTACGTCTGTAAATAGGGGAGCACCAGCAGCGTTTACACTGTCGTCTTTATCTAAAACTGCAACAGCCTTTAAGTGTGACAATGCTTTTGCAATTTCTTCTGCTGGGAAAGGTCTGTAAACACGTACCTTTAATAGACCAGCCTTAATTCCTTTTGCTCTCAAATCGTCTACAACAGCCTTTGTTGTGCCTGCTGTAGAGTTCATACAAACTATTGCAATTTCTGCATCGTCTAATTTATATTCTTCGAAGAAGCTATACTTTCTTCCAGTCATTTTTTCGAATCTATCAGCAACTTCTAGAATAACCTTTTTTGCGTTTCTCATAGCTTCTGCTTGTTGATATTTATGCTCAAACAAGAATGCTTGTAAATCCATCGGTCCAATTGCAACTGGTTCATCATGATTTAACAAATAATGTTCTGGCTTATATGTACCAACAAATTCTTTAACCTTGTCATCTTCGATAAGCTCAATATTTTCTATTGAATGAGATGTAATAAATCCATCTTGGCAAACCATTAAAGGAAGTAAAACATCTTTATTTTCGGCAATTTGATGAGCCATTATTAAATTATCATATGCCTCTTGGTTATTCTCAGAGAAAAGCATAATCCAGCCAGCATCACGTACACCCATTGCATCAGAATGGTCATTGTGTATGTTTAAAGGACCAGAAACGGCTCTGTTTACCAAAGACATAACTATTGGAAGTCTTGAACCAGAAGCTATATAAAGCATTTCCCACATAAAAGACAATCCATTTGCAGATGTTGCCGTCATAGCTCTTGCACCAGCAGCTTCCGCACCTATACAAGCGCTCATAGCACTGTGTTCACTCTCGACTGCAACAAACTCTGTATCAACTTGTCCGTTACTAACAAATGTTGAAAAGTATTGTGGAATTTCCGTTGATGGGGTAATAGGGAAGGCTGCAACAACATCAGGGTTAATTTGTCTCATAGCTACTGCTGAAGCTTCATTTCCACTTAAACGTTCTCTTATACTCATACTATTTTCCAACTCCTTCCTTCATTTCTATTGCACCGAAAGGGCAAACTTTGCTACAAACTCCACATCCCTTGCAATAATTGTAATCGAAATCTTCTCTTTTACATTCTTTATTAACAGGAATAGAGTCATCAGGGCAAACAGGGAAGCACAATCCACATTGTGTGCACTTTTCTGGAATCCATACTGGGTACATACTTCTCCAGTCACCTGTCTTAAATTCTCTAGCATTTCCAGCTTGATAAATAATTCCGCCTGGTGTTAATTCATCTACTGGTGTGGTTTTATCTATATGCATTTTTGACATTTTTTATCACAATCCTTTCTTATAATGAATAAATTCGATTGAAAAAATTAAATTTTAGTAAGAAAAATGAATTTTAAAAGCATGGAAACATATGTGATATGTAACCGTGTTTAAATGAAAATTGACTTAGCCAAAATTATATTTTTTAATCTTACTTCATTAATTAATTTTCTTAACCTCATTTAAAGCCATTTCTAAGGCTTTCATATTTCCTTCTATAACTTCAGGCTTTTTTGCAAATTTATGCTTGAATGAACCTTTCATATCATTTAGAAAGTCTTTTTCATCCATAATATTTGCAACTTTAACAATAGCAGCAAGCATAGGAGTATTTGGAAAATATCTTCCTAAAGCCTCTTCAGAAACTTTCCTTGCGTCTATGCAATAAATTCCACCTTTATATCCTTTTAATGCTTTCTTTAAATAATCTGCATCTTTTACTGTATTTATTACTATGGCTCCAGTTTCTTTTAGACCAGCAGTTACATCAACAGTTTCTAAAAGAGTGTCATCAACAACTACAACATAATCAGGCTCATAAATATTGCTATGAATAACAATAGGACTATTACTAATACGATTGTAAGCTGTAATTGGGGCTCCCATTCTCTCTGGACCATATTCAGGGAAACCTTGAATATATTTACCAGTGTTAAATGCCGCATCTGCAAGCAAAAGAGAAGCTGTTTTAGCACCTTGGCCACCTCTACCGTGCCATCTAATTTCTACCAAATTTTCCACTTTAAAAAATCTCCTTTCTTAAAAGTTATGCTGTACTAAAACATAATTGCTATAACAAAATTAATTTTTAGAAATTTTCATTCAAAAATGTATAGATTCTATAATTAAGTTAATTATAAAATATACAAATAAAATTGAATTTTTTTAATAGCAAAAAAATTAGTACAAAACTAACATGTTCAGTATATTCTTATTTGGCTCACATGTCAAGAAAAGTGAACAACAATTCGGTAAATAATATAGAAAATTTATTGACTTATTTATTAAATTTATTATATTATATAAGTATTAAAAAAGAGAAAGAAGGATTCTAATGAAAAAAATTCTGAGAGATAATAAAGGTTCAATTTCTGCATTAGTTGTTATAAGTGTATTGCTTTATTCGATAGTACTTACAACAGCTTTTATGAAGGCTTCTGGAAAAAGAAGAATTCAAATACAAAGTCAAATACTAGCAAAAGAAACATATGAAAAGCAGCTAGACAATTTGGACGAAATAAGAGATGAGATAAATGGTGGCTCATCAGGATATGTAAAAAAGAATACAGAAGTAACATATCCAGATGGAAAAGTATGGATTCCAGAAGGCTTTAGAATTTCAAAAGATTCAGCTTCAACAGTACAAGGTGGAGTAGTAATAGAAGATAAAGATGGAAACCAATTTGTATGGGTGCCAGTAGATACAATATCGGATTATAAAAGGACGTGGTATACTGGATCTGATGGAATTACGTTTGGTTCATATTCAGAGACTTTGAAAGATGACGAAAAAACAAGTGTAACAACATATAAAGGATTTTATATAGGGAGGTATGAAGCTGGAGATAAAGAAAGTACAGTTGCAAAAACATTGAGAAGTTCAAATGATGTAACAAAAACGGTTACAATAAAAGCAAATCAGGCTCCATACAATTATGTAACAAGAACACAAGCAAAAAGTTTAGCTGAGGGGGTTAAAACTCAACAAGGCTATAAAGCAAAAACAAAATTAGTAAGTAGTTATGCATGGGATACAACAATAGCTTTTATACAGAAAGTAAATAGTGATTATGGAAGTAGTTCAGGAGAAGAAAATTATTATAATAAAACATTTTCATATACAGATATAACGGGAGCAAGTCAAACAAAGTCAAGTAATTCACCGGTATTAGTTCCAACAGGACAAACAACGCCGGTATGTAATATTTACGATATGGGAGGAAATGTTTTTGAGTGGACGACTGAGTTCTGTTCGGACTCTCCTTCCGCTGGACGTGGAGGCGATTACGGCTATTACACGAATTATCCGGCCGGTTATCGCGTTACCCTTTCTGACAGTGCCACTGATAACTATGGTTTCAGGCTCACTTTATTTATGTAGACCTGAGCCCTGTATGCTCGAATTATAACACAATGATAACTAGAGCCCAGAGAGCTAAATTAAAAACAGGGATGCTTCGCCCTAAACTGAGAAGCAGAAATATAACAAGTAGAGAAGGTAGGAGGCGTTCTGAGTCTTGGCAAAGCCGAGAGTCAGGCCGCCCCTACCGGACTAGTCCTACCGGACTAGTCCTTGTTTTTTTGCAAAAACAAGGACGGGTTAACATAAAAATAAAGGAGGAGAAGATATGCCAACAAAAGACTCGTTCTATAACATTGCAAAAGAACTCGAAGTGGCACAGGAAAATGAAGGCTACCTGATAGTTATAAGATGTGGAGCTTTCTTCACATCTATTGGAGCAAATGCAATAGCACTCTCAAATGAATTAGGCTTAAAACTTACATGTTTGAAGAAAGGCTTGTGTAAAGCTGGAGTACCAATAAATGCATTGTATAACTACGTAAAAAGGCTAGATTCATTAGGCTACAATTATGTAATATACAATTATTCGAAAGACGAAATTATTAATAATGGCAAGAAATATGCAGAATGTTACAGATTTGAAGGAAAGCCTATAGACAAAAGTAATCTGCTTTTGGATTGCAAAGACTGTGAATACTATGAAAAAAGCTACAACAATATAGATATATTCACAGATATGAAAAGAATACAAGAGTTTAAAGAATTAAAAGAAAAGCAAGAAAAAATTGAAAAAATGGGCAAAATTATAAGCCTTTTTGATGAAGATAAATAAATTTCATAACTCTTTAAGTATAAATTATCAAAAATTTTTAATAGGAAAAATAAATAATGTGAAACAAAGAAAATTAACAAATCTATTGAAAAATCATAAAAAAATTGCTACAATATTACAAGAAAACATGTGGCAGAAGTAAAGATGTAATTTTGATGCATGTCAAGATTATATCTTTTTAAGTTTTGCGTGGAGAGGAGATTAATTTTATGGAGAAGAAAACATTTTACATTACAACACCAATTTATTATCCAAGTGGCAAATTCCATTTAGGAACAGCATATACAACGGTGCTTGCAGACACAATAAAAAAATATAAACAGCAAAGAGGATACGATGCACGAATGCTTACTGGTCTTGATGAGCATGGCCAAAAGGTTGAGCAGGTTGCTGTTAAAAGAGGATTAACTCCACAACAACATGTTGATGAGATTGCAAAACAAGCAAAAGATTTGTGGAAATTGATGGATGTTCAATATGATGATTTTATTAGAACAACCGAGGAAAGACATACTAAAATTGTAGAGAAGATTTTTGATAAATTCATGGAGCAAGGTGATATTTACAAAGGTGAATATGAGGGCTGGTATTGTATGCCATGTGAAACATATTTTACAGAAACACAATTAGTTGATGGAAAGTGTCCAGATTGTGGAAGAGAAGTTAAGAAAATGAAAGAAGAATCTTACTTCTTTAATATGAAAAAATATCAAAAGAGATTGGAAGAGTTCTATGAGCAAAATCCAGATTTTATAAAACCAGAGTCTAGAAAGAATGAGTTATTCAATAACTTTATAAAACCAGGACTAGAAGACCTATGTGTTACAAGAACAACATTTGACTGGGGAATAAAAGTACCAAAAGATCCAAAGCATGTAATTTATGTTTGGTTAGATGCACTAACAAACTACATAACAGCATTAGGATATATGTCTGATGATGATACTTTATTTAAGAAATACTGGCCAGCAGACTTGCAAATAGTTGGAAAAGATATAATAAGATTCCATGGAATTTATTGGCCAATTTTCTTAATGGCACTTGGACTACCAACACCAAAGAAATTATATGCACACGGTTTCTTAATGATGAAAGACGGAAAAATGTCTAAATCAAAGGGAAATGTTGTATATCCAGAAATGCTTGTAGAAAGATATGGCTTAGATGCAACTAGATACTTCTTATTAAAAGAATTTCCATATGGTCAAGATGCAATATTTACACCAGAGGATTTCGTAAATAAATATAATTTCGATTTATGCAACGATTTAGGAAACTTGCTAAACAGAACTATAGGAATGGTAAATAAATATTTTGGTGGAAATGTGCCAAACTATAAAGGAAGAATAAACGATGTTGATGCAGACTTAGAAGAGACTGTAGCAAACAAAATTACAGAATATGAAAACAACATGGAAGATTTACATTTTTCAAATGCAATAGAGTCAATATGGGGAATAATCTCTAGAGCAAATAAATACATAGACGAAACAGCTCCATGGACACTAGCAAAACAAGAAGAAACAGAAAAACTAGAATCAGTAATGAGCCATCTAGTAGAAACTCTAAGAATTGTAGCCATACTAATAAAACCAGCAATGACAGAAACATCAAATAAAATTTTAAGCCAATTAGGAATAAATGAAGAAGCAAGCAAAGAATATGATACAATAAAAGAATTTGGCAAAACAACATCAGACTTAAAGGTAATAGAAAAAGGCGAGCCAATATTCTTAAGACTAGATGCAAACGAAGAAATAGAATACATAAAAAATAAAATGAAAGAATAATTATAGTAAACAATAGAATATGGCATAAATATTTATAGAAAACATATACTTGTTAATAACTTACCTAAAGTTAGGAGGCATGTATATGTTTTTTGTATTCAATAAAAGAAAAATTGGATCATACTTAATATCGATAGGAACCGTTGCAATACTGTTCTCTATTGCTTTATTCGGAGAACATTTTGGGGACGGAGAAAAAAATGTTATTGCAACTTCAGCATCAAATGTAAATAATTTACCAGTATATAAAGTGGAAACTGAAATAAAAAAGGTAAGTTTAAGTATAAACTGTGGAGAAAATGTAGAGAATATAGATAGTATATTAAATACACTAACTACAACAAATGCAAAGGCTACATTTTTTATTTCGGGAGAAATTGCAAGTTCAAATGCTGAAATTATAAAAAAGATTGTGCAGAGTGGAAATGAGATTGGTAATTTATCATATCACTATACAAATTTAAAAAAGAAGAAAACAGCAGATATTAAAGAAGAAATTACAAAAGGGTCTAGTGAAATTGAAAAGATAACAGGCCAAAAGGCAAAAGTTTTTAGAGCTCCATATGGTGAATACTCAAGAGAAATAATTCAAATTGCAAGTGAACAAGGGTTATTCACAGTTCAATGGAACATAGATTCATTAGATTACAATGGACTAAATGGGGAAGAAATGTGTGAAAGAATAAACGAAACTTTAGCACCGGGAAGCATAATTTTATTACATAATTCAGCACAGTACACTGCAGAAAGCATGGAAAAAATAATACAAAACATTCAAAAGCAAGGATATCAGTTAGTGACAACGAGTGAGCTACTTACATTATAGAATTGTTAATAAAGGTTGAAAGAATTAAATTTTGATGAAGATGGCACATACCAGTTAGTATGTAGCCGTGTCTGAAATGATATTTGACACAGCCAAAATTGAATTTGTTTTCAATCAAGTCCATAAAAAAGGAGAAAAAAATGCCTTTTATTGAAATAATTACAGATTCTAAGAGCCAAACACAGCTTAATAAAGTAATTACAAAGAAAATGGTAAATGATTGTGATATTTTGTTTATTAAAGATAAGAACATGGAAAACACAAAAAATATAAAACTAGAAACGCTGGTATTAAACAGAAGTGTAGAAAATGATGAATTAATGAGCAAAATAATGAAAAATTCTAAGAATTTAATATTGAATTTGGATTTGAACGAAAATTTGCAATATGAAGATTCGTGCAATGTAATTTCATATGGTTATAGCTCAAAGAGTGATATAACTGTGTCTAGCGTTGAAGAAGATGAATTATTGATTTGTGTTCAGCACACAATAAAGAGCATGTTTGATAAAGTGATAGAACCACAAGAAATAAAGGTTAATGTAAGAGCAGATATGAATGTGTATAATATAATGATAGTAATTGCACTTTCAAGTTTGTATGCAAACTAAAAATGGACTTTAGCAATAATTTTATATTTTTGCAAAACGAAATCGAGCTCGCCTTTTGAGGAACCAGAAGGAAATCCGACCAAGAGCAATGTATTGAAGTTTTAAAAAAATATAAAACTATTGCTGAGTAAGTAAAATTTTATGAAAATTGTATAGCAACATTATTTTTTTAGTGGCATTTTGCCCTCAAAATGGGCATATTTTTGAAAAAAATAAAACAAATTTAACATTTTATGTAGACAAAACCAAAAAATGGTAGTATAATAATAGTTGTAGGTTAGAAAAAAACAAATACTTTAAAAAGTAAGAGGAGGAAATTTAAGTTGGATACAGTATATTCAGAGAACAACCACATTATAATGGTGGGAAAAGTAACAAGTGACAAAAGATTTAGTCATGAGATATATGGAGAAAAATTCTATATATTTGATTTAAGTGTTCCACGTCTAAGTGGAAATTCTGATATTATACCAATCACAATATCAGAAAGATTAATGGTAAACGGAGAGTTACCAATCGGAACAAAAATAACAGTTGAAGGTCAATTTAGATCATACAACAGTTATGGAGAAGGTAAAAACAAATTAGTTCTAACAGTATTTGCAAAAAATGTAACATTGTTAGAAGATCAGGAAAGTGAAGTAGAAGCAAGAAAAGATTTCATATCAAACGAAGTAACATTAATAGGTTATATATGCAAGAAACCAGTTTACAGACAAACACCATTTGGTAGAGAAATAGCAGATATACTATTAGCAGTAAACAGAGCTTATAGTAAATCAGACTATATACCATGTATTGCTTGGGGAAGAACAGCTAGATTCTGTGAGAACATGGAAGTTGGAACAGAAGTTAAATTAGTAGGAAGAGTTCAATCTAGACAATACGAAAAGAAACATGAAGATGGAACTGTAGAAAATAAAGTTGCATATGAAGTTTCTGTTGGAAGCTTAGAAGTTGTTAATCAAAAAGACGATGGCGAAGCTGAAGAAGCTCCAGTAGAAGAAAATAAAGAGGCTATATAAATAGATAAATTGAACATAAATAAATTCCTTTAAGATAAGAAAGAAGTGTTTTACAGAAATGTAGAGCACTTTTTTCTTTCGCCCAATAGGGACGCCCATTTTTGGGCAAAAATAAGGTGCATTATATAAAATGCAACCTTATTTTTTTACATCTGGAATTATAACATTTTTCTTTGTATTCGTATCTTCACTTGGTTTTGCAATATCAAGATTGTCATAAACAGGAGAAATGTTTAAATCATCACCGTTTCCAGAAACGATTTCTATGTTTTTTTCGTCATTATTCATAATTTTTCGCTCCTTAACTAAACTACATATAGAATAGCACAATATTTATAAGAATTCAAGCTAAAAAAATCGACATTTTTTGAAATGAGACTTAAAAGCTAAATGATAAATATAAGCTCTAAAATTCAAGAGTTACTTGTGAATTCGGCATTGACACTCTTCGGATTTGAGGGTATAATATTTACGTAATATAAAACGTAGGAGAAAAGCAAAGAATTATAAGTATTAGTATTCTTTAATTAAAGCTGAGCCTGGGAGAAGGGAAATAGTATATATGGAAATAGAAAAACAGAAGGCAATAATAGAAGCTATATTGTTTGCCGCAGGAAGAGTAATAAAAATAAATGAATTAATGGGAATTCTAGAGCTTTCTTCAGATGATGTTGTAACGATAATAGACAGCATGAAGGAAGAGTATAAAAATTCTGATAGAGGAATAGAGATTATAAGAGTGGAAGATGGGTACCAGCTTACTACTAAAAAAGAGATGTATGAGTATTTATATCCAATTTTTGATAAGAGAAGCAAGCCAAATTTAACTCAAGCATCAATGGAAACTCTTGCAATAATTGCATATAATCCAAAGATTACGAGAGCAGAAATAGAGGCAATAAGAGGCGTAAATTCTGATGGAACTATCTACAAATTATTAGAATTTAATTTGATAGAAAACGTTGGAAAGGCAGATTTGCCAGGAAGACCAACAATGTATGCAACAACACCAAATTTCTTGAAGATGTTTGGAATGTCTTCTCTAGAAGAATTGCCAGAATTACCAAAATATAAATTAGATGAAAACCAACAGCTTGTAATCGATGATATAATTCCAAGTGAAGATCAATCAACAATAGAAAAAGAAGAAATTGCCAGTGATGAAACAATTTCTGAGGCTCCAATGCCCGAAAGGGAAAATGTAGATGTAATAAAAAACGATAACATATAGACAAAAATAAAAGAATAGTTGAAAAACACAGATTGTTATTTAAGGAAAGGTTTATGGGAACCTGAAAAACCTAAATTTATTATGTAAGGAGCGTATGGCAAAAAGGTCATACATAAATAAATATGAGATTATCACAAACAGGATTAGGAACTATAAGAGTAAATAATTTGGATAAAAGCTATCCAGCACAAGATATTTTATTACAAACAAACCAATTAGTACAATATGGAACAGGAATTTACGCGTACAACAATGTACCATTAAAATTAAGAGAAAACGTTGAAAGTGTAATTAAAGGAGTTCTAGACAAATACGGATGTATAGAAATATTGCTTCCAACATTGCAACCAGCAAAACTTTGGGAAGAATCTGGAAGACTTTCTAAATATATAGAAGAGGGTGTTATGCTTTCTGTTAAAACAGACAAGGGAGACTTTGTAATGGCTCCAACAGCAGAAGAAGCTGTTACAGACTTTGTAAGAGGCAGAATAAGTTCATACAAAAACTTGCCAGTTACACTATATCAAATTGGAGAAAAATACAGAAACGAAATTCGTACAAGAGGATATTTATTAAGGGGAAAAACATTCCCAATGATGGATGCATATAGCTTTGATTTAAATGCAGAAGAATGTGCTAAAACATACCAAAAAATTAGAAAAGCATACTTAGAAATATTCGAAATATTAGGACTAAATGCAAAACCAGTTGCAGCAGACAGCGGAGCAATGGGTGGAAACTTATCAGAGGAATTCATGCTAGAATCACCAATCGGAGAAGATACAATATTAGTAGATAAGGCAACAGGTGTAGCATTTAATACAGAAATTCTAGAAAGAGAAGATGCAGACGAATATCTAAGAGAAAAATACGGAGTTCAAGATAAAGAAAACGTAGAAGCTAAAAAATCAATCGAATTAGGACACATATTCCAATTAGGAACAAAATACACAGAATCTATGAATGCAAAATACATAGATCAAGATGGAAACGAGCAATTACTATACATGGGATGCTATGGAATAGGAGTAAGCAGAACAGTTGCAACAATTTACGAAGAAAACGTTGTAAATGGAAAAAACGGAGAACCAATGGGAATTTCATTACCAATAAGTGTTGCACCATACTTGTTACAAATAGTTGCAGTAGATGATAAAAAAGAAGTTGCAGAAAAAATTTACAACAAATTAATGGAAGCAGGAGTTCCAGTTATAATAGACGATAGAGCTCAAGGAATGTTAGGTGCAAAAATAAAAGATTGCTACATGTTTGGAACACCATACATGCTTGTACTTGGAAACAAGGCTCAAGAAGGAAGCTTCGAAATAGAAAGCACTAAAACAGGAGAAAAGAAAACATTTACAGAAGATGAATTAATAGAAGAATTTGTAAAAATGAACAATGCAAGAAAATATGTAAAATAAAAACTTCGCCCAAGAGGCACGCCCCTTTTTGGGCGAATGATTATATAAAAAGAAAATTTAGACGAATAATAAATAAAAAAAATTCATTTCATTAAAAAATACGGTACAAAGCTTTTGAGGGAGTGTACTTGGACTCCCCGAGAGGCGAGCTTAATTTTATTTTTAATAAAATGAATTTTGTTTTATTTTTGCGTTAATATATCCAATATTTTAGGGTAAATTGTATCTGCATTATTTTGCCAGTTATCGACTATATCTTTTGCCTGTTCGCGAGAACCTGCAAATGTTTTTACTTCAAATACAGTTTCGTTATTTTCTACAACTTTACATGTTATAATGTAATGATTTTCGCTAAGTGGGGTGTATTCTGCCACAATAGATTGTTCTTCTTCTGAACTATCTATAATTGGTTTTAAGTTTGTATCTGCCTTTAATTTTATTATTCCAGGAAGCAAATCCAAAGTTAAATCCAAAGTTCTTTTTCCGCTTTCAGTTACTTGATATAAAGTTTGCTCTTCCTTTTGGAAAGAACAAATATATCCAACTTCAATTAAATCTAACATAAATTGTTGAAAATAAAAATAATTCATATTAGCTGCTGCTAATACTATTTTATATAATACATCATTGGTTAGTGGTTTATTAGCTTTGTTAAGTGCATACAATATTAAGACTTTGTTCTCGGCTAATGTTTCATCATCTGACGCTAATTTCAAATTAATTCAACTCCATACTAAAATTCGCCATAAATGCAGGCGTTTGATAGATTGTATTATATCATAGAAATGTAGAAAATCAAGAGCTAAAGAAAAATGATTTACTAATTGATTTTAAATAATTACTAGAATTTTGTCGAACGATTGTAATTGATTTTTGCTTTAAATGGTAATATAATTTTATTAAAATTAAAGTTATTTTATAAAAAATTTATTCAAAAATTCGCTATAGCGAAAGAAATTTGTTCTTAAATAATACCCAAGAAGTTATATTTATAAAAAATATTGACCTATAAGTAAAATGATTATATAATAAGGAGGAAGATGATTGAATATAGAAGAAATGTATGTTCCAACTGGATTGAAAACAGTAGATGGAAAAGATATTATGGGTTTTAATGGAGCATTTTATTTGCAAAATAAGGAAAAGATAAATAAAATGCTAAAAAAATATGCAGATATTATAATAGAGGAAGATGAAGAAGAAAAACAAAGAGAAAATAAATATATTTTAAAAGAGAATACAGAAAAATATAGTATAAATAAAAAACATGATAAAATGTTTAAAGAAATACTATCTGACAAAAAGGAAACAGTCGAATTTATAAATAGTTTTTTGCATTTAAATTTAATAGAAGATGACATAGAAAAATACGAAAAAGAATTTAGAACATCGGAGTTTAACAATATAGAAGCAGATATTGTATATAAAATAAAGAATAAAAACGCATTTATATTAATAGAGCATCAGTCAAGTGTAGATATAAAAATGCCATATAGAATATTACGTTACAAATGTGCCATAATAGAGTCTGCAATAGATAAAAAGAGATTTAAAGAACAAGGCTACAAAATTCCTACAGTAATACCAATAGTATTGTATACAGGAAAAAGAAAATGGAAAAAGCTATCAATAAATGATATTGAAGAAACAATAGAAGGATATCAGGAAAATTGGTTGGAGTACACCTTGATAGATGCTAATAAATTTAGCAAAGAAAAATTATTGGAAGATAATCTAATAATTTCTAAAGCAATGCTAATAGAAAAATCTAAAAATAAAGAAGAATTGTATAAAAATATAGAAGATATAATAAATATTCAAAAAGAAAAAAATACTTTTGATAATTTACAATTGGAAAAATTGATAAAGTATGAACTGAGTGAAACAGAAGATAAAAATATAATGAATGAATTTATAGAAAAAATAAGAAATGTGGAAGGGAGAGACAAAATTATGACAAATGCATCAAGAATAATTAATAGAGAAATAAGAAAGCAAAGAAAAGCTGGACTTGAACAAGGATTCAAACAGGGAACCATTCAAATTGCCAAAAAACTTAAAAGAGAAATGAGCATAAAAGATATAAGTAGAATAACTGGGTTAACTGAACAGGAAATAGAAAATTTATAAAATATAAACAAGAATTAGTAGAAGAGTAAAAACATATTTTCTGTTGGACGATTTTTTATTTAATAAAACTTCTGTACATTAATTTTTAACTATGATATACTTACAATATATTAAAAATTTTGGAGGAAATGTGGAAACATTATATGATATATTGGAAGTAAGCCGAAAAGCGTCTAAAGAAGTTATTGAAAAAGCATACAAAACACTGGCAAAAAAATACCACCCAGACTTGCAAACTGCTGAAAATAAAGAGATTGCAGAAAAAAGAATGAAAGAGATTAATGAAGCATATAATGTTTTAAGTGACGAGCAAAAACGCAAAGAGTATGATGAAAAACTTGAAGCAGAAGATGAACGCAAAAAACAAGAAGAATATATAAATTATCAGAATAATTCTAGTGCTCAAAGTGTAAAATATGAAAGTGATATGCAGGTTAACAATTCAATTAATACAGAGCCAATAAGTGAGAACAATTACAATAATCAAGATTTTGATTGGAGAAAAGCATATGCAAATTTAAGCAAAAAAGAACAACATAAGATTATGAAAGAAGTTCAAAAAGAAGCAAATGCAGAATATAGAAAACAATATGAAGATTATTTTAGAAGTTTGGGATATAAAATAAAACATAAATGGACATTTAAAGACTTCTTAACTGTTATATTAGTAATTGGAGTGTTAGTAATAATAGTAGGCGTACTATGGCTAATTCCACCAACGCATGAATATATGATAAATTTATACAATACAAATTTGATAGTAAAGATAATTACAGATATAATAATTGGGATTTTTCAGGGCATTATTAAATTTTTTAAGAATTTTACTACATTTTAAAAGTATATAATATTTATATTAAGTTATAATAATTATATAAAAGTTAAATTATAGGAGGTTTATTTATGGACAGAAAAGTTAGAGTAGTTCAGTTTGGAACAGGAAAGATGGCTGTTTACACAATGCGTTACGTTCTCGAAAAAGGAGGAGAAGTTGTTGGAGCAATAGATGTTAATCCCAATGTAATTGGAAAAGATATTGGAACAATAATGGGAAAAACAGAAATGGGTGTTAAAGTCACAGCACTAGAGAATGCAGAAGAGACAATAAGAACTTTAAAACCAGATATTGCAATTGTTACGACAATGAGCTTATTAAACGACGTTAAAGATGCATTGATGCTATGCGCAAAATTAGGTGTAAATGCAATTACTACATGTGAAGAAGCTTTCTTCCCATGGAACTCAAACCCTCAAGTTACAAAAGAGATTGACGATTTAGCAAAACAAACTGGATGCACAATTACAGGAAGCGGATATCAAGATATATATTGGGGCCAATTAATTACTTCTATAGCGGGTTCTACACAAAGAATAACTAAAATAAAAGGAAGCTCAAGCTACAATGTAGAAGACTATGGAATAGCTTTAGCAAAAGCCCATGGCTCAGGATTAACACTTGATGAATTTGATAAGCAAGTTGCTTCAGTTGATAGGATAAGTGATGAAGAAAGACAAAAAATAATCGAATCAGGAGAATATCTTCCTTCATATATGTGGAACGTAAATGGTTGGTTATGTTCAAAATTAGGATTAACAGTAAAATCTCAAACACAAAAAACAATACCAACGACATATAAAGAAGATATATATTCATCAACATTAGGTACAACAGTAAAAGCAGGAGATGCAACCGGAATGAGTGCTGTTGTAACAACACATACAGAAGAAGGAATAACAATAGAAAGCGAATGTATAGGAAAAGTATATTCTCCAGAAGAGTACGACAAAAATGAGTGGACAGTATATGGAGAGCCAGATACAACAATTACAGTTGCAAAACCTGCAACAGTTGAACTAACATGTGCCTCGGTAGTAAATAGAATTCCAGATGTAATAAATGCACAAGCAGGATATGTAACAACAGAAAAGTTAGGAGATTTAGAATACAGAGTAAAACCTTTAAATGAATATGTGAAATAAATGAAAAATTTCGCCCAATAGGGACGCCCCTTTTTGGGCGAATATTGATTTCTATTAAGTTATTGTGTATAATATGAAAGAAATTTAATTAGAAAGTTGGAACAATTATGAGAATACGTTTTAAGAAATGGGCAAGACCAGAATTAGAAGCAAGTAAATTTTATATAGATGAACCTGAAAAATATAAAGGTAAGTGGAGAACTTTATTTGAAAATAATAACCCTTTATATATAGAACTTGGATGTGGAAAAGGTGGATTCATATCACAAATTGCGAGCGAAAATCTAAATATTAATTATATTGCAATAGATTTAGTAGATGCTATGCTAGGCCTTGCTAAAAGAAATATCGAAGAAGTATATGCCGAGAAAAATGAAGAGATAAACAATGTATTAATTTCTAGGTATGATATAGATAGAATTTTAAATGTATTTGATGAAAATGATAAAATAGATAGAATATACATAAATTTTTGCAATCCCTGGCCAAGAGGAAAACATCACAAGAAAAGATTAACTCATACAAGACAATTAGAAAAATATAAACAATTTTTAGTAGATGGAGGAAAAATATATTTTAAGACTGATGATGATAATTTATTTACTGAAAGTTTGCTGTATTTTAAAGAAGCGGGATTTGAAATTGAAAAAGTAACATATGATTTGGCAAATGAGCAAGATTTCTGGAATGGAGACAGAAATATAGAAACAGAACATGAGAAAATGTTTAAAGAACAAGGGATAAAAATAAAAGCTCTAATTGCAAGAAAATAGAAAAATAATAAAATAAAAGAAATAATTTTAGTTTTGTGAACACCAAAATAAAAATTATTTCTTTTTATTAATATAATATTAAATTTGCAAAAATATATAAAGTTAAAATTATTCTAAATTTTGTTTTACCCAAACTGACACACTTCCGCCATTTACATAGAATATTCCATTTCCTTCTTGGTCAACGTAAACAGACTCTTTCATGTTTCCTGTATAATCGTAGAATACTGAGTTAGCAAGATTTTTTCCGACATTCATCTGTAAACATCCGCCATCCGAGTTTGTCATTATTACAACCATTCCAGAATTTTCTCTTTCGCGGTCTCCAGTACGAACCCAGCCTATAATGTGTGGGTCGTTAAAATAATCTATTTGTGAACCATATGCAAAATTTTTTCTTGCCAATATTAATTTTTCCAACCAGTCTTTTTTAGCTGATACATTTTTAGCTGGAATTCCATAGTAATCTCCATAAAATACACAAGGCAAGCCATCTTTTCTAAGTAAAATTAGAGAATAGGCAAGAGGTTTAAACCAATCATCAATCCAAGATTGCAAAGCTTGCCCAGGTTCTGTATCATGGTTATCTACAAATGTAACTGCTGAATTTTGATTTTCTGCAACTAATGTATTGTTAAAAATTGTTCTCATATCATAAGTTCCATTACTGTGACAGGCATTAAATAAATTGTAATGAAGCGGAACATCAAATAGTGAAAGGGCATTATTTGTAGTTTTTAAGTAATTTTGTAAAGCCTCAAGATTGCCACTCCAATATTCTCCAACAGTAAATAGAGGTTTTGAAGAAAACTCACGCAATTCTTCAAGCCAATCTTCAAAGAAAGATGCACGTATATGTTTTACAGCATCCATTCTGAAACCATCTACATTTGTTGTTTGTAAATACCATTTTCCCCAATTTGTAAGCTCTTCGACAACATCAACATTGTTTAAGTCTACATCACAGCCCATTAAATAGTCGAAATTTCCATTTTCTTTATCAACCAATTCATCCCAATGTTTGCCATAAAATCTATAAACAGAGTTCTTTTTTGTTTTTTCGTCCCAATCTGTTCCATGAAAATGAGTCCAGTTCCATTTAAAAGAAGAATACATATCATTACGACCTGGAAAAGTGAATTTAGTCCAAGCTGTAATTTCTTTAGGCTCACCAAGAGATTCAGATCTATTTTGTGGATTATCTTCTATTGCAATTACATCTTCAGTTTCGTCTGCACCCATTTTTTGATTGAATACTACATCTGCTAAAACTTTTATTCCATAATTGTGCATAGCATTTATTGCAACAAGATATTCAACCTTAGTTCCATACTTTGTAGCAATAGAACCCTTTTGGTCGAATTCGCCTAAATCGTATAAATCATAAACACCATAACCAACATCATCTTTACCGCCATTTCCTTTATATGCTGGTGGAAACCAGACTTGTGTTATTCCAGTTTTTGCAAGATATGGTGCTTCATTTACAGCAGTTTTCCAAAAGTTTCCGTCAGAAGGAAGGTACCATTCGAAAAATTGCATCATTGTTTCATTTGTTTTCAAAAAAATCACTCCTAAAATTTTTATTCATGATGTAATTATACCATAAAATTAAAAAAATCGAAGAAAAAAGTGGAAAAAATCGAAAAATATTGTATAATAGATATGGAATATTTTATTTAACAAGAAAAATATAATTAAAGTGAAAGGAAGAATGGATATATGTTTAATTATGAAATTGAAAATAATGAATATGATAACCTTGAGGAATGTGTAAATGAAGTGTATGAACTTGCTTCAAAATATGCCATAGATGGGGTTAAAAATAACATTGGAGGTCCATTCGGAGCCGGAATAATTTACGAAAAAGAAAATGGCAAATATATTATCCTGCTAATAGAAAGAAATACAGTAATTGCATCAAAAGATCCGACTGCACATGCAGAAGTGAACGCAATTAGAAGTGCCTGCAAGGCTTTAAATACAAGGTCTTTAGAAAACTGCATTTTAGTTACAACAGCAAAGAGTTGCCCTATGTGCTTATCGGCTGCTTGCTGGGCAGATATTAAAACAATATATTATTCACAAAGCTACGATAGTGCTGTTAGTAGTGGTTTTAGAGATGAAGGAATTCAAGAATATATAAAAGGTGAAAACGACATAATAGATGAAGAACAGCTTAAAAATCCATGCTGTGAATACCCTTTTATAGAATGGAATAAGAAACAAGATAGACAGGATTACTAATATGCTTAATATACTATGTACTGGATGAAGTAAGTATATTTTTGAGAGTATAACAAGAAATTTGCACAATAAAAGTCACACTTAAAAATGGAAAAACGTGAACAAAAGGAGAATATTAAACAAGAATGAATATAATTGAAAGTTTAGTTGATAAAGTTAAAAATTTAAATAAAGAAACATTATTAGACATAGCAATTTCTGTAATTGTAATAGCATTGTTTTTTATGATAAGCAATTTGATAAGCTATGTGATAATAAGATTGTTTTCTTTAAAAGAAAAAGATAAGAAGAAAATTAAGCAAAATGCTTTTTATAAGCCTTTAAGTAGAATAATTAAAGTTACTGGAATTTATATCGCTGTTATGTTATTAAATTTGTCAACAGAGGCAAATATTACACTAGTCAAATTATATAAAATAGCACTGATAATATGCGTTTCAAATGGACTTGCAGACATATTTAATCCAAAATCTATAATATTTGAAAAGTTAGAAGAAAAAACAAAATATAATGGAGATAAGCAATTAAATAACTTTGTTAGCAAAATTGCTAAAGCAGTAATTTATTTTGTGGCAATATATTTGGTATTACTAGAACTAGGATATAATTTAGGAGGTCTAGTAACAGGACTTGGAATATCTAGTGTTATAATTGCATTTGCTGCGCAAGATATTGCAAAGAATCTATTTGGTGGATTTGCAATAATTACAGACAAGCCTTTCTCTGTTGGAGATTGGATTGAAGTTGGAGATTACTCTGGAACTGTAATAGATATAACTTTTAGAAGTACAAAAATAAAAGCAACTGACAATACTGTAATAACCATAAACAACTCAACTGTGGTTGAAAGCTTTGTTAAAAATTGGGGAAACATAGATAAGAGACGTTACTCAACAACATTAAATTTACCATTAAATACATCAGAAGCAACAGTAAAAAGATTATTGAAAAAAATAGAATTTGCATTAAAAACAAATCCACAGATAGTGCCAGACTCTATACAAGTACATTTTGAAAACATTAAACTTGAAGGAATACAGATATTTATATACTTAAATTCAACTCAGACAGGGTATGACGATTTCGAGGCATTTAAAGATGGTGTAAATTTGGAAATACTAAAAGTATTAGAATCAGAAAATGTAAAACTATCATATCCAGGACAAAATATTTATATTAAAGAAAAACCAATGAATGATACTCAAGACCAGAAATAATTTATTTATAAAATTGAAAAATGTTGCTCTTAGTTGAAACTCTTCAACTAACTCAAAGGACGAATTTCCAGTTTAAATTTATAAAAATGAAATTATTTTGGATATTATGATGGACAAGCTCATATTTTTGCTAAATGTTCATATTTAAGACACAAAGATATTTTAAAATTATAGAGATAAAATATTTTTGGTAAGGAATAGGTTTGAAAAAGTATTACAATTTTGACTATGTCAAGTTTCATTCTTTTTCAAACCGAAACTGTAAGGAGGAACAAATAAAAATGGAAAATGATTGTATTTTAATAGTTGATGATGAGGAGAGAATGAGAAAGCTTATTAAAGATTTCTTAAAACAAAAAAATTATAATACAATGGAAGCTGCTGATGGTGAAGAAGCTTTAAAAGTGTTTTCTGAAAATCAAAATAGAATAAGATTAATATTATTGGATGTAATGATGCCTAAATTAGATGGCTGGTCTGTATTAAGACAGATTAGACAAACTTCTAAAGTGCCAATTATGATGCTTACAGCAAGAGGCGAAGAACAAGATGAATTGTTCGGCTTTGAGTTAGGTGTGGACGAGTATATTTCTAAGCCATTCAGTCCTAAGATACTTGTCGCAAGAGTAGAGGCAATATTAAAAAGAACAGAAGGAGATAATAAAGAAGTAAAAGACTATGGTGGAATTCAAATAGACAATCAAGGAAGAACTGTTTCGGTTGATGGAAAGCAAATTGAACTTAGTCTAAGAGAATATGAGTTATTAGTATATTTAGTAGAAAATCAAGGAATCGCATTGTCAAGAGATAAAATATTAAACAATGTATGGAACTATGACTATTATGGAGATTCTAGAACTATAGATAGTCATATAAAAAAGATAAGACACAAGCTAGGAAAAAAAGGCAAATATATAGAAACAATAAGAGGAATTGGATATAAGTTTGAAGTTAAAAAGTAGTAAATCTCTGTCAAAATTTAATTCTTTTCCAAGTGAGTTTTGTGATGAAGGAGGAATATGATTAAGAGTGAAAAAAACAAGATTTAAGTCCGTTCGTGTGAAGCTTTTTATTACACTCAGTGTTATAGTAATATTTATTGTTGCATTGCTGGTTATAATGAACAGCATGGTATTAGAAACTTTTTACATGGTTTCTAAAATAAATTCTGTAAAAAAAGAGTACTATAAAATTAACGATATGTATAATAATAATGAAAGTTCAATTCTCTTAAAAATAAGAAATGATGCTCTGGCTAATAATTTTGATATAATGGTAGAAAATGAAGATTATATGCTAGTATTTTCTACTAACGAAAATTTTTCCAATATGATTAGTCAAAATTTAGAGAATAATAGGCTGAAATTGTTTGGAAAAAGAGAAAGAGTTTTATATTCGAATAACAATATGGAGATAAAAAAAGTAACGACGTCTAGTCTAAATAGCATATTGTTATCTGGTGAACTAGATAATGGCTATAAAATTTATATTCAAATTCCAATTTCTGCAATAGAGGAGAGCGTTAGAATTTCTAATAATTTGTTGTTGATAATTGGAGTAATTGCTATTGTAATAGCAGGAATTGCAGTTTCGTACGTTTCTAGAAGGTTTACCAACCCAATACTAGAATTGAATGTTATTGCAAATAAGATGTCTAAATTAGATTTTAGCAAGAAATATGAACCAACAGGGTCTAATGATGAGATAGATGAACTTGGAAAAAGTATAAATTTGATGTCTCAAAAGTTGGAAGGAACAATAAAACAACTACGTAGTAGTAATGTAGAACTAGAAAGAGACATAGAAGAAAAGTCTAAAATAGATGAAATGAGAAAACAATTTATTTCTGATGTATCACACGAGTTGAAAACGCCGATTGCATTGATACAAGGCTATGCAGAGGGATTAGTTGAAAATGTAAATGCTGATGATGTATCTAGAAAATACTATGCAGAAGTTATTTTAGATGAGTCTAATAAAATGGATAAATTGGTAAGACAACTACTAGAACTTATGAAGCTAGAATATGGAAAAAGAGAGTTTAACAACGACACTTTTAATATATGCGAGCTAATACAGGAAGTAATAAGAAAATGTAATGTTATGCTAGAAGAAAAGGGTATAAAAGAAGTAAGATTTGAAGCAGACAAAAAGGTAAATGTGTATGCTGACGAATTCTACATAGAGCAAGCGTTTACAAATTATTTTACGAATGCAATTAAGCATACAAAAGAAGTAAATGGTGAAAAATATATAGAAATAAAATTAAAAGAAGATAAAGAAAAACATAAAGTAAAAATATCGGTATTTAATACAGGAGACACATTGTCAGAAGAAAATCTAGAAAGAATTTGGGGAAGATTTTACAAAGTTGATGAATCTAGAAATAGAGCCGATGGTGGTACAGGAATAGGGCTTGCACTTGTTAAAGCAATAATGAATAATTACAATTCTAAATATGGTGCAGTAAATAGAGAAAATGGCATTGAGTTTTACTTTGATATTCAGACAGATGCAGGGATTGAAAAATAATTACAATTTTCCGATCTAGAGAGTAAAGAGAACCAATGTTAAACATATGTGAAAAATGAAAGGGAGAAGTTGTAATGAGTAGAAATCAAGTTAATAATCCAGATGATTTAAGAAAAACAGTAAAGAATGGAAAAAATAAAAGAAAAAAAGCTAACAAAAAAGCTTTAACTAGACTGTTACTTTTAATAGTTGTAATAGTAGTAATTGTTATGGTTGCTAAGAATATTAGTAAAAACAAAAAGATAAAATTAGAAGAAGTAACAGAATATAACTATTTTTCTACACTTATTGGAGAAAATGCGGGAGTAATAGACAAGACTGGAAAGACAGTAATAGAGCCACAATATGATTCTGTTCAGATTCCAAACCCTTCTAAGGCAATATTTATTTGTATGAACAAAGATGGAACAACAAAGGTATTAAATGCAAATAACAAAGAAGTTTTAACAAAATACAAAAATGTACAAGCCATTCCAAACAATAATACATCAATTTCTAATACGTATCAAACTCAAATTTTGAAATATCAAGATGGAGAAAAGTATGGATTGGTTAGCATTGATGGTAAAGAAATAACATCGGCAATTTATGATAGTATAGAAACCTTAGAATATAAAGACGGAGTATTAAGAGTTCAAAAAGATGGCAAATATGGACTTATAGACATAAATGGAGAAGAAATTGTAAAACCAGAATACAATTCGATTACAACAGATGGATACTATAATGAAGAAACAAAATATGAAAAAGCAGGATATATTGTAAATGTAAGAACAGACAATGGCTATAGATATGGTTATATAAATTATAAGAATAGACAAACACTAGATACAATTTACACAAATGTAAAAAGAATAACTTCTTTGAAAGATGATGAGACAGTATATTTAATAACATATAAAAATGGAATGGCTGGAGTATTAAAAAATGGCCAAACACTTATAGATAATCAATATGAAGACATTGACTTTGATAGTGAAAACAAAATATTTGTATTGCAACAAAATGCAAAACAGGGAGTATATGATTTAGATGGAAGCATGATATTGCCAATTCAATATGAAAATATTACATTTGCGGGAAGCTATCTAAACGCAGAAAAAGACGGGAAACTATTGGTATTTGATGTTGCAGGAACTTTGCAGAGCGATGATAGCTATAAGAGTGTAGAAAAAGTTGCAAATGGAAAATATAGTATAACAATAGATAGAAACAATCAATATGGGGTAATAGATCAAAACAAAATATCAGTAATAGAAAATAAATATTCAAACATTTCATATGCATTTGGAGATTACTTTATAGTATCAAATGGTAGAAAATCTGGTGTGCTAGATGTTAGTGGCAATACAGTAATACCACTGGAAAAAGATACAATTCAAAACATAAAAGGAACAAACATAGTACAAATAATAGATTCAAACACAAAAACTTCTGAAATATATAACAAAAAAATGGAAAAAGTGCTAGAACTAACAGATATTCGCGTTTATATAAAAGACAATTATTTAAAAGTAACATCAGCAAATGGAATAGCTTATTTAGACTATGACGGAAACAAAAAAGATGCAAAAGACATATTTACAAACAACGAAATATTTGCAAAAGAACAAAATGGCAAATGGGGATATGTTGACAAAAATGGAAATACAGTTGTAGATTTTAAATATGATATGGCAATAGACCTTAATGAATATGGCTTTGGAGCTGTTAAGCAAAATGGAAGATGGGGCGTAGTGGATTCTAAAGGAAACGAAATAAAAGCACCAACATATGAATTAAATGAATATGCACCAAACTTTATAGGCGAATATTATGAGGTAAGTAGTTTGTATGAGGTGGCATATTTTACAAATGAGATATAAATAATTATGGATTAGTAAAAATAAATGGAGGATGAAAATGGAAAATTATAATTTAGAAAGTGCCAGAGAACTTATAAATTCAGCTGAAAAAGAGTTATCAGAAGAGTTTGAAAAGGCTGAAGAAATATGTGAATTTAATAGTGAAAAAGTATTAAAAGCTTTTCAAGAAAATAGAGTAAATGAAGCGGATTTTGGAAGTACTACAGGTTATGGTTATGGAGATATTGGAAGAGAAAAAATAGAAAAGGTTTTCGCTGATGTTTTAAGGGCAGAGGACTGTATCGTAAGAGGCCAATTTATATCTGGAACACATGCTTTAACAGTTGCATTATTTGCTTTTTTAAGACCTGGAGATACAATGCTAAGCATAAATGGTAAGCCATATGATACACTAGATGAAGTAATTGGAATTGCAGAAAATCCAAGTTCATTAAAATCATTTGGGGTAAAGTATGAACAAATCGATTTAATAAATGACGACTTTGATTATGAAAAAATAACAGAAAGATTAAAACAGTCAAAAGTAAAATTAATAGAAATTCAACGCTCAAAAGGTTATGCTTTAAGAAAGAGTATTTCATTAGATAAGGTTGAAAGAGTAATTAAAGCAATAAGAGAAGTAGACAAAGATGTAATAATAATGATAGATAACTGCTATTGTGAATTTGTATCAAAAAGAGAGCCATTAGAAGTAGGAGCCGATGTAATAGTAGGTTCACTTATAAAAAATTTAGGTGGAGGAATTGCTCCAAATGGTGCATACATAGCAGGTAGAAAAGACTTAGTAGAGCTTGCAGCAGAAAGATTAACAGTTCCAGGAGAAGGAAAAGGAGTTGGCCCAACTTTAGGTATAAACAGAAGTCTTTTGCAAGGATTATTTTTAGCACCAAGTGTTGTAAAAGCAAGCATAAAAACAGCAATATTAACCAGCAAAGTAATGGAAATGTTGGGCTACAAAGTAGAACCAAGATTTGATGCAGAAAGAGTAGACATAGTTCAAACTATAGAATTTGGAGATAGAGAAAAATTAATAAAATACTGCCAAGGAATACAAGCTGGTTCGCCAGTAGATTCAGACTCTTTGCCAGAACCATGTGATACCCCAGGGTACCAAGACCAAATAATAATGGCATCTGGAAGTTTCACGCAAGGTTCTTCAATAGAGCTATCTTGCGATGGACCGCTAAGAGCTCCATTTGTTGGATTCCAACAAGGTGCATTAACATACGAATATGGAAAATTAGGATTAATAAAAGCAATCGCCCAATAGGGACGCCCCTTTTTGGGCGAAAAGAAAGGATTTTTAATGAAGGTTGTAGTAATTGGTGGTGGTCCAGCTGGAATGATGGCTGCGATAACTGCTAGCAAAAATGGAAATGAAGTTTATTTGCTAGAAAAAAATGATAGATTAGGTAAGAAGTTGCTTATTACAGGTAAAGGCAGATGTAACATTACAAGTAGTCTGGATATAAAGGATTTCATACAGAATGTTCCGGGAAATGGCAGATTTTTGTATAGTTCTTTTGATAATTATACGAATTTAGATATAATCAATTTTTTAAAAAAGCACGGTGTTAGTGTAAAAGAAGAAAGAGGGAATAGAATATTTCCAACTTCCGATAAATCACTCGATGTGTTAAAGGCTTTTGAAACTGAGCTAAAAAATAAAAGAGTAAAAATAAAATTTAATACCAGAGTTGTGGGAATAGAGACAAAAGAAAATAAAGTAGTAAGTGTAATGTACGAAGATGGGAATGGTGGACAAAAGAAAATTTTAGCAGACAAAGTAATTCTTGCAACTGGTGGAAAAACATATTCTGCAACAGGTTCTACTGGAGACGGATATGAAATTGCTCAAAAATTAGGACATACAATAGTGCCTGTAAAACCATCACTTGTTCCATTAACAGCAGAAGGCGAATCTTTAAATATTTGTAAACAAATGCAAGGCTTAAGCCTAAGAAATGTTCAAATAAAATTGATTGATACAAACAAAAACAAGACAATATATGAAGATTTTGGAGAAATGCTATTTACACATTTTGGAGTATCTGGACCAACAATATTGAGTTCATCAGCACATTTACTAAGATATAAAAATGTAGAAAACCTCTTAAAAGAAGGAAAAATACAGCTTGTAATAGATTTAAAACCAGCATTACAACAAGAAAAACTTGATAACAGAATACAAAGAGACTTTTTAGAAGGAAAGAACAAAGAATTCAAAAATTGTTTAAACAATTTATTGCCACAAAAAATGATTGATACGGTAGTTGAATTATCAAAAATAAATCCATATAAAAAAGTAAACGAGATTACAAGAGAAGAAAGAATGAACCTAGTAAAACTCCTAAAAAACTTTACTATTACAATATCTGGATTTAGACCAATAGAAGAAGGAATTGTAACTTCTGGTGGAATAAATGTAAAAGAAATAAATCCAAAAACAATGGAATCAAAGATAGTTAATGGATTGTATTTTGCAGGAGAAATAATAGATGTAGACGCATATACTGGTGGATTTAACTTGCAAATTGCATATTCTACAGGATTTACGGCAGGCTCAGAATGCTAGAAAGGAAAATGAATTGAAGTTTTGTACTTTAAAGGAGGCTTCTACTGCAGAGATTGTGGAAAAAAAATCTCGATTTATTGCAAATAGCTGCCATATAGAGAGTAAAGAAGAAGCGGAAGAAAAAATCAATTTAATAAAAAAGAAATACTATGACGCAAAGCACAACTGTTTTTCGTTTAGTATCGTTGATAAAGATGGAAATTTATTAGAAAAGAGCAGTGACGATGGAGAACCATCTGGAACTGCAGGTGCTCCAATTTTAAATGTTATAAGAAAAAATAACCTGAATAATGTTCTTATTGTTGTAACAAGATATTTTGGTGGAATATTATTAGGAACAGGAGGACTTACAAGAGCGTATTCAAATACCGCATTGGCATCAATAGAAAATGGAAAAATAATAGAAGTTGAAAATGGATTACAAGCAAGCCTAGAGATAGAATATTCGGAAAATGAAAAATTTAAATATTATTGTGAAAGAAACAATATAAAAATTGTAGAAACAAAATATTCTGAAAATATAATTCAAAAAATAGAATTAAATGAAGAAGAATATAATAAATTGATATCAAAAAACATGGAAATTAATAGGCAGTTACCATTCAAAATAAAAGAAATCGGTATATTATGTCGAAAATTCGTTGAAAAAGTACAATAATGTATGAAGAAAAATGGAAAAGTTTCCCAAAAACTATTGCAAAAAGCAAAATATGCGTATATAATACACGTTGTAAAAGATTTACAACTATGTAAATAAGAATAGGGGGAACGAAAGAGTGAATGAAAAAATAACAGTTTTGATTTCTGACGACAATAATGAATTTGCAACAACTTTAGCAAACTATCTAGAAAAGGATGAGGACATGCAGGTTGTTGGCATGGCAAAAGACGGAGAGGAAGCACTCAGTATTATATCTACTTTAAAACCAGATGTTGTACTATTAGATGTTATTATGCCACATTTAGATGGGTTAGGAGTCTTAGAAAGATTAAGTTCAATGAGACTAGAAAAAAGGCCAATATGCATAATGCTTTCAGCAGTAGGTCAAGACAAAATAACACAAAAAGCAATAACTTTAGGGGCTCAATATTATGTTGTAAAACCATTCGACATAGAGGTATTAATAAAAAGAATAAAAGAATTGAGATATTATCAGCCTTCTACAAACAGAGGAAGCTTTATTGTGAAAGAAACGAAATCCCAGTACATAGATATACCACAACAAATTGACAAAAAGAGTGAAGATGGATTAGAAGCTTTAGTTACAAATATAATCCATGAAGTTGGTGTACCAGCACATATTAAAGGATATCAATATTTAAGAGAAGCCATAATGATGGTTGTAAATGATATTGATATAATAAACCAAATAACAAAACAACTGTATCCAGACATAGCCAAGAAATACCACACTACGCCAAGCCGTGTAGAGCGTGCGATTCGCCATGCTATAGAAGTTGCATGGGGCAGAGGAGAACCAGCAGTTGTAGAAAACATATTTGGTTATACAGTATCTGCAAGCAAGGGAAAACCAACGAATTCGGAATTTATAGCAATGATAGCTGATAAGCTAAGGCTAGAAATAAAGACTGCATAAAACTTGCAAAACCATTGCAAGAGGCGGGTTACAGAAAATAAGCAATAGCAATAAATTAAAATTAATTGCACTAAAATTTGTGAAAAATCAGCAGGAGATAGCGATAAATCATTTTAATATAATGCAATAAACTTTCAAAATTTATTGGTCATTATTTCAAATATATGTTTGGAATATAATCAATAATTTTGAAAGTTTTTTGATATATAAAAAATATAAAATTTTACTTTTTTGATAGACAAATGAGTAAAAATATACTATACTGTTTGCTATAGGAAATGAGAATAAGCAGATGTGGTTTGCCACCTATACATAACAAAGGCTTAGCCTTTAGAAATGGAGGTGGTGCTATGATAGAAGCATTTTTATTAGAAATAATATATTTACTTTTATTCGCTTTAGTTGTTGAAACTATTATAGTATTTGCCTTAATTATAACTATTTTATATTTAAGCAAGTAGACAAATAAAAAACACATCTGTAACTTGCCTGGTTAGGTGTGTTTTTTATACATATTACTGGCAAACCACGTTTGTGGTTTCTCCATTTCCTATAATTATTATATCTTTATTTGTAGTAAATGTCAACGAAAAAATAAAAGTACATTCTGATAATCCGTAACTGTTGAAAATTCAATATTAATTATAGCATACTCCTTAAAAGTTTTAATATAAGCAATTAACAAAAATACTTAAATAGCTTCTTTTCGTATGTGTTCATTACGATATTTTAATTTTGTTGCTTGACCGCCACGTATGTGACGTTCTGCCTTATTTTCATCTAAAATTACTCGAACCTCAGAGGCTAAAGCAGGATTTATTTTTAATAACCTTTCACTAACATCTTTGTGTACTGTAGACTTAGATATGCCATATTTCTTAGCAGCACCTCTAACTGTATCTTTTGAATCTATAATATAATGAGCTAAAGTAATTGCTCTTTCTTCAATTGAAAAACCTATCATCAGGACAACCCCCATTGAATCTTTTTGTTTAATACTATTCTTGCAGTCTAAATAATAGAACAATAATTTCGCCCCAAAAGGGGCGTCACTAATGGGCGAAAGACAACTTTTTACATTATTCTACATATAATTAAATAGGTAAGATTGAAAAATAATTACAATTTTAGCTACGTCAAATTTCATTTGCAACGCGGTTACATACAGCGAGTATGCGCCCTTGCCTTGTAAATTCATTTTCCTTGCTAAAATTTAATTCTTTTCCAATCAAATTTGTAACATTGTAGAAAGAATGTGAAAAATATGAAATTTAGAAAAGGTGATATTGTAGGCAGATTATCATATAACAAAGATATTGTGTTTACAGTAAGTAATATAATAAAGTGCAGAAACCAAGACATAGCAATTTTGAAGGGATTGGTTACAAGAATTGAGGCAGATAGCCCATTAGATGATTTAGAATTAATAGATAATAATAGGGTAATAAATTTATTAGATAGCTTTGAAAAGGAGTTAGAAAAAAGTAAGAAGAATCTTGTAAATGTTCAGAATAATATGTTTAAGAGGTATTATCAACATTATGGAAGAATTCTGCATTTAGATGGTGATAGAAAGTATAGTGAAAAATCACAAAAAGTATATAAAAGTATGGGATTAAATGTAATTGTTAAGAATATTCCAGAAAGTAAACAGCCACAGATGATTTGGGGATTGTTAGGCAAATATAATCCAGATATTTTGGTTGTGACAGGACATGATGGAATGATTAAGAAAGGTTATAATTTTAATGATATTTACAATTATAGAAATTCTAAATATTTTGTGGAAACGGTTATAAGAGCCAGAATGTGGGAGCAAGGAGCTAATAAACTTGCTATTTTTGCAGGAGCTTGCCAGAGCTATTATGAAGCTATAATGGAAGCAGGAGCAAACTTTGCATCATCTCCAGCTAGAATACTGATAGACTTTAAAGATCCATTAGTTGTTGCAGGCAAGATAGCAACAACAGATTTTAATAAATATGTAACAATAAATGATATTAAAAATGATTTAAGAGACGGAGAAAATGGAGTAAGTGGAATAGGTGCTCATGGTAAAAAGAGAACTATTTAACTCTTTTCCAACACAGGAGATAGCATAAAAATACTAGTAACACAAATGTAACACAAATGTAATAATATCAATTAAACTCCGCAAACCATATTAAAATGGCTACTTACAGCAATTATAACTACTTTGGTATATTTTGACTAATTATGTAAAAAATGGTATAATCGTGCTATCTTAAAGGAGTGGTGATATAAGCATGATTTATCCAAATGACATTACGAGTCTTAAAACTGATATTAGTCAAAAGATTGGACAAAAGATAATTGTTAAAGGTTCGCTTGGAAGAAATAAACCATTTGAAAAAGAAGCCGTAATTGAGAAGGCATATCCTTGTATGTTCATCGTAAAATATGATGAAACTCAAGAAAATGCAACTTATCAATACACAGATATTCTAACAAGAACTGTGGAGCTTCAAGTTTTTGATGGACAAGAGTACTGTCCTATAATACCACCAGAAAGCCAATGTAAGAAAAAAAGGAAAGCTTACGATATAGGGTAATTTATTTTTAAAAGAAATTCCGAAAAAAAGGAATTTTTTTTTTGCTTTGTAATATACATGAATTAAGATTGATAGCAGGTACAATATTAGTTGTGCCTCAGAAAGGATTGAGAGAAAATGGCTGTAAATTTATCTAAGAATAATTTATGTATAAATCAAATAATAGAGCAAAAGAATGAGAAGATTACAATAGAAAGTGATGAGATTGTTCCAGACATTAAGCCAGACGTTTTAAGTATTATTTCTAGCAGTGGCAATATTTGTTTGCATAAAAAAGAGGTACAAGACGGCAAAGTAAGAATCGAGGGAACAGTTAATGCATATGTTGTGTATATTGCAGATGATGAAAATTCCAGCATGAGAGCTATAAATGCAAACATAGATTTTTCTAAAAATATAGAAATGAAAGAATTGAAGAGTAGCATGCAGTTAGAATGTACAACAGATTTAACAGAGCTAGAATGCAAGATAATAAATGGAAGAAAGATTAGCTTAAAAGCAAATATCCAGATGAATTTAACCGCATATTCTAATGAAAATGTTGAGTATGTTGATAATATAGAAAACAAAAAAGATATGCAATTATTAAATGAAAAGATAAACATAAATTCGTTAATTGGTAATGGAAGCACGAAAGTATATGCAAAAGATACGGTTTCAATAGATAATGTTGATAATTTATCTGAAATAATGAAGGTAGAAATTAGGCTTGAAAACAAAGAAAATAAGGTAAGCTATAACAAGATTTTAACAAAAGCAGATTCAGTATTTAAAATAATGTATTTAACAGATGATGGAAGAATAAACTCTGTTATTGCTACGATTCCTGTAATGGGATTTATAGATATGAAGGATATAAATGAAGATAGTATTTGTGATGTAACATATGAATTAAAGAACATTATAATTAAGCCTAATAACGTAGAAGAACATTCTGTGTATGTGGAAGCAGAATTTGAGATTTTCTGTGCAGTATATAAGAAACAGGAAATAAATATTATACAAGACATATATAGTAGAACAATGGATGTAAAGTACACACAAAGAACCATAAAAGTTATAAAAGATAAGGAAGAAATTAGTGAAGTATTTAATTTAAGAAAACAAGAGAGAATAGATGAAGTAAAACAAAATAAAATTTATGATGTAGAAGTAAAGCCAAGAATAATAAGCAGTCAAATGGAAAACGGAAAAATAATATATCAAGGCGAAATAAGCCTAACATTCATATATGGCCAAGAAGGAACAACCAGAATTAATATAAAAAACCTTGTAGAGCCATTTGAATTTACAGTAACTTCAAATAGTATTGCCCAAAAGATGAGAACAGACACGAGCATAGAAATTGCCAAAAAAGATTTTGTGGTTATGGCAGACAGTACCATTGACATCAAAGTCGACTTGAATTTTAGACTAAATATAGTAAAAGAGAGTTCAATCAATTTAATAGAAAGCGTAACAGAGAGTGAAAAAAAGGATAGAGAAAGCTTTAGTATTATAGTTTATTATGCAAGAGTTGGGGATACATTGTGGAAAATTGCAAAGAAATTTGGCAGTACGGTTGATGAAATTGTAAAGGTAAATGGAATAGAAAATCCAGATGTTATAATGCCAGGAGAGCAACTGTTTATTCCAAGATAGAGAAAAGCTATGGAAAGTAAAATTTATTCAAGACCAAGATTTTGCACAACAGGAAAAAGCTACAAGAATATGCCAAGAAATAACAGAAGATATACCGCGATTTCTATTATTACAATTATAGTAATTGCGGTAATTACATTTGTAATTATAACAAGAGCAGTAAATCCAATAATAAATGATTTGTGTATAGACAAAGCTAAAAACATTGCAACACAAATATCTAATGATGAGGCAACCTTAATAATGAACCAGTATTCTTATGATGACTTAATTACAATAGTAAGAGATAGCAATGGAAATGTAAAAATGTTGCAAACAAACACGAAAAATGTAAACAAAATAATATCAGATATTCCTTTAAATATAATAAATAAATTTCAAGAGAAAAACACTTCAGATATATTCATATATTTAGGAAGTGCATTAGGGCTTAAACTATTTTCTGCACAAGGACCAAAGATACATATAAAAATTGCTAATGTAGGAAATGTAGACACAAAGCTTGTTTCAGAGTTTACATCACAAGGAATAAACCAAACATTACACAGAGTATATTTAAATTTATCATGTGAAGTAACAATACTTACACCATATAACACAATAAAACAGATGATAGAAAACCAAGTATTAATTGCAGAATCTGTAATTGTAGGCACAGTGCCAGATGCGTATTACGACATCAATTTGCAAAAATAGGTAAAAAGTGGTATAATAAAAACATATAAGATTTTTTCTTTTAGAAAAAAGGAGGTAAGCTATGCTTACAACAATCGTAGTTATTTGCTTGTTCGTTGTAGCATTCTTTATGGTGCTATATGAATGGGCAACAGGCCTTTGGGTAATGCTACTCATTGCCACGTTGATAACTTGGTGTGTGACTCTATACCAGGAACACATCAAGCAAAACGTGAAAACCTACGAAAGGGTATACAACCTTTTCGTGGTACTCCGGCTGTCAACTATTGCGTCGGCAGTTGTTCTTGGAGCAATATGGCTTCTGACTAGACCTTTTTTTGCTTAACCAGATGCGAGGGAGGGGAGTGTAACAGCTCCTCTTCATCGTGTTTTATGAAATTATTGCAAAAGTGCGTTTTTTATTTGCACCATGTATTGACTTTTGCTACATTTTGTTATAAAATATTATAGCGTAATTGAATATGGCATATGTTAAAGCTTCTCCCCGGTAGTTTTAATAATATGATTTCATATATATAGAAAATAAATTTGAAATGGAGGGTATTTTTTACCATGAATAATACAACATATAGTATTAAAAAAGATGAAATAGAAAGAAAATGGTATATAATTGATGCTGCTAACAAGCCATTAGGAAGAGTTGCTGCAGAAGCTGCAAAATTACTAAGAGGAAAACATAAACCTACTTATACACCTAACATGGATGCTGGAGATCACGTTATTATCATAAACTGCTCAGAAGTAGTTTTAACAGGACATAAATTAACACAAAAAATTTACAGACACCATTCTTCATACATTGGTGGAATGAAAGAAATCCAAGCTAAAGATATGTTAGCTAACAACCCAGAAAAAATGATGACTTTAGCTGTAACAGGTATGCTTCCACACAACAGCTTAGGAAGACAAATGGCTAAAAAGTTAAGAGTATATGCTGGAGCTGAGCATGAGAACATGGCTCAAAAACCAGAAATATGGAATTTTTAATTAGGAGGAAGATAGAAAATGCCTAGAACAAAAAAAGAACAAGTAGTTTTTAATGGTACAGGAAGAAGAAAAAGTTCAATTGCTAGAGTTAGAATAATGAGTGGAAAAGGAAATATCACAGTTAATGGAAAAGCATTAGACGAATATTTCGGAGAAGAAACTTTAAAAGTTATAGTTAGACAACCTTTAACAGTTACAGATACATTAGATAAATTTGATGTTATTTGTACAGTAAAAGGTGGCGGATTCTCAGGTCAAGCAGGAGCAATTCGTCATGGTATTGCAAGAGCATTAAATGAAGCTAACTTAGAATATAGACCAGCTTTAAAATCAAACGGATTCTTAACAAGAGATTCACGTGCAAAAGAAAGAAAGAAATATGGTCTTAAAAAAGCAAGAAAAGCTCCACAATTCTCAAAGAGATAATATTTCAATACGAATACAAATTCGCAATATACAGAAACCCAATGTTTGTTATGCACTGGGTTTCTTTTTTTTGCGTTAATGAAGAATTTGAATTTTAGGTGGAGTTTTGCTAATTATATACTAAGCAAATTTTAATATTGTAATGATTTTTGCGTTTTATATAAATGTAATTATGGTTATTTGAAAAATACACAAATTGTAAAATACTTCTTAATATTACAAATATATTACAATACTATTAAGTTTTTATTAACCTAATGAAAAGCCAATATAAAAATGTTATAATCGAATTAGATTTTGTCGAAAGGGAAGGAAAAATGCAAAAAATAAAAAAAGCAATTAGCATAATAGTAATATTAATTCTGCTTCCAATATTACTTATAAGTATAGCAATACTTGTGGATTCTTACACACATCCTGATGAAGTTCCATCATTTTTTGGTTGGAAACCATTTATAGTTTTATCTGGTTCAATGGAAACTCAAATTTCAGCTGGAGATATTGTTGTTGTAAAAGAAATAGACACAAATGAATTAAAGAAGGGTGATATTATAGCTTTTAAAGATGGTAATATAGTAATTACCCACAGAATTGATGAAGTTACTGAAATAGACGGAAAAACGCAATATATAACTAAGGGTGATAATAATAATACGCAGGACATTGGTTATGTATTACCAGAACAGGTTGAAGGAGTGTTTAAATTTAAAATTGCACGTTTAGGCAACATAGCAATGTTTATACAAACTCCACTTGGTATGATAGTGTGCTTATCTATACCAATAATAATTATAATATTATTACAAACAGCAGATTCTAAGAAGGAAAAAGAAGAATTAGTTGCAAAATTAAATAAACAAAGCAAAATGGAAGAAGAAATAGAAAAGTTAAAAAAGCAAAATGAAGAACTCATGAAAAAATAACGCTGTTATTAACATTATAATAAGAAAATCTTATTATAGAAAAAATACAAAACGAAAGAAAGGAGGATATTAAATGAAAAATAACAAATTAGCAAAATTTATGGCTTTAGTATTACTTGTTACATTACTAGCTGTTATATTAGTATCTGGAACATATGCAAAATATACGACTGCTGTTTCTGCAAAAGATACTGCAACAGTTGCAAGATGGAATATCACTTTAAATGGAGAAGATATATCTAAAGGAACACAAAAAACATTAAAATTAGGATTGTTTGATACAATAAATGATACTGATTTTACAAGCGAAGAAAGTGATGTAACTGCAGGAAAAATTGCACCAGGAACAACTGGCCAATTTGAAATAGCCAAATTGATAAATAATTCTGATGTAAATGCTCAATATAAGATTACTTATAGCATAGATAACAATAATAATATACCATTAGAATTTTCAAAAGATAAAAATGCTGCTGATAGTGAATGGAAAAGTTTAAGCGATTTCAGTATGAATAATTTTGAAGCTTTAAGTAAAGATTCAACAGAAGGAGTTTCAACAGGAACAATTTATTGGAGATGGAAATTCGAAAGAAATGATGACTCTGCTGATACTGATTTTGGAATAAATACTCCAGAGGTAGTAGTTACAGCAACAATAACTGTAGAACAAGTTGACTAATAACAATTGTAAAAGCTCTATTGTCTAAATAATAGAGCTTTTATGAAAATATATTGACAAAAGACTTTAGATTTTTTTGTGAGTATATTTACAGTAAATAAACTATTTCCCAACTTATTAAAATTGAAAAGAGGAATATAAATTGGAACAGAAAAATCAGCTTTCGAGAGAAAATTTAAAAAGAATAATATATCTACTAATAGTTATAATAATAATTTTAATAATATTATTAGTGTGGAAAATGGGAAGAATAGGAATAGATGAAAGGCCAACATCTGGAAACACGTATACAGAAGGAATATCTGTTACAGAAAATGATATTGAAATTGGAAAAGATGCAGAGCTAAACATATTTAACAATGTACAATTTAATGGAGAAAAGATAATTGCACCACGTTCAACCGGAACATATAAATTTTACATTAGAAACAAATCTAATAGTGATATGAAATATAACATAAAATTTTCAGATGAAATGAAAAAGTTTGTAAATATGAAATACAAACTAAAAATAGATAATATTTACATAAGAGGAAGTGAAGAAAATTATATTTCGATAGATAAACTAGATGTAAATAATGTAACTGTTCCAAAAGATTCAGTAAATATTTTTACACTAGAATGGTATTGGGAAGATGATGATGAATTAGATACAGCAATTGGAACATCAAATGATAGGTATTATACGATAAAATTAAAAGTGGAAAAATTTTAAAAAAACAAACTCCGCCCAAAAGGGACGCCTCTTTTTGGGCGAAGTTCTATTTTTTTACTAATATTGGTGGAACTTCAAATTTTATATTGAAACATTCATATTTATCTGTCTCGCCAGAATCTAGGCAATCTAAGTAAATGTCTAATTCGTCTAATGTTCTACAAGCAGCTATTATTGCTGGATGCAAATTATAATTAAACAATAACTCTAGCCCTAAATCAAAAGCAAATTTAAAAGACTTTTTTTCTTTTGTTCTAGCTAATTTAAAGGCTTATTTAAATCTTGATATTGCTAAAACCTTGAAATTTGAGATAGGGAGTGTGTATTTCTGCTCAATTATTTCATCAAAAGGCATATTATCATTACACTTGCTAATTTCCTCTAAGTCGGTTATAAAATAAGGTAAAAAAACTTTACCTTGAGTTTCTGAAATTATTAAAGTATTTTCAACAAGATTTTCTATTTTTCTTGCGTGTTCCATTGACGGAATATTTTTATTTGTATTTGAATTATTGCTTTCTCCTTCTGAATAGCCTTGCAATTTTTTTTCATTTAGTATGTATTTTTCTATTAAAGGAATAATAGAAAACAAAAATTGCTCAATATCTGTAGTATTATTAGAGAGAGCATCAATGTCTTTAGCTATATCGGGAACAATATTAAGATTATCATCAGAAGAATTCATTTCTTTATTAGAAAATGAGTCAACATTATTGCTATTATTACAAGAAGTATTTACACTAGTTTGTGTACTTTCTACATTTTTAGTTTTATTTGAAAGTTTTAAAATTAAAGATTTATTAATATTACATTTTACTATTGCATTCTTTAAATTTTCTAGAAATTCACTATCAAAAATCGTCATTTGTTTCACCTCATTGGTAATATTATATAGTAAATAAAATTTAATTACAATATACAAAAATATTATTTTAAAAAAATTTCTGAGTGAATAAAATTTACTTTTGAAATTATAGGAAATAAACAACAAAACAATAGCTAAATTGAGACCAAAAGTGAAAAAAAGTGAAAAAGGTACTTGACTAATGTTGATATTTATAGTAAAATAAATAATGTTCAAGAAGAAGCAATCCACTTCTCACCTTAGCCGAGTAGCAAAAGGTAGCGAATAATATTTATCTACAACTTCGTTGTAGAGTTATTGTGTGGGTTGGCTTTATTGAAGTCAATCTTATTTTTTTTGGAGGTGTTTTTTATAAAACAAGAATTACTAATTAATGAAAAAATTAGAGCAAAAGAAGTTCAACTAATTGGAGCAAATGGAGAAAAGCTTGGAGTAGTTGGTATTGAAGAAGCTTTAGATATGGCTGCAGAAGCTAAATTAGATTTAGCTTTAGTATCACCAAATGCACAGCCACCAGTTTGCAAACTTATGAACTATGGAAAATATAAGTTCGAGCAAGCTAAAAGAGAAAAAGAATCAAAGAAAAATCAAAAGACATTTGAGCTTAAAGAATTAAGGGTTACTCCAAACATAGAGCAACATGATTTTGAATTCAAGGCAAAAAATGCTAGAAAATTCTTACAAGACGGTAACAAAGTTAAGATAACTGTTAGATTTAGAGGAAGAGAGCTAAATTATGTTAAGGCTGGAGAAGAAACTCTAAACGAATTTATAGAAAACTTATCTGATATTGCAACAGTTGAGAAAAAGCCTTTATTAGAAGGAAAGAACATGTTTGTAATATTAGCAAAAAAAGTAGAAAAATAGGAATATTGATAGTTAAAAAACTATTTATATATATGGGAATATCCCAATACAATTAAGGAGGAAAAAATTATGCCAAAATTAAAAACAAATAAAGCTGCTAAAAAAAGATATTCATATACAGCAACTGGAAAAGTAAAAAGAACAAAGTCAAATAGAAGACACTTACTAGCTAACAAAACACCAAGAGCAAAGGCTAGAGGAAAAGTTCAAGACGCTTATGCAGACAAGACATGCGAAGCAGGAATTAAAAGATTATTACCATATGGTAACAAATAGTAAGAATTAAGGAAGGTGAATAGAAAATGGCAAGAGTAAAAACAGCAATAATTACACGTAAAAAACATAATAAAATATTAAAAAGAGCAAAAGGATATTATGGAGCAAAGCACTACAGATTCAGAATGGCTAAACAACAAGTTATGAAATCTGGAAACTATGCTTTCGTAGGAAGAAAAGATAAAAAATCTAACTTCAGAAAATTATGGATAGCTAGAATAAATGCAGCTGCAAGAATGAATGGTTTAACATACAGCCAATTAATCAATGGATTAAAGAAGGCAAATGTTGTAATCAACAGAAAAATGTTAGCTGAAATGGCAGTATCAGATCCAGCAGCTTTCACAAAAGTAGCTGAAATAGCAAAAAAAACAAAATAGTTGATAAAAAGGTTATAGAAAATTTAGGTTTTCTATAATTTTTTTTTGATTCTTTTCCGATAGTGTATTCAGAAAAATACAATTCGACAAAAACGGCAAAATTGAAAAAATAAGAAAAAACTATTGCACTGGTTTGAAAATAATGATATCATCTAGATGGAGTATTTATATCTATAACGTATATAGAAATAAATACGATTAATGCAACAAAAATATATACGTGGTAGATGTATGTACGAAAGGAAAATTTTATAGTAAAAAGCGCTTAATTGAATTAATAAAAATACAATTAAGAAAAAATTAAAAATTAAATTCAACTAAAAACAAAATTTCTAAAATAAGAAATTTAAAAAGCAAAATAAACAAAAATATGAAGTATATGAATAAAACATAAGAAATAGTTGAAAATAATAAAAAGTACATAAGTAATAAAAAGTAATATGTTTATAATTTATGAAAATAAATTTTATAAAACTATTATACGAGGAGGAGAACGATATGAAAAAGAATAAGGGTATAACCCTAGTTGCGTTAGTCGTTACAATAGTAGTTTTGTTAATTCTTGCAGGAGTAAGTATTAATTTAGTACTAGGAAATAACGGAATAATAGCAAAAGCAAAAGATGCAGAAACAAAATCTGCAGAAGCAAGCCAAAATGATTTAAAAGGAATGAATGGTTTGGTAAGTGAAATGGAAGGTGCACTAGCTGGAAACGGGAGTACTGGAAATGGAAACACAGGAAGTGGAAATAATTTTGTGACAAAGAATACAGAAGTAACATATCCAGATGGAAAAGTATGGATTCCAGAAGGCTTCAAAGTTGCAGATGATTCAGCTTCAACAGTACAAGGTGGAGTAGTAGTAGAGGATAAAGATAGAAACCAATTTGTATGGGTTCCAGTAGCAACAATAGCAGATTATAAGAGAACAGCTTATTCACCAAATGTTGCAACAGAAGAAACTGATACTGCAACAAACTCAATAAAAATAAATTATAGTAGTTCAAATAGCGATTATTTTACAGAAGCAATGCCAGAAGATGAAAAAACAAGTGTAGAAACATATAAAGGATTTTATATAGGAAGATATGAAGCCGGTGATAAAGAAAGTACAGAAGCACATACATTAAGAAGTTCAAATGATGTAACAAAAACGGTAACAATAAAAGCAAATCAAGCACCATATAATTATGTAACGAGAGCACAAGCAAAGAGTTTAGCTGAGGGATTTAAAACTCAGCAAGGATATAAAGCAAAAACAAAATTAGTAAGTAGTTATGCATGGGATACAACAATAGCATTTTTACAAAAAGTAAATAGTGATTATGGAAATAGTTCAGAAGAAGGAAATTATACTGATACAACATTTTCATATACAGATATAACAGGAGCAAGTAAGACTAAGAAAAAAAATTCATCAGTATTAATTCCAACAGGACAAACCACACCAGTATGTAATATTTACGATATGGGGGGAAATGTTGTGGAGTGGACGACTGAGTTCTATTCGCACACGTACTATACTTGCGCTTATCGTGGAGGCAGTTGCGACCGCCGTTTCGATAGTGATCCAGCCGGTTATCGCATGTACAATTCAGACTATGGCGGCGATTACAATGGTTTCAGAATTGCTTTGTTTTTGACTGAAGTACCGGAAGTTGCTACAGCAGAAACAGCGCCATACTTCCCGGATAATACATTTACAAAAAAAGAAGGAACAATAGATACAGGCTTAGTAATACAAGATGCAAGTGGAAATGAATATGTGTGGGTAGTAGTACCAAAGAGCTTGTATAACAATACAGTCTATAATTTAAATAATGCAAAAAAACCTTCATCAAGTACAGATTATGCAAATATAGAATATTGTTTGCAACAGTACACAGCAACATATAGAATAGATGGTTGGTCAGATACACATGCAGGTGATACAGCCAATGTAGGTTGGCTAACTTCTGATGAATATACAGAGTTAAAAAACAGTATGTTAAAAAGTGTATATGAAAATGGAGGATTTTATGTAGGAAGATACGAAGCTGGAATTGATACAACAACAGGAACTAATAGAACTAGCGAAGGACCAACAAATTCAGACGGAAAATATACAATAGAAGGAATGCCAACACCAGTAACAAAAGCAGATGCATATCCATACACATATGTAACAAGAACACAAGCACAAAATTTAGCAAGAAATGTAAATTCAGGAACAAAAACAAGTAGTTTAATGTTTGGAGTACAATGGGATTTAGTGCTAGCATTTATGAGTAAAGACACAGCTAAAATTATATCAACAGATGATTTAACATCAAATAGTACAAAAATAGGAAATTACAGTAATGCAACATTTCAATTAAGTCAGACTGGAAAATATGCAACGTCGAGTTATGGGACATTAAGCTCAACATGGAATCCATCAACAACAGCAACTACAAATTTTGTAGATTCAAGTAGAAATAAGCTTGCTGAATCTGGTGGAAACGGAATATTAGTAACAACAGGAACATCAGAGAAAAATAAAGTAATGAATATCTATGATATAGCTGGAAATGTATGTGAGTGGACTTTAGAGTTGACTTCCTACACCGGCATTCCGTGTGCTGTTAGGGGAGGCGATTACTTCGGTGTAGGCTCAAGCGGTCCTGCAGCTCTTCGTGGCTTCGAAGACGCTGACCGCAGCGACCTCAGGTTCGGTTTCCGTGTTTCACTTTTCTAGGAAAAAGCTGAGAGTATAAATTTAAGTGTGTAAAATCAAAAGAAATTTTGATTATGCACACTTTTTTGTGTGCAGGAAAGAAGGAAACATGAATATGAGAAAAATAAGTATTAATGAATTTAAAAAAAGGAGATTTGAAAGGAGTTATATATCAGTATACATTGTAATAAGACCAATATCAGTAGAAAATGAACAAGAAATAGAAGTAAAAAATTTATGTGTAATATATGGATTTACAGCATTAGGAGTCAGGAGGATAATAGCAATATATTTTGAAAATACAAATGATAATAGATTTTGGTTAGGAGTATTTGAAGATTTAAAAGCAAGAAATCTTCAAAATATAATGTTTCTTGTAACACCGCAAAATAAAAATATTGAAAGATGTGCAAAAATTATATATAATAATATCGAAATAATAAGATCCCCAGAAGATATAATGTCAGCAATAGATAGATATTTTGCGACCAAAACATCAAGAACATTAGAAATACAGTTAAAAAATCTAATATTAGCAGAAGACATAGAAAAATGTGAAGAGAATATAGAATTATTTAAACAACAATATTTGCACAACCAATTAGTCTTGGAAGTATTTAAAAGACAAGAAGATGATATAAAGAAATTGTATAAATACAATTACGATATAAGAAAATTATTATATCAATATTATGCAATAAGAGAAATCAAGAGACATATAAACAGATTAAATGAAAGACAACCATTGCAAGAAAACATAGATGACGTAATAGAACATTTTACAGAATACATAAGTTCATTTGAGAGAGGCTTAACATATTCGAAAAAAGGCTGGGTAAGGCTTATGAATATACTTTATGAGATATATCCAAAAAAAATGGAGGAATATTTATAATGAAAAGAAATAATAAAAAGTTAGACCCAAAAGATCCAAGATATATGACAAAAGAACAAGAGCAAATAGTAAATTTAATACTTAGTAATAATGAATTAAAAAGTGGAAAAGATGTATCAAATATATTTAATGAGCTTAGAGGAAAAGTAATACAGAGATTATTAGATGCAGAAATGGAAGCATTTTTAGGATATGATAAAAGTGAACATGGAGAAAAAGAAAGTAGCAATAGAAGAAACGGTTATACATCGAAAGCCAAGAAAGTAAAAACAGATACAGGAGAAATAACAATATGTCCCCCAAGAGATAGAGACGGAAAATTCGAACCACAAATAGTAAAGAAAAGACAAAGAGTATTAGAAGGATTTGATGAGATAGCAATAGCAATGTACGCCAAAGGAATGAGCTTAAAAGATATAAGTGAAATGATACAACATATATACAAGGTAGAACTTAGCATAGAAACAATAAGTAAATTAACATCATCAGTAAGTGAAGAAGTAAAGAAATGGCAAGAAAGACCATTAGAAAAATTCTATCCATTTATATACGTGGATTGTTTATATGCACCAGTAAAAAGAGATTTAATAAGTGAAAAAGTAGCGATATATGTAATGCTTGGAATAAACAAAGACGGAAAAAAAGACGTATTAGGGATATGGATAAATGAAAATGAATCAGCAACATTTTGGACAGAAGTATTTGAAGAAATAAAAGCAAGAGGAGTCGAAGAAATATTATTTATATCATTAGATGGATTAAGCGGACTTTCAGAAGCAATAGAAAAAATATATCCAAAAGTAAAAACGCAAAGATGTATTGTTCACATAGTGAGAAACATATATGGAATATTAGACAAGAAGAAATCAAAAGAAATAATAGGAGATTTAAAGAAAATATACACAGCAAGTAACGGAAACAATGCAAAATTAGAATATGAAAACTTTATCGAAAAATACAAGTCAAACGAGAAGTTAATAAAAAAATTAAATAGTGTTATAGAACATATATTTAATATATTCGAATATCCAGTAGAAATAAGAAAAATAATATATACAACAAATCCAATAGAAAGCTTAAATAGTAGCTTGAGAAAAGTGACCAGAGGCAAAGGCTCATTTATAAGTAAGGAAGCACTATTAAAAGTATTGTACTTAAGAATAAAAGACCTAGAAAAAAGCTGGTCAAAGGGAACAAAAAATTGGGATAATGTAAAACACCAATTAATTGAATTATACGGTGAAAGGGTATTAAAATATTATTTTAATACATAAAAAATATATACAATAATACAAATTTGTTATATTATTGTATATATCTAAAATTAATTATAAAAATATGATTTTACACAGTTAAAATTAAACACTCTAGAAAAATGTTCGGTATGATCGTTATTTGTGCCATTCTGTTGGTCGCTTGTGGCCGGAAGGATCCGTTAAATCGGCAAGCTGCTTACTTCACGATCACAGAAGGAAGTAGTGGAGAGGTCTATGGTGTGAGAGAAACTTATCGTGCAAATACAACGGTTACTCGCAACCAGTTCCTGGACCAGGACGAAGATGTGGTCAAAGCATTAAAAGACTACATTGAAAATAGACTCCCGAAAGAAAAAGTAGGTATCCTTTTATATGAGGAGATGCCTCAGGAAGATGGCTATGAGTTAACAGTATTTTATCAGAGTTTGGTGGCTAAGGAACATGACAAAGACATTGATTGCGACATTGACAAGTGTTATTGTTTAACAATATCGGTAAACGAAAATGAAAATGTGGAAATTTTCAAGCTGTTGTCTTTGGCAGCGAAGTAATGAGCTAACGTAAGTTAGACTTGTGCGAAAGGTCAGAACAAAGCCTGTTATTGTGAGAACACTACAGTAAATAGGCAAAGTAAAGAAAGGTTAACTGGGATTCTTTGATTAAGAGTCCTAGTTGACCTTTTATATGTACATTTTTGGGACGGAGTAAAAATGTATATTTATATAAAAAATACAGTGAAATTTTCATTGTAAAAAAACTGCAAATTTGGTATAATATAGATGTAAGTTAAATTTGGAGGAAAAAATGCCAGAAGAATTGAAAAAATATTTTTGGGACACTGATTTTCAAAAGTTAGATATAGAAAAGAATAAGAGATATATAATTGCAAGACTATATTGTTATGGTGATCTAAGAGCGATAAAATGGGTAAAAGAAACATATAGTAAAGTCGATATAGAAGATACGGCAAGAAACTGTAGAAATTTAAAGCCGATTGTTGCTAATTACCTAAGACAACAGTATAACTTAAAAAAGGAAGAGATGGCTTATTATAGAGCTATTATGGCAATGAATTATGATTTTTGGAGAGGAAATTGCTAGAATGTATTGGAGTATATTAGATAATAAAAGAATTGAATTATTAAGAAAAATTGTAAAAACTGTAAGTTTAAATAATTATTATATGGCTGGAGGAACAGCATTATCTTTACAATTAAATTTAAGAGAATCATTTGACTTTGATTTCTGCGTTCCTGACATGTTTAATAGTGATGTATTGATTAGTGAATTAAAAAGTATAGGAAATATTGAAGTAAAACAGAATCAAAAAGGAACGGTTGATGTTTTATTAGATGGAGTTCAGGTTAGTTTCTTCTTTTATCCAAACAATTTGGTAGATGATATTGTGAACAATAACGAAATACCAGATTTGAAAATGGCTAGTATTTTAGATATAGCAGCAATGAAAATAGCCGCTATAGGTGGAAGAGGAGCTAAAAAGGATTTTTTTGATTTATATAATATAATGAAAAAATGTAATATTGATACAGAAAAATTAGCTAGTGCTGTAATAAAGAAATTTGGAACAAACGTAAATTATGTGAATATGATTATGGGATTAAGCTATTTTGAAGATGCAGAAAGTGAAGAATTACCTAAAACATTTGTAGAATATGATTGGAATACTATAAAGAAACACTTTATAGATATTCAACCTGAATTTCAAGTGGCATTAGAAAAATATTTGTAGGAAGGCATAAATGCAAGGATTAATTATAGAAAATAAAGCAAATTTATATAAAATAAAATTAGGAGATATCAACTATATTGCTACTGCTAGAGGAAAGTTTAAGAATGACAGCTTTACTCCTGTAGTAGGAGATATAGCTGAATTTTCTATTGTTGATGAAAACAAAAAAACGGCCGTAATTGAAAGTGTGAAAGAAAGAGTATCATACATAAAAAGGCCGAAGCTTGCTAATATAAATCAAATTGTATTTGTGGTGTCTAGCAAGCATCCAAAGCCAGATTTGTTGTTATTAGATAAACAGCTTGCTTTTGCAGAGTTTTTACACATAAAGCCTGTAATAGTTCTAAACAAAATTGATTTAGATGATAAACATGAATTTTTAAATATTCAGAAAATATATGAAGAAATAGGCTATAAAGTAATACAAACTGATGCAAAAAATGGCATTGGAGTTGAAGAAATTTTATTAGAATTAAAGAATAACATCAGTGCATTTGCTGGAAATTCTGGAGTTGGAAAGTCAACTCTTATAAACGACTTGTTCAAAGAAAACGTAACTCAAGAGGGAGAAATTAGCCAGAAGAATAAGCGTGGAAAAAATACCACAACAGATATTTGTTTATATGAGCTTGATACAGATACATATATAGCAGATACACCTGGTTTTTCGACATTTGACGTGTATGAAATTCCATATAGAGAATTAGATAAATATTTTAGAGAGTTCAAAAATTGTATTGATAAATGCAGATATATAGGCTGTAGCCACATTAAAGAAGATGAGTGTGGAATAAAGCTAGAACTTGAACAAGGAAAAATAGCAAAGTCTAGATATGATAATTACGTAAAAATATATAGTGAATTAAAAGACAAGGAGGAACACAAATGGTAGATATTTCAACATCTCTATTGAGTGTAAAAAAAGAAAAAATAATAGATACTGTTTATAAGTTAGAAGATGCAAACACAAATTATTTTCATATAGATGTTATGGATGGCGAGTTTGTAGAAAATGATACACATGATATAATGCTAGAATATTGCGAATATTTGGACAATATTACAAAAATTCCACTAGATATTCATTTAATGGTAAAAGACGTAAAAAACTTTGTTGATAGTTACTTGATATTTAATCCAAACATAATTACATTTCATTATGAAGCTTGTAAAAATAAAGAAGAAGTAATGAATTTGATAAATTATATTAAAGAAAAGGGAAGAAGAGTAGGAATTTCTGTAAAGCCGGAGACTGATGTGAAAGAAATTCTAGAATTTTTACCATATGTGCACGTAGTTTTAGTTATGACTGTTGAGCCAGGGAAAGGTGGACAAGAATTAATTTCTTCAACTATAGAAAAAATAAAAGAGCTTAATTCTTACAGAGAAGAACACAAATTAGATTATGAAATTGAAGCAGATGGTGGAATTAAAGTGGAAAACTCAAAAAAAATAATAGATGCTGGAGCAGATATATTAGTGGCTGGAACAGCTATAATAAATTCAAAAGATTATGCAGAAACAATAAAAAAATTAAAATAAAAATAAACCTCTGATTAATTAAAATCAGAGGAATTTTTTATATTGAGCCATTTTAATTACATTGGCATTATTAAATTTGCCAAAGGATATCCAATAAATGATGCAACTAAAATAATTACAAACATCATTAAGAATCCGTATTTTAATAAACTTGTTGAATCAGACCAACCTGATGAACCAGCTACTGCAACGTAAGGCATTGCAGGTGGAGCAGCAGAACCTGTTGAAGCAATTAAACCAATAACAGCTGTAATAGCTGCGGCATTTAATGCACCACCAGATGCTAGTGCTACTGGAACAGCAAGTGTTGGAACTAATTGTGCTGTAACCATGTGAGAAGATACGTTTGATTGTAATCCAGCCCACAATGAGAATAACAAAATTAGTAATACTGGTGATAAGCCAGTTGTAATTGGTGCAATAGATGCAGACAAGAATGTTGTAAGTCCTATTGCTTTATTTGTCATTGCAGCACCTAAAGCAAGTGTTGCAGATGCCATTATTATACTTGGCCAAGATACACCTTTTACCATAGATTCGTTAATATTTATTAATGGTTTTCCTTGGTATTTCAAAATAGATAAAACTATTATTCCAAATAGTGGAGGCATAGCTGTACCTAAACTGCTAATCCAAGTAAATGCTGTTGAAATCCATTTTACTGAACTTGTTTTTAATAAGCTTGGTAGAACCCATAATGCAACTACTAAAAGGAATGTTCCAAGAATAATTTTTTCACCTTGGTTTGCACTAGGAATTTCTTTTTTCATCTTATCAAATTCATTAGATTTTAGGTTTATTTTCTTTGTATTTGGTCTCATTAAGAATTTGAATACAAGCATCATTAATGCAAATATTATAATTCCTGTTGGAATTGCATAAAGCATGTATTGACCATAGCTTATGCTAGATCCTGTTAGAGATTTGAATACTCCCATTGAAAGAACAGGGAATACGTGTGCTATTGGTGTCATACCAGAAGATAAGCTTGTACAGAATACTAAGCCCATCATAAGCATGTTTGCGTATTTATCACCTTTTTTTAGTCCTAATACATTATAAATTTCTTCAAGAATAGGTAATATTATAAAGTATAAAACTGTTGGAGACATGAATAAGCCAATTACAAGAACTGCTGCAAAGAAGCAGAATGCAAATCTCCAAGGTGTTTTTCTTGCAAATTTACTAGTTACAAATCCAAGAGCTATTTTCTTAACATATCCTGTTTGAGAAAATGCGTATGTGAACATGAATGTAAATAGCAAGAATGCGAATGTCTCGTTACCAAACGAATTTTGCAATGTCGTTTTCATTCCAAGTGATGGAACAAGAGCAAGCGTTGCTAAACATAATAAACTTGGCCAGCCTATTCCAACTGTTATCCATAAGAATAAAACAGATATGAATACGCCAAGAACTTTCATACCATCGGCGCTAAGACCTGATGGAGGTGTTGCTATAAAAAATATAGCAATGATAATTAATGCAAAAAGAGTGCAAACAAACTCTTTTTCATTTTTAGTCATTAAAGGCTTTTTTTCTTTTTTTGTTTTTTCCATATTTTAGTCCTTTTTCATAAGATTTAGGCCTTTAAGGGAAAGCCTATAAAACCATAGGCTCAATATAAAAATTTATTTTAAGTAAAAATAATTACATTAAAATCTAAATTAAAGCACCTTGATTAACAAGTTCTTCTTGAACAGCTTTTACATCATAAGATGTGTTGTCTAGTGTTAAAGCTGCTGCTACACCTGCTGCTTGTCCAGTAGCAAATCCTGTTCCCATAACACGTACAGAACCAAGTGCTAATGAGTCTGTAGAAATTGTTCTACCAGCAGCCCATAAATTCTTAGCATCTTTAACTTTTAGACATCCTAAAGGAATAGAGAAGTACTCATTATCTGGAATATGAGTGTATTTTATAGAAGTGTTGCTCTTGTGCATTTCTGGGCTCCAAGCGCCTCTTGCTATACTATCATCACTCTTTGGTGCCATTATTATTTCTTCACCTTTAAGCATTTTGTCACCAATTATTCTTCTTGCTTCACGAATACCAACTGCTGGTCCAGAAGAAGAAATAATCATGTCTTGGAATCCGTCTAGGTAATTCTTAAATGCCATTGCATAATTGTGAACTTGTGAACGAAGTTCCATTTCTGTTTCTGTAAGTGTTTCTGCGTCAAGAGCAGGAACTATTGTGCTTGGAATTGTACAATATCCATAAGTTTTGTCTGGGATTTTAATTATTAATCCAGTTTCCTTCTTAATTTCAATTCCATTCTCCTTTGCTTTTTTCAAAGCAGCTTCAATGTCAGGTTTCAAGATTTCTCTTGCTGGAATATTGTCAATTCTAAATGGTAATGAAGATTGTTGAACTTTTCCTTCAGCATCTCCCCAGTTAGTTGCTATTCCTGCAAAATGAACTAAGTTAGCATTTCCAGAAGCATCAACAAAAGCCTTAGCTTTTACTGTGAATGTTCCTTCATCATCTGTACATTTAATTTCTTCAATCATTCCATTATTGTTTACTACTTCATACATTTGAGCGTGTAAGAAATATTCTACAGAACTCTTTTTTAACATTTGGTCCATAACCAATTTTACGTATTCTGGATTAAAAGATACAGAAACGTTACCAGTTGATTTTGATGGTCTTGGATGGATATTTGTGCCATAAGCTTCTAATTTTTTTAGAACTTCTCCACCAATTCCTTGTACAACTTGATCATAATTTTCGCCTCTTGTGAAAAAACCACAATAAGCAGTAACTTGTGAATTTGTAGCTTGTCCACCGAAATATGGATTTCTTTCGATTAAGACTGTTCTAGCACCAGCTCTTGATGCTCCAATTGCTGCAGCTATACCTGCTGCACCACCGCCAACAACCGCTACATCACATTCAATATGTCTTTGCATAATTGAACCTCCTTTAAAAAATATTATATAAAAATACACTCAAATTATACCATAAAAAGAGAAAATAAAGGTAATTGCAATATAAATGTCATAAAAATGTAACAAAATGTAAAATAACGTCTAAAATTAATTTTGAAAATTTATAAAATCTATATAAAATACTTGAAAACTGTTTGTCTTTGGTATAGAATATTAAGTGGTTTTAAATAGCCACATATATGATGAAAAACATCAAAGAGGAGGAATTTTTATGTCAGTTAAAATTGGTATTAACGGTTTTGGAAGAATAGGAAACTTAGCATTCCAAGCTGCATTAAAAAATAGTGAAGTAGAGGTAGTTGCAATTAATGATCCTTTCATAGCAGCAGATTACATGGCTTACATGGTAAAATATGATTCTGCACACGGAAGATTTGATGGAGAAGTTAAATCAGAAGAAGGAAAACTAATTGTAAATGGAAAATCAATAAATGTATATAATGAAATGGATCCAAACAATATTCCATGGGCTAAAGAAGGAGTTGAATATGTTCTAGAATGTTCTGGTGTATTCACAACAATGGAAAAAGCACAAGCTCACTTAAATGCAGGAGCTAAAAAAGTTGTAATAAGTGCACCTTCAAAAGATGCTCCAATGTTTGTAATGGGTGTAAATAATGAAACATATGATCCAAGCATGAACATAGTTTCAAATGCATCTTGTACAACAAACTGTTTAGCACCTTTAGCAAAAGTTATAAATGATAACTTTGGAATAAAAGAAGGATTAATGACAACTGTTCATAGCACAACAGCTACACAAAAAACAGTTGATGGAGCTTCTAAAAAAGATTGGAGAGGTGGACGTGCTGCAAGTGCAAACATAATTCCATCATCAACAGGAGCTGCTAAAGCAGTTGGAAAAGTTATTCCAGCATTAAATGGAAAACTAACAGGTATGGCATTCAGAGTACCAACAATAGATGTATCTGTTGTTGATTTAACATGTAATTTGGAAAGACCTACAACATACGAAGAAATCTGTGCAGCAATGAAGAAAGCAGCAGAAGGAGAATTAAAAGGAATAGTTGAATATGTTGATGAAGATGTTGTATCTTCAGACTTCTTAGGAGATGAACATACATCAATATTCGATAGCAAAGCTGGAATAATGCTTACAGACACATTTGTTAAATTAGTAGCTTGGTATGACAACGAGTGGGGATATGCACATAAATTAGTAGACTTAGCAGCATACATGGCAAAAGTTGATCATAAATAATAGAGTATAATAACAATTTTGGGGCTTGGCATTTATTTAATCAAGCCCTTTTATTACAGTTGAAAAATAATTACAATTTTGGCTGTGTCAAATTTCATTTAAAACGCGGTTACATACACTACGTATGCGCCCTTGCCTTTTAAATTCATTTTCCTTGCCAAAATTTAATTCTTTTCCAACTTATACAGTAAGAAAGGAAAGCGGTATATATGAATAAAAAGACTGTTAGAGACATTGATGTTAAAGGAAAGAAAGTTTTAGTAAGATGCGATTTTAACGTTCCTTTAGATGAAAATAAAAATATAACAGATAATAGAAGAATAGTTGGAGCTCTTCCAACAATAAAATATTTATTAGATAATGATTGCAAAGTAATTCTTTGCTCACATTTAGGAAGACCAAAGGGACAAGTAAATAAAGATTTTTCATTAGAGCCAGTTGCAAAAGAATTATCTAAATTATTAGGTAAAGAAGTAAAACTTGCAAATGATATAATAGGAAAGAGTGCTAAAGAATTAACTGCAAACATGAAAGATGGAGAAATTGTTCTATTAGAAAATGTTAGATTTGATAGTAGAGAAGAAGCAAATGATGCAGAGTTTGCAAAAGAACTTGCAAGTTTAGCTGAAATATATGTAAATGATGCATTTGGAACAGCTCACAGAGCACATGCTTCAACAGCAGGAGTAGCAAGCTATTTACCAGCAGTAGCAGGTTTCTTAATGGAGAAAGAATTAAACTTCTTAGGAACAACACTAGAAAATCCAGAAAGACCATTTGTTGCAATACTTGGAGGAAAAAAGGTATCAGATAAAATTGGTGTTATCGATAGTTTATTAGAAAAAGTAGATACATTAATGATTGGTGGAGGAATGGCTTATACATTCTTTAAATCAATGGGATACAATGTTGGAAATTCTATTTGTGAACTAGATAAATTAGATTTAGCAAAAAGTTTAATGGAAAAAGCTAAAGCAAAAGGTGTAAAATTGATGCTTCCTGTAGATACTAAAGTAGGAAAAGAATTCAAAGAAGACACAGAAAGTAAAACTGTTAAATACACAGAAATACCAGATGGTTGGGAGGGATTCGACATTGGTGCAGAAACAATAAAGATGTATCAAGACGAATTATCAAAAGCAAAAACTGTTATCTGGAATGGACCTTTAGGATTGTTTGAATTTGACCAATTTGCAATAGGAACAAATGCAATAGCAGAATACTTAGGAAACCTAGAAAATGTTACAACAGTAATAGGTGGAGGAGATTCAGCAGCTGCAATAGAAAAACTAGGAATTGGAGATAAATTCACACACATTTCAACAGGTGGTGGAGCATCACTTGAATTCTTAGAAGGAAAGAAACTTCCAGGAGTTGAATGTTTATTAGATAAATAGGAGGACGTGTATGAGAAGAAAGGTAATCGCGGGAAACTGGAAAATGAATATGCTTCCAGCAGATACAATAAATTTTATAGAAGGTTTAGCTCCTCTTGTAAAAGATTCTGAAAATGAGGTTATATTGTGTGTGCCATATACGGATTTATTTTATGCATGGCATACAACAGAAGGCACTAATATTCATATTGGTGCAGAAAATATGCACTGGGAAGAAAAGGGGGCATATACAGGAGAAGTTTCTGGACAAATGCTAAAGAGCATAGGAGTTGAATATGTTATAATAGGCCACTCTGAGAGACGTGCATATTTTGCAGAAACAGATGAAACTGTAAACAAGAAAATTAAATCTGCATTTGCAAGTGATTTGAAACCAATAGTTTGTGTTGGAGAGTCTTTAGAACAAAGAGAAGCTGGCAAAACTGAAGAAGTTATAACAAAGCAAGTCGAATTAGCACTAGCTGGTCTTACAGAAGAACAAGTAAAAAATACTATAATAGCATATGAACCAATTTGGGCAATTGGAACTGGAAAAACAGCTACATCAGAAGATGCAAATAATAGTATTAAGGCTATAAGAAAAAAGATTTCTGAAATATATGGAAGTGTTGCAGAAGATGTAATTATTCAATATGGTGGAAGTGTAAAATCAACAAATGCAAAAGAACTATTCGAAACATCAGATATTGATGGAGCCTTAGTTGGAGGAGCAAGTTTAAAAGTAGACGAATTTGCAAAAATAGTAAATTACAATAAATAGACACAGTGTGTAGCATGGAGCTGATTTATAGAAAAAAATACAGCTCTGTGCCTTTGGAAAGGAAATGGAATAAGAAAATGAAAGATAAATTGACAATGCTAATGATATTAGATGGTTTTGGAATAAATGAAAATGAGCAAGGAAATGCAGTAAAGCTTGCCAATACTCCAAACATAGACAAATTAATGAAAACATGCCCAACAACAAGAATTTTTGCTAGTGGAATGAGTGTAGGACTACCAGAAGGACAAATGGGAAATTCAGAGGTAGGCCATACAAACATTGGAGCTGGAAGAATTGTTTATCAAGAGTTAACAAAAATAACAAAATCAATAGAAGATGGAGATTTTTTCAGTATTCCAGAATTTAATAAAGCAATAGAAAATTGTAAAAAATATAATTCTAAATTGCATATAATGGGCTTATTATCAGACGGTGGTGTACACAGCCACATTCGCCATTTGTATGGATTATTAGAACTTGCAAAGAGAAAAGATTTTGAAAATGTATTTGTACATTGCTTTATGGATGGTAGAGATACTCCACCAGCTTCAGGTGAAGGATATATTACAAAACTAGAAGAAAAAATGAAAGAAAAAGGAATAGGCAAAATTGCAAGTATATCTGGAAGATTCTATGCAATGGATAGAGATAAGAGATGGCAAAGAGTTCAAAAGGCTTATGATGCAATGGTTAATGGAGTTGGAAACAAGGCTTCATCTGCAATACAAGCAGTAGAGGCATCATACCAAAAAGAAATTTTTGATGAATTTATAGAGCCAACTGTAATATGCAATGGAGATACACCAGTTGCAAAAATAGAGCCTCATGATTCTGTAATATTCTTTAACTTTAGACCAGATAGAGCAAGAGAAATAAGCAGAACATTAGTTGATCCAGAATTTAATGATTTTGAAACAAGAAAAGATTTGGATTTATGCTTTGTTTGTATGACCCCATATGATGAAACATTACCAAATGTTGATGTAGCATTCAAGAAAGAACATCTAAAAAATACATTTGGGGAATACATCAGTAATTTAGGTTATACTCAATTACGTATAGCAGAAACAGAGAAATATGCCCACGTAACATTCTTCTTTAATGGTGGTCAAGAAAAACAATATCCAGGAGAAGACAGAATATTGGTTCCATCACCAAAGGTTGAAACATATGATATGCAACCAGAAATGAGTGCACCAGAAGTTACAGAAAAAGTTGTAGATGCAATAAACTCTAAGAAATATGATGCAATAATATTAAACTTTGCAAACCCAGATATGGTTGGACACACAGGAAACTTAGAAGCTGCTATAAAAGCAGTTGAAACAATAGATGCAAGTGTTGGAAAAGTTGTAGAAGCTGTAAATGCTCAAAATGGTGTATTAATGATAACTGCTGACCATGGAAACTGCGAGCAAATGATAGACTACAAAACAGGAGAACCACACACAGCACACACAACAAATCCTGTTCCACTAATATTAGTTGGAATGGATAATGCAAAACTAAGAGAAGGAAAACTAGCTGATTTAACACCAACAATGTTAGATATAATGGGCTTAAAGAAGCCAGAAGAAATGACTGGAGAAAGTATTATAGTTGAAAAATAGAAAATAAGGGAGCGCATATGCCAAAGGGTGAAACTATAAAAGATTTATATTCCGAAATTAGAAAATGCCTTTTTTATATGATACCAGAAAAATGGGAAAGCATATATCTTTATGCGTCAGTTATACAAAGGGATAATGGTGAAGAAACAGGAGAAATGTTTTTTTACTATTTTCCCAAGAGTATAATAAAAAGAAATCCAATAAATGTGTATCAAATTCCACAAAAATTCAATCTAAACGAAGAAGAATATATAAAACTTACAGATGAATTGTATAACTATATAAAAAAATTAAGACACGAATGCCAGAAATATGACAAGATAAACTGGACAAATATAACAATCAGTATAGAAAATGTTGAATTTTTGGCAGAATATAACTGTGAAGATTTAATAAATTCTATATATTCAAATGAAGATAGAATGGCAATTTGGCAGTACAAATATCTTGAATATCCAATAGAAAAATTTTCAAAATCACAGAGAGAACAAATAGAAGCATATTTGAAAGAAGAAGAACATGGCTTACATCAATCAAAAATGTATACAGAAACCTTCTATCAACAGCATGAACACAATAGTATAGAGTATGATGTAAACAAAAAAGTGGATGAATATATAAAAGAAGATAATGAAACAACAGACTTTACAATGGTTGATAGTGAACAGTATCAAATACAGTCTGGGGGCTTTTTTAAGAGAAGAAAAAATAGATTGTTAAATGAAAGAAATGACATAGCACAGTTTGAAAATACGAGTTGCAATGAAAACAAAGAAAACGAAATTGTTGTAAGAAATCAAATATTAAAATATTAAATAAGTGATTGAAGGAAACTTTGATTACTTATTTTTTATAATCAAAAAAAAATTTAATAAATTACTTCACTAAAAATATTCTTTATGGTATTATAGTAGAGAAAAGAGAAAAACTGGTTTAAAAATAATTATAATTTTATAACTAGATTTGCAAATAGAAAGAGGAATAGAATTTATATGAGAAGTAAGAAAAAAGAAAAGAAAATATATATTTATAAATTAATTGTAACAATAATATTTGCATTGGCAATAGTATTTGTACTTAATACAGCGCAAAATTATATAAGAAATGAAATTACTGGGAAAACCAATTTAGTAATTAATAATGGAAATGTTACAAAGAGTATCAAGAATGATGTAATTGTAGAAGATGATGTAATATATTTATCTACTAAAGATATTGCAAATTTCTTTGATGACCATATTTTTTATGATAATAAGTACAATCAAATTATAACAACATCAGATACGAAGGTTGCAACGTTTGTGATTGATAAAAATAAATGTACAATAAATAGTTCAGATGTGAGTCTAATTGCACCAGCCAAAAAGATTGGTAATGAGTTTTATTTACCTTTTTCGGAGATTAGCAAGATTGTATATAATGTGGAAACTAAATATATAAGTGAGACAAATACTGTTGTTTTAGTTTCATTAGATAGAGAACTTGTATATGCTAATAGTAGCAAGAATAATTCAGTAAAATATATGCCAACAAGTTTTTCAAAGACTGTTGATAAAATCGAAAAAGGCGATAATGTTACAGTTGTGAAGGATGATAAGACTGCAGAAAATGGCTGGACTAAGGTTACGACAGAAAATGGAAAGATTGGCTATGTAAAAACTAGCACCTTGGCAAATGAAAAACAGATTAGAGAAAAATTAAACATAGAGAAACAAATTGAAGGAAATATTAGTTTGGCATGGGATTATTTTTCAGAGTATGCATCTGCGCCACAAAGAACAGGAACAATAAAGGGTGTAAGTGTTGTATCTCCAGCATTCTTAGCACTACAAGATGGAGGAAAAGGAAACCTTGTTGCTAATGTTGGAACAGCAGGAACAAATTATATAAATTGGGCTCATAATAATGGATACAAAGTTTGGGCATTACTTTCAAATAATTCGGACAAGCCAACTACAACTGAGATATTAAATGATTACAAATTAAGAGAAAAGTTAATAAACAATATAGTAACTGCAGTAGTAACATTTAATCTTGATGGAATAAACCTAGACTTTGAGTACTTAAATGAAAGTGATAAAGATGTATATTCTAGATTAGTAATAGAATTAGCACCTAGATTAAAAGAACTTGGCAAAGTTCTATCTGTTGATGTAACAGCACCAGATGGCTCACCTGATTGGTCTTTATGTTATGATAGAAATGTGATAGGTGATGTCGCAGATTATATAGTATTTATGGGATACGACCAAAATGGAGTGTCATCCCCTAAAGAAGGAACAACCGCTGGTTGTGATTGGGTGGAAGCCAACATCAAAAAATTCTTAGGGCAAGAAGGAGTAGAGGCAAGTAAGATAATACTAGGAACACCATTCTATACGAGAATTTGGACTGAAAACAATGGAAGTGTAACAAGTAAAGTTGTAAATATGAAAAATATAGCAAGCAATATACCAGACGGAACAAAAACGACATGGGACGATTCGCTAAAACAAAACTATGCAGAGTACGAAAAAGGTGGAAAAACATATAAGATTTGGATAGAAGATGCGAAATCTTTAAGATGCAAGCTAGAATTAGTTAACACATATAATTTAGCAGGTGCTGCATATTGGGAAAAAGATAGAGAAACAGATGATATCTGGGATATGGTATCTGAAGTATTAAATGTAAAATAGCAATAAATAATATAAATAGACATATAATCTAGAAGATTGTGTGTCTACTTTTTTATAATTAGCCATAATTTGTTTTTAATATGTTTTATAAATACAATATTAATAATATATTATATAAGGTGATGCTATGAAGAAAACAGTATATTTTAGGCTAGAATATTATAAAGATACTGACGATTTATCTTATAAATATAGAAATAGATTATTTATAAATTTTTTGAGAAAAATAAAGAAGCTAAAATATGTATTTGGAAATATAAAAATGATTGAAAGTGATGATAAAATTGAGTACATATGTTATACTGTGCGAAATAAAGAAGAAAAAATGTTGAAAAAAATAGAAAATATAGTAAGAAAAAATATAAATTCAAATATAATATTGTCAAGAAGAATAAAGGAAATTGCTAGTAATAAAGAAAATATTGAAATATATCAAAATGTAAATAAAATTATAAAAAATAGCAAGGAAAATAAGAGTATATATAGGGATTTTTTTAAAACAGTAATAAAATCAGTAATTGAAAGGAAAAAACAAATTCCAGAGGAACAGTCACTTAGCATATTAATTGATACAAAAGATTATAATAATACACAGCTGATAAGCGAATTGATAACACAATATAAAATGATTAATATAGTCACGTCTAACATAAAGCAGTTTGCAGGTTTAGAGGAAGAAGCAGAGCAAAATTTTGAACCAATATCTGTATTAAACAATAAAAGAAAGAGCTTAAGAAATGCAAAATATATATTAAATGTAGATTTTAGTGGAGAAAAAATTAAAGAATACAGTATTGATAGAACTGCTGTAATTTTTAATATTGCAGATACAAAGATAGAGAAATTAATGTATTTTGATGGGAATATAATAAATAATGTAAAATTAATAAACAATGGTGAATTTGAATTACAAGATGAGTATAATATACAAAGAGAAAAATGGTCAGAAGCGGTACGAGAAAAGATAAAAAACAATGAATATGAACTTATAGGAAATAGAGGAAATGTTGAAATAAAATAATATAAAATGGAAGAAATTACCTAGAAATTGAGCACTATAAAGGTATGAAATAAAATTGTATAATTACTTGAAATGATTAGACATTAGAAGATGAAAAATACTTGACAAAAGTAAAAAAAAGGGGTATCATTATACAATAATTTTAAAAGTAAATACTGCAAAAAAACAAGGAGGTTTTATAGCATGGAAGATAAAGGTGTAATAGTATCAAAAGAAGGATTTGAAAAATTAGAGAAAGAATTAGATTATTTAAGAACAACTAAAAGAGCAGAAATTGCTGAAAAAATAAAGGTGGCATTAGGCTTTGGAGATTTATCAGAAAACTCTGAATATGATGAAGCAAAAAATGCTCAAGCAGAAAATGAAGGAAAAATAGCAGAGCTAGAAAATAAAATAAGATATGCTAAAATAATTGATGAATCTGAAATAGATACAAAAACAGTTCAAGTTGGAAATATTGTAAAAGTACATGATGAAGAATATGATGAAGATGTTACATATACAATAGTTGGTTCAACAGAAGTAAATTTAGCAGAAAATAAAATTTCTAATGAATCACCAGTTGGAGCAGCTTTATTAGGCAAGAAGAAAAACGATATGGTAGAAGTAAAAACACCAGGCGGAATTGCTAAATATAAAGTTTTATCAATAACAAAATAAAAATATAACCGAACCTAAAATGTTAAATATTTTATGGTTCGGTTTTATATTAAGGTTAAATAAATATTTTAGTTTCAACAAATAAGCATTGCTTGAATTAGAACTTATAATTTTATAAATTTACAGCAGATTCTAATGCTAATTCTATCATAGAATTTAATGAAGTTTGTCTTTCATCTGCCGAGATTTCTTGATGTTTATAGTGAGAATCTACTACACTTAGTAAACAGCTAGCTTTCTTTCCGAGTAATTTTGCATTATAGAAAAGCGCAAATGCTTCCATTTCTGCTCCGATTATATTTAATTCTTTTGGAAATCTTGCAATTAAGCTATTAACATCTTTTACATAATAATCGAAACAGTCTGTACAAAGAGTATTTCCTTTTACATAAGGAATGTTTAATTTTTTTGCTGTATCTTCAATAACTTTATTTATATCTGATGATGAATTCATTATGTGGCAATCTTCCTCATTTAGCTCATATGCGTAGTTTCCTTCTGTATATGCATTATCTACTAATATAGTATCTAAAAGGTTTAAATTCTCGTTGTAGGCTCCACAAGACCCTATACGAATAATTGTATCTACATTATAAAATTTGTACAACTCATAAGAATAAATTCCAATGCTTGGCATACCCATTCCAGATGCAAAAACTGTAATTTTTTTGCCCTTATAAAAACCAGTGTAACCAAACATATTTCTAACCGTATTAACAAGTTTGGCATCATCTAAAAAAGTATCTGCAATGTACTTTGCTCTAAGTGGATCTCCTGGCATTAATACAATATTAGAAATATCTTCAATTTTAGCTTCATTATGTGGTGTCATAAATAATCCTCCTTCAAAATAAAATTGATTTTTATATTGCCATTATATCATATGCAAAAAATAGTGCAAGTAAACCTGAAAAAATTACAATAAACTCTTGCAAAATACTAAAAATATGATAAAATATTAACCATTAAGAGAAAATTTGTTTGATAATAAAAGAAAGGGAATAATCAATTTATAGAGCTTGAAAATAACAAAATGATATTATAAATAGAAAACACATAATGTGATAAAAAGAATGATACAATGTAACAACTTTTAGATGTAAAAGAATAGAAAATATGGAAATAAATTGATTAATGGAAACTTATGATAGCATATTTAAAAGGTGAATTAGTAGTAAAATCAGAAGAATATATAATAATTGAAGTACAAGGCATAGGTTATAAAGTATTCATGTCTAAAAAATCGATAGATGAATTACAAGAAAATAGGCAGGTTCGCGTATATACATATTTAAAAGTAAGAGAAGATGATATTAGTTTATTTGGATTTAATACAAACGAAGAACTACATATGTTTGAACTTCTAATATCTGTTGGGGGAATAGGAGCAAAATCTGCAATAACAATACTTTCAAATATTACACCATCAAGATTTGCTCTTGCAGTAATTACAAATGAAGTAAATACTTTAAAAAAATTGCCAGGAATAGGACCTAAAACGGCACAAAGAATAATACTAGAATTAAAAGATAAGATAAAAACAGAAGAAGCTATTGGAGCTGAAACAAGTGAATTAGAAAAAGAAGAAAATAAACAAGAAGAATTTGAAGAAGTTATACAAGCTTTACAAGTATTAGGATACAGAAGATATGAAATAAACAAAATACTACCAAAGATAAAATCAGAAAGTTTGGAAGAAAGAATAAAAGAAGCACTACAATATTTAGCAATCGCCCAATAGGGACGCCCCTTTTTGGGCGAAAAGAATAGTAGAACATAAATTGATTGCAAAAAACAACTGATATGTTCATTATTTAATGGTAAAAGTAAAAAAATTAGTGCAATAATGTGAAAACATATTAGGCAAAAAGGAGTAAAGAATGAATGCAAACGAACCATTAGCATATAGAATGAGTCCTAAAACGCTGGAAGATTATGTGGGACAAGAAGAAATTTTAGGACAAGATAAAATTTTATATAGAACAATAAAGGCAGATAGACTATCTAGCATTATATTATGGGGACCTCCTGGATGTGGAAAAACGTCTCTGGCAAGGGTTATAAGTAATACTACTAAATATAAATTTACAAAATTGAATGCTGTAACTGCAGGAGTTGGAGACATTAAAAATGCAATAGAGGAAGCTAAAAATCCTTTTTTAAACCCATCTGGAAGATGTATATTATTTATAGATGAAATTCATAGATTTAACAAATTGCAACAAGATGCATTGCTTCCATTTGTAGAAAATGGAACTGTAATCTTAATTGGAGCAACAACGGAAAATCCTTATTTCGAAGTAAATAAGGCTTTAATATCGAGGTCTATGGTATTTCATCTGCAACCATTAACAGTAGAAAATATTTATACTATTTTAAAAAATGCATTGGAGAAAAAAGAAGGACTCGGAGAATATAAAATAAAAATTTCAGATGAAACTTTAAGAAAAATTGCAGAAACAGCAAATGGAGATGTTAGAACTGCACTAAATGGACTTGAAGTGGCTGTATTAACAACTAATATTGGATCAGACGGATACATTACAATAACTGATGAGATTGCAAAAGAAAGTGTTCAAAATAGAAAAGCAATCTTTGATAAAAAAGGAGATAGCCATTATGATAATATTAGTGCTTTTATAAAATCTATGAGAGGCAGTGACCCAGATGCTGCAATTTTTTATTTGGCAAGAGCATTAAATGGAGGAGAAGACCCAATGTTTCTAGCAAGAAGAATTGTAATTGCTGCATCAGAAGATGTAGGAATGGCAAACCCTAATGCATTAATACTTGCAACGAGTGCTATGGAGGCTGTACACATGGTTGGCATGCCAGAAGCAAGAATAATACTTGCAGAAGCGGCAGTATACGTCGCAACTTCTAAAAAGTCTAATGCTAGCTATTTAGCAATAAATCAAGCTTTGGAAGATGTTGCAAATAAAGATACAGGCGAAGTACCAATGCATATAAGAAATGCACCAGCAGAAGGAATGGAAAAAGAAGGCTACCATGTAGGTTATAAATACCCACACGATTATCCAGGACACTACGTAGAACAGCAATATTTGCCAGATAAAATGCTTGGAACGAAGTACTATATTAAAGACGAAAATATACCAGATTAGAAGCAAATGTAAATTTAAAAGCAAAAATAAAAATTCGAAGTACTTGAATTATAAAAATAAAATTAATTGTAAATTTATCTATGGAAAAGTGAGAAATATGGAATTACCAATACTTTTAAAAGAAAAATTAGAACAAGAGATAGATGAAATAGAGTTAAAAAAGTTAAAACAGAGTGCACAAAATATTAGTGAAAAATATAGAGATAAATCATCTAATAAAATGAGTACTAGACTAATAGCTAGCAGGGAAGATGCAGTAGCATATGCTGTAAGCAGAATGCCAGCAACATATGGAGCTGTGTGTTTTGCATTAAAGCACAGTTTGGAAATGATGCCATATGCTGAAATTACAAGCTTGCTAGATGTGGGAGCTGGTACTGGAACTGCTACTTGGGCTGTAAATGAATTGCTTAAAATAGAAAGTAATATTTGTGTAGAAAATGAAGATTATATGCTAAATCTAGGCAAAAAGCTCATGAAAAATGAAATTGATAATGTACAGTGGATTAAGAAAAATATAATTACAGATAATATAGAGGGAAAAGCAGATTTAGTCATATCTTCATATGTATTAAATGAAATAAAGGCAGAAAACAGAAATCAAATATTAGAAAAATTATGGAATTTAACTGAAAAATTATTATTAATTATTGAACCAGGAACACCAGAAGGTTATAATCAAATAAAAGAAATAAGAGACTATTTTATAAAAAAAAGTGCAAATATTGTAGCTCCTTGCGCACATGAAAAAGAGTGCAAAATTTCAGAAAATGATTGGTGTGCTTTCTCATGCAGAGTTGCAAGAACGAAAGTGCATAAACTATTGAAAGATGGAGAAGCTCCATATGAAGATGAAAAATTTTCATATATTGCAGTCTCAAAAATGAAAACAGATAAAAAAGATAGAATTTTAAGACATCCAAAAATAGAAAATGGAAGAATAACATTAAAATTATGCACAACAGAAGGGGATATAGAGGAAAAGACTATAACTAAAAAGGAAAAAGAAAAATTTAAAATAGCGAAAAAATTAAACAACGGAGATATACTAAAATAAATTTTTATGTTATAATAAACGTATGGAAAATAATAAGGGAAATTTTTTCCGACTGAAATAATAATTCGAAGGAGGAATCTTACTAAAAATGGGACTATTTGACTTTTTACATAGACCAAGTGGAAAAAATACACAGGAAGTAATAAAAGAAGTAGAAAAAATACCAACAATGATGTCAATTTATAGAGAAGATGGAACACAGACAGAGGTGTTAAATGTAGAGGAAGCACAAAAATTTAGACATAGTGATGGAAGTATTAGTAGTCTAATAAGTGCTAGGGTGATTCATGTAAACCAAGGAGATACAATTTATTTAGATGCTGCAGACCCAATTTGTTTTGAAATTCCAGAGGGCAGATATGATTTAGCTAAAGAATTGATAACCAGATTTACTGGAATGTACACAGGAATAGAACTTAATGAAAAATCATATACATATTTGGGTAGAGCCTACTCTGAAGAAGACATTAGACTACAACCACCAACAGCTGTTGTAAATGAGCAAATAGGAAAGTTGAACGAGAAGCTTTTAGAAGAAATAACAAATAAAAGATTAAGAGAAAGTCGTTTATTAGAAGTCAGAAAAAAAGAAGAAGATGCAAGAAATACGAGAATGCAAAAAAACATTAATAAATTGCGTGCTGAAGGGCAAAAGAAAATAGAAGCTAGAATGGCAAATCCATTTATAAGAGGTGGATTAGATAAATTTCAAGCAGAACAATATGATGGGGTTAATACGACTAATGGAGAAATATTAAGGATTAGGGCAGTTAATAAAATTGCTAAAGATGCCTCTGGAAGATATGTGTACACTGCACAGCTTGCATCAACTTCTGATGAACAAAACGTCGAACTTTTCTCTCCTGACGTAAAGGTTCCAGTAGTATTCACATTGCCATATAGATTGAATGATATAGTAAATACAGAATATGATGCAGGCTATAAAAAACAATTAGAAAAAGCTGTGCTAGATCTCTTGTCTGCTGGATACCAAAAAAATATTACACCAGAAGGAATGTGTGATGTAAGCACATTACATGATATAGGTGGAATTAACAAAGATGGTAGTGTAATAGAAAATAGCCAAGAAAATGGAGTGTCTCAAGTTGTAATTAGCAAAATAGTTGAATTACAGGGAGAATATGCAAAACAAAGAAGAATGAGAGAAAACACACGAGCAATACCATATTATAAAGACGATGACGGAAGGTAAATAATAAAAATTGTATAATTTTTTCAGTACATAGAAAAGAACTTAATATATTGAAGTTTAGCCTTTATTCAGTATATAAATAAGAAGGGAAGAAATTAAAATTTCTTCCCTTAACTATTATAAAAAACCACGGGAATATTCCTGTGGTTTTTATAGAATTAGTCGTTTTTCTTATCTTTTTTGTCATCTTTCATAACTTCTTTAATTGCTCCTAAGCTTGAAAGTGTGCTTGTTGCCTCAAATGGAATAAATACTTTGTTGGCTTCTCCATTTGCAATGTCTTTTAAAGCTTCTAAAGATTTTAATTGTACTAAAGTGTCGTCTGGATGAGAATTCATCATTGCACCATATACTAAATTGATTTCGTTTGCTCTTGCTTCAGCAACTTTTTTTATGGCTTCGGCTTCACCGGCAGCTCTTCTGATTTTAGATTCTTTTTCTGCTTCAGCTTCTAATATAGCAGCTTCTTTTTTACCTTGTGCAAGTGTAATTGCAGATTGTCTTTCACCTTCAGCTTGAAGTATTTGAGCTCTCTTATTTCTTTCTGCATTCATTTGTTTCTCCATAGCGTCTCTAATGTCTGCTGGAGGAGTAATATCTTTAATTTCAACTCTGTCAATCTTGCATCCCCATTGATCTGTGGCTTCATCAAGAATCGCTCTTAATTCTTCGTTAATCATGTCTCTTGAACTAAATGTTGAGTCCAAATCCATTTTACCAACGATATCACGAATTGTTGTAATTGCTAAGTATTCAATACCTTTCTTTAGAGATTGAATTTCGTAAACAGCTTTTGCTGGGTCTGTGACTTTGTAGAACACAACAGTGTCGATTGTAATTGTAACGTTATCCTTAGTAATAACTCCTTGTGGTGGAACATCCATAGTTTGTTGCTTTAAGCTAACAACACTTCTAACACGGTCAACAAAAGGAATTATAATTGTAAGACCTGCATCAGCTACTTTATGAAATTTACCTAATCTTTCAATAATATAAACTTCAGATTGTCTTACTACTTTAATTGATTTTACGGCTATAATTAATATTATAACTAGTAATACGATTAAAAACCACATAATTTTTTCCTCCTAAAAAAATATATATTATAAAATTAAAAACGTGAATTATAAAAATAGTGTAACTTCTAATGATTTAGATTTTTTTCTCAGGTTGTTTAATAGTTACTGGTTCAACAACTAATTTTACTCCATCTATTGATAAAACTTTTATAGTAGAACCCTTTGGAATAATATCAGTATATGTAGAAGTTGCTGTCCAAATGTCTCCAGAAACCTTAACTTGACCAACGTCATTTGGAGTAATGTCTTTTGTAACTACACCTTCTTTACCAATTATTGCATTAGAATTAGTAACAATATTATCGTTCTTATTCATCTTTTCAGCAAAAGGTCTAGTCAAACATATAAGAATTACCGAAAGTATTACGAAAATTACAGTTTGAGCAATAACGTTTGAAATAAACAAGCTAAGCAAACAAGTAATAAGTGCGGCAACTCCAAACCAAAAAATTAAAAATCCAACAGTTGCAATCTCTGCAATAAAACAAACTCCAGAAATTATTAACCAAATTTGCCAAGGTAACATATAAACACCTCCGAATTAAACTAACAAGATAATTATACCATAAAATTCCTACAAAATAAATAGTTTACAACAATTTTGCAAACTTTCGCCCAATAGGTACGCCCCTTTTTGGGCGAATTTTTAAATTTTACCAAAAATAATTGCATTTTCCTTTTATTTATGGTAAAATGTACGAGTTAGTAAAGAAAACGAGAAGGAGCGAGTAGAATGCAAGTAGTTAAATATATATTAATGGTTTTATACATAATAGATTGTTTAGGATTAATAATAGTTACAATGATGCAAAATTCAGATAGCCGTGGAGCATCAGGAACAATAGTTGGTTCTTCTTCAAACAATTTCTATGAGAAGAATAAAGGAAGAACACGTGAAGGAAAATTAAAGAGATGGACAATTATCTTAGGAGTTGCTTTTGTAGTATTAGCAGTTGCTTTAGGTATTGTTTATGTTATAAAATAAGAATGAATTTGGGGAGGCGGCAGAGATTTTCTGTCGTCTTTTTGAAATGCTAAATAAGATTAATATTTGAAAAATTAAACATAATAAGAGAGGTGAATTTAATGAAGAAAAAGTTTTTTTATATGAAAGATAAAATAAAAAGCAAAAAAGAGAGAAAGTCAAGAAAAGAAGAAAAAATTAATTTGAACGAAATTTTAAAAGATGAAAGCTATAAACTTGGAACTTTTAGAAGAAATGGGAAAGGTTTCGGCTTTGTTAATGTTGGTGAAGAAGATGAAATTTTTATTTCACCTAAACTTACAAAAAATGCACTTGATGGAGACGAGGTTTTAATTAGAATTTTTGATGATAATGAAGCTCAAAATGGTAAGCATAAGAGAGAAGGTAAAATACTTCAAATTACGAAACATGCACAGGACACAATTGTTGGAGTTTATAAGAAGAGTAGAAATTTTGGCTTTGTAATTCCAGATGATCAAGCTGTAAGCGGAGATATTTATATTCCAAAAAAGAAGAGTGCAAATGCAAAAAACAATCAGAAGGTGGTTGTGAAAATTGACAAGTATTCAGACGGAGTAAATAAGGCGGAAGGTACTATCGTGGAGATAATTGGTGGAATAGATGAAGCAGGAGTCGATATGATGTCTCTTATTAAGGAGTACAAGCTTCCAAATGAGTTTCCAGAAAATGTGCTAGCAGAGGCGAGGGCAATTCCACAAGTTATAGATGAAAAGAACATCGAAAAAAGAGTCGATTTAAGAAATGAAGAAATTTTTACAATTGATGGAGAAGACGCAAAGGACTTAGATGATGCAGTAAATGTTAAGAAAAACGATGATGGAACATATACACTAGGAGTTCATATTGCAGATGTTAGCTATTATGTTAAATCCGGATCAAAACTGGATAAAGAAGCAATTACCAGAGGTACAAGCATTTACATGATGGATAGAGTAATTCCGATGCTTCCAAAGGAGTTGTCTAATGGAATTTGTAGCTTGAACGAGCAAAAAGATAGATTTGCGATATCTGTTATTATGAAGATAAACGAGAAAGGAAAAGTGGTCGATGCAGATATTTTTAAATCTGTAATTAAGACGACAAGAAGAATGAATTATCACGATGTAAATGATATATTCAAATTTGCAGACATGAAAGACGGAAAAATAGAACTCGCTGATGAAGAACTTGCAAGAGTAAACAGTGTTGCAGAAAAGTATAAAGAATTTATACCACATTTTCTAAGAATGAGAGAATTGAAGAATGTGTTAAAACAAAGAAGAGATTTGAATGGAAGCTTAAATTTGGATATTCCAGAGAGCAAGATAATTCTAAATGAAAATGGTATTGCAGTTGACATACAAAAATATGATTATTTGGAATCTAATGAAGTAATAGAGCAATTCATGCTAACGGCAAATGAGTCAGTTGCAGAAAAATTTTATTGGTTACAAGCACCATTTATTTATAGAGTTCATGATGTACCAGACATAGAAAAAGTAAATGACTTGAATAAATTCTTATTCAACTTAGGCTACAAAATAAGAGGCGTAAAAAAGGATGATGAAGATAGCATCCACCCCAAGGCTTTTGCACAAGTGCTAGAAGAAGTAAAAGGAAAATCAGAGGAGAGAGTTGTATCAAACTTAATATTAAGAACCTTGAAAGTTGCAAAATATGAGAGTGAAAATAGAGGACACTTTGGAATAGCAAGCAAATGCTACTGCCACTTTACATCGCCGATAAGAAGATACCCAGACTTATTCATTCACAGAGTAATATCTTCGTATTTGAAACATGACTACAACATAAACGAAGAGTTAAGAAAAAAATATGAGATAGAAGCGGTTAAATATGCAGAAAGCTCATCTGAAAGAGAAAAAATAGCTCAGAAAGTGGAACGTGATGCAGAAGATATTAAGAAAGCAGAATATATGAAAGATAAAGTTGGAGAGATATATGAAGGAGTCGTATCAAGTGTTACACCATTCGGAATGTTTGTTGAACTAGATAACACAGTAGAAGGTTTGATAAGATTCGAAAACATGGGCAACGAATATTTCATATATGATGACGAAAGAAAAATGCTAGTTGGAGAAAAATCAAAGACGATGTACAAGATAGGAGACAGTGTAAAAATAGAAGTAATAGGAGCAGATAAAATAACAAGAAAAATAGACTTTAAACTGTGCAAAGAATAAAACAAAAAGATGAAATTTTTGAATAAAAACATAAGAAATATTTGAAAATAATAAAAAGTACATAGGAGGAGACAGGAATGAAAAATAATAATGGGATCACCATAGTTGCGTTAGTCGTTACAATAGTTGTCTTGTTAATTCTTGCTGGAGTAAGTATTAATTTAGTACTAGGAAACAATGGAGTAATATCAAAAGCAAAAGAAGCAGAAACAAAATCAGGAGAAGCGAGTGAAAATGATTTAAATGGAATGAATAGGCTAATAGACAAAATGGAAAGTTTATTAGGTGGAGATATAGAACCAGAGACAATTCCATATTTACCAAGTGATGACTTTCATTATGATACAAGTACAAGTGTAGATACAGGGCTTGTAATCGCAGACACAGATGAAAATGAATATGTGTGGGTAGTAGTACCAAAGAGCTTGTATAATAATACAACCTATAATTCAAATAACGATAAAAAGCCTTCATCAAGTACAGATTATGCAAACATAGAATATTGTTTGCAACAGTACACAGCAACATATAGAAGTAAAACAAGGTATTCTGATGTATATTATGCTGATGACAAAAATGTAGGTTGGTTTGCAGATGAAACAGCATATAATAATTTTAAAAATAGCATGCTAAAAAGTGTATACGAAAATGGCGGATTTTATGTAGGAAGATACGAAGCTGGAATTGGAACTAATAGAACAAGTATAGAGGAACAAGTAGATGGAAAATATCCAGTACCAACAACAGTGCCAGTAACAAAAGCAGATGTATATCCATATACATATGTAACAAGAACACAAGCACAAAATTTAGCAAATAATGTTAATTCGGGAAATAAAACAAGTAGTTTAATGTTTGGTGTGCAATGGGATTTAGTGCTAGCATTTATGAGTAGAGATACTGCGAAAATAAATCAGAATACTTTAAGTGAGCTAACATCAAATAGCACAACAATAGGAAACTACAATAATAATTTATGGGAAATAAAAAATGTAAATGCTAAATATTTGTCAAATGGTAAATTTGTACAATGTTCAAATCCATACAAAAAGGAATCTAATTCAAATATATTATTAACAACGGGAGCTGATGATAGTTTTTCAGTGCAAAACATATATGATATAGCTGGAAATGTGTGGGAGTGGACTTTGGAAAAAACTTCCGACACTAGTGGTTATTGTGCGCGAAGAGGGGGCAGTTATAACAACATTGGTTCGGCTGTTCCTGCAACATTCCGCGGTCGCGACAATATGACCTATGCTCACTACAGTATAGGCTTCCGTGTTGCACTTTGGTAGACATGAGCCCTGTATGCTTGAATTTGAGCATAGCTGAGGGTCAGGTCGTCCCTAACGGATTAGCTTTTAAGTAAGCTAGTCTTTTATTTTGTCTGCAAATGCTAGGTACATGTATTCGGAAAAAATTGAAAAATATTTTTTGAGTGTTTAATATCTCTTAAAGAATAAAAAAGTTGTTAAGAAAATGTGCAAGATACAGAAAAAGTACTTTGAAAAATGTGTAAGGTATGGTGAAAAGTCGTTAGGAAAATGTGTAAGCTATAGCGAAAGGTATGGTAAAAGATTTGTAAAATGAACCACAAGGGCTAATTCTAGTAACATTGTTACTTAAATAGAAAAAATGTGAAAAATATACTAACTAAGATTGCTTGGAAAAATAAAACCCTCACAGATTTTACTCTGTGAGATTTTTTACATTAACCGAATATTGCTCCTGCAGCGCCAAGAACACCAGCTGTTCCAAGCCCCATTATTATTCCGGCAAGTATAACACCAGCCATAACTGCAATTACACTCTTTTTAAAATCCATATCTAAAAGGCTTGCTGCCAAAGTTCCTGTCCAAGCACCTGTTCCTGGAAGTGGTATTCCAACAAATAAGAATAATGCCCAGTATAAACCTTTACCAGCTTTTGCTTCCAATTTCTTTCCGCCTTTTTCACCTTTTTCAAGGCAAAACTTAAAAAACTTTCCAATAAATTTCTTATCAGAGCCCCATACTAAAACTTTTCTTGCAAAGAAAAATATAAATGGTACAGGAAGCATATTTCCAACAATACAAATAATATAAAGCCATAATGGATTTAGTCCCATGCCTAATCCGATTGGAATAGAGCCTCTTAATTCAATTAGTGGTACCATAGATACCAAAAACATTAATGCATATTTCTTAAACATAATAAATTCAATCCCTTCCACATTTGTTTAGTTCTGCAAAGTGTGCAGAAAATATTAATTTCTACAATTAACACTTACGAATTATAACATTATAGGAATGTGGTAGTCAATACAATTTGATAAAATGAGAAATGATACATTTTAATTAAGATGAATTTAAAATTTGTAATAATAAATGCTTAGGGACGAGAAAATGTACCAAATATTCGCTATAGCGAAAACTTAGTCGAACTTTGTCGATGAGATTTTCTTGACAACATATCAAAATTAATATACAATTTTGATATCAAGAGGAGGAGAGTGCTATGCCATTAATAATACCAAGTGCGGATTTAAGGAATAACTATAATAAAATTTCAAAGAGATGCCATGAAACTAAAGAACCAATCTATGTTACTAGAAATGGAGTGAATGATTTAGTTGTATTAAGTGATGAGGTATTCGAAAAAATGAGAAAGCAAAATGAAGAAAGCGAAGAAGAAAGAATAGACAGATTAGTATCAGAAAAATTTGACAAGCAATATAAAGACTTAGAAGATTTTAAAAATGATTTATTAAAAAATATATCTATTGCATTAAAACAAGCTGAAAATGGGGAAGTAATATCATTTGAGGATTTTTGTAAGGAGATGAGTGAAGAATATGGATTGTAGAAATAAATATGTATATTTTTCACTATAGCGAAAGCAAATATTCATCTAAAATTTCTTTACATTTCCATAAAAATATGATATTATTGTTAATGTTAAAGCCTATGAAGAAGCAAAGTATGTAATTTGCAAATATATTTCAGAGAGCAAGGTTATAGCTGGAAGCCGTGCATATATAAATTACAGAAATTTCACTTTGGAGGTTTCTTTTTGAAGAGAGCAATCTTGTGTAGGAAAGAACGGTAGCAAACGTTATAGCTGTAATGAGGTTAATTTTATTAGAAGAGTTTAGTTGTAGATATTTTTGTAAGAAGCGTTAATAAGATGATAAATATTTATAAACTCTACTAAATTGTTAATAAAAATAGGTGGTACCACGGATATTAAAGTCATTCGTCCTATTAAATATAGAATATGAAGAGTATTTATATATTTAATAAGAGAATGGCTTTTTTGATGTAAAAATTATCAGTTGAAGAAAATGGCACGAGAAAAATTTGCATTTTATTATTTTTAACTGAAGTTAAAATATAAGAAAGGATTGTGATTTTAATGAAAGAAAAGCTTGAAGCAATAAGCAAGATGTCAAAAGAGAAAATTGCTGAAATTAAAGACAGCCAAGCCTTGAATGATTTTAAGGTTAAGGTTTTAGGAAAAAAAGGTGAACTTACAGAGATTTTAAGAGGTATGAAAGACATTGCGGCTGAAGAAAGACCAGTTGTAGGGAATCTTGTAAATAAAATCAGAGATGAAATTGAGCAAATGATTGATGAGAAGGAATCCGAGTTTAAGAATAAAGATTTACAAGAAAGACTAGAAAAAGAAAAGATAGATGTAACTCTTCCAGCTACTAAAGTAAAAAGAGGAAGTGAGCATCCATTAAACAGAGTAATAGAAGAGGTTGAAGATTTATTCGTTTCTATGGGATATGATGTTGTATCAGGACCAGAACTTGAAACTGACGAATATTGTTTTGAAAGGCTAAACCTTCCAAAGGGACATCCAGCAAGAGACATGCAAGATAGCTTTTACATAACATCAGAATATTTGCTTAGAACTCAAACATCTGCAGTGCAAGCAAGAACAATGATGGCAAATACAGAAAAGACACCAATAAGAGTAATTTGCCCAGGAAAAACTTACAGAAAAGAAGACGATGCAACACACTCACATCAATTTAATCAAGTTGAAGGATTGGTAATAGATAAAAATATTTCATTTGCGGACTTAAAGGGAACACTAGAAATATTCATGAGAAAAATGCTTGGAGAAAACACACAATTAAGATTTAGACCAAGTTACTTCCCATTCACAGAGCCATCTTACGAAGTTGATGTAAGTTGCTTTAAGTGTGGAGGAAAAGGCTGTAACTTATGCAAACAAACAGGCTGGATAGAACTTTTAGGTTCTGGAATAGTACATCCGAACGTATTAAAAATGAATGGATACGACCCAGAAGTATATAGTGGTTTTGCATTCGGCACAGGACTAGACCGTTTGGCAATGTTTAAATATGGAATAACAGACATGAGACTTCTATATACAAACGATGTGAAATTTCTATCACAATTTGATAGAATGGATAAATAGAAATTTCGCCCAATAGGGACGCCCATTTTGGGGCGAAAGAAAGGAAAGAGTTATGATTTTAAGTACGAATTTTTTAAAAGATTATTTAGATATAGATTTTGATACTACTGATAAAATACATGAGCTTGCAGAGAATATGACTAAGGTTGGAAATGAATATGATTCTGCTAAGAAGCTTATTGATGCTACTAATTTGACTATTGGAGAGGTTTTAGAGTGTGAAATGCACCCAGATTCTGACCATTTGCATGTGTGCAAGGTTAATGTGGGAGATGAAGTTTTGCAAATTGTTTGTGGTGCTCCAAATGTTAGAAAGGGTTTGAAGGTTATCGTCGCACTTCCTGGTGCAAAACTTCCAGGTGGAACTATAAGCAAAAGTATGAAACGTGGAGTTGAGTCTAATGGTATGTTGTGCTCTATTGCTGAACTTGGATTGGAAAGCAAGTTTTTAAATCCAGAGGATAAAGATGGAATACACGAGTTGCCAGCCGATGCTCCTGTTGGCGAGGATCCTATTAAATATATGCAGATGGATGATGGAGTTATCGATTTTGAACTTACTGCAAACCGTGGAGATTTACTAAGTATTTTAGGAATGGCTTATGAAGTTGGTGCAATTTATGATAAAAAAGTTAAAGATGTCGATTTGTCTCATGGACAAAATAACGAAAATATTGCAGATAGCTTTAAGTTAAATATAAATACAGATAATTGTACAATGTTCTTGGCTAAGAAAGTTGAGAATGTAGAGATTAAGGAAAGTCCAACATTTATTAAGAATAGACTTATTGCATGCGGAATAAGACCAATAAATAATGTTGTAGATATTAGCAACTATGTAATGCTAGAGCTAGGTCAACCTCTTCATTTCTATGATGCAGATAAACTTCAAAATGTTATAGAAGTTAGAATGGCTGAAAATGGCGAGAAGCTAACTACTTTAGATAATATAGAAAGAACACTTACATCAGATGATATTGTAATATCAAATGGAAAAGAGGCCATAGGTCTTGCAGGCGTTATGGGCGGACTAGACACAGAAATTACAGAAAATACTAAGAATGTAATAGTAGAAGCTGCAATATTTAATCAAGTAAAAGTAAGAAAAACTGCACAAAAAATAGTAAGAAGCGAAGCAAGCAATCGTTTTGAAAAAGGACTAGATCCAAACAGAACTTATATGGCTGCTGAGCGTGCTGTGAAACTTCTTGAAGAATATGCAAATGGAACTGTTGTTGGTGGAACAGTAGAATATAACAAAGAAGATATGTCAGACAAAGTAATAGAAATTACATATAAAAAAATAAATGATGTTTTAGGAACAGAATTGCCAAAGCAAGATGTTCTAGAGGTATTTAGAAAATTAGGATTTAGTTGCAAACAGGACGGAGAAAAAATTGAGGTTTCTGTTCCAAGAAGAAGACTAGATATTTCTATTAAAGAAGATTTAATAGAAGAAGTTGGACGTATATATGGAGTTGACAATATTGCTTCAAAAGTACCAGTAATGCCAATAAAACTTGGAAGTTATGATAAGACTACAAGAGAAATAAGACACAAAATGATGAATTTAGGATTAAATGAGACTCTATCATATGTATTGGTAAATGAAAAAGAAGCAAAGAACTATGCAGGTTATGACAAGAAAGAAGAAGTTGAGGCAATAAAACTATTATCTCCGCTTACAGAAGACAGAAGCACATTAAGATGCAGTATAATCACATCTTTATATAAGATATATGAATACAATGTTGCACATTATAACAAAAACGTATCAATATTCGAAATAGGAAAATCATTCTACAAGAAAGACGAAACATACAACGAAGAAAACAAACTAGCATGTTTAATGACAGGCGATTTCTATGCAGGAATAAACAGTGAAAAGAAAGTTGATTTCTACATTATTAAAGGAATTGCAGAAGAGCTATTAGATTTCTTAGGATATGCTGGAAGATATAGCTTTGTAGTAAAAGACAGCATGCCAAAAGAATTACACCCAGGTCAATCTGCATACATATCTGTAAACAACGATATAGTTGGAATAATAGGAAAAATACACCCAGCAATAAATAAAGAAGCGGTATTTGTAATGGAAATAAATTTAGACAAATTGCTAGAAAAGAAAACTGGAAAAATGAAATACAAAGAAATTTCTAAATATCCAACAGTAAAGAAAGACATAGCAATAGTCGTAGACAAAAAAATAACTGCCGGAGATATAGCAATGCAAATAAAAAAAGCAGCCGGTTCATTACTAATAAATAGTGAAGTGTTTGATGTTTACACAGGCACAGGAATAGAAGAAGGCAAAAAGAGCTTAGCGTATTCACTAACATTTGGAAGCAATGACAGAACACTAACAGACGAAGAAATAAATGCAATACTAGAAAAAATAATAGACAAACTTTCAAAAATAGGAGAAGTAAGAAACAAATAATATTTTCGCCCAATAGGGACGCCCCTTTTTGGGCGAAAATTCTCTAACAAAATATAGCAAAATTTGTCGAACGATTCTTTAATAAAATGAATAAAATATATTGAAAAAAATTAAATATATAGTATAATAATAACAGAAACTTTTTCAAGGGAATCATTTCAAGGAAGATGTGCAATCAAAGATTGCAAAAAAACAGGTATGCTGGAACATACCTGTTTTTCAATTATTGCTTAAAAGTATCAATAATTGACTTAAGAACTTGAGCTATTTTTAAGATATATTTAAATACAATTAATGTACTATGTAAAAACTTAAAAATCCTCTTAGAGTTCTTTTTCTTACGTACTTTCTTCTTCAAGAGACTCACCTCCTTTCAAAGAAGATAACATAATTATAATACATAAGAAATGCGAAGTCTGTCGAACGGTGTAAACATAATATAATATTTTTAAAATTTGTAGACAGCTGGTAGAAAATGTATTATACTAATACAGAATTTGAAATAAGAATAGTTTTCGCCCAAAAAAGGGCGTCCCTAATGGGCGAAATTAATAAAAAGGAGAGTGCATATGGCAAAAGCAAAGACTGTTTTTGTGTGTAATGAATGTGGATACGAGTCTCCAAAATGGCTTGGAAAATGCCCAGCCTGCAATAGCTGGAATACTTTTTTTGAGCAGAAGGTTGTAGAGACTAAATCTACTGTAACAGGAAAAGCTGTAAAAGAGAGAGCCGTACCACAAGTGCTAGACGAAGTTGTTGGAAAGAATGAGTCTAGAATTGATACTGGTATTGGAGAGCTTAACAGAGTTTTAGGAGGAGGACTAGTTAATGGTTCACTTGTTTTACTAGGTGGAGAGCCGGGAATAGGAAAGTCTACTCTAATATTAGAGCTCTGCGATAAAATTACCGGAACTGGAAAGGTTTTGTATGTTTCTGGTGAAGAGTCCGCTGAGCAAGTTAAATTAAGAGCAGATAGACTCGGAATAAAAAATAATAATATTATGTTTTTGGGAGAAACTGATATTGATGTAATTGAAGAGACTATTTTGGCAATGAACCCTAAACTTGTTATAATAGACTCTATTCAGACTATGTATTCTGAGGAGATTACGTCTGCAGCAGGAACTGTAAGCCAAGTTCGTGAAATTACATCTAGAATTATGAGAGTTTCTAAAGGACATCAGATTACTACAATAATAATTGGACATGTTACAAAAGACGGTAACATAGCTGGACCAAGGGTTTTGGAACACATGGTTGATACTGTGCTATATCTAGAAGGAGAAAGGTATTTTTCATATAGAATACTACGTTCTGTTAAAAACAGGTTCGGATCTACTAACGAAATTGGAATGTTTGAGATGCAGAATGAAGGAATGATAGAAATAAAAAATCCATCACAAATACTGATTTCTGATAGGGAAGACAATCCTCCTGGTTCTGTAATTGTTGCGAGTATGGAAGGAACAAGACCATTACTTATAGAGCTTCAAGCTTTAACAACTCCGAGTGTATTTGGAATTCCTAAGAGAGCAGCAAATGGAATTGACTACAATAGATTAACAATGTTAATAGCTGTTTTAGAGAAAAAATCTAGTATGCCACTCGGTTCTCAAGATGTATATTTAAATGTTGTAAGTGGTATAAGATTAGTAGAACCTGCAGTAGATTTAGGTACAGTACTTGCAGTTGGCTCAAGTTTTAGAAACTTGCCACTACCAAAAGACATGGTTGCAATAGGCGAAGTTGGTTTAACAGGAGAGATAAGAGCCGTTAATATGATAGAAAAACGTGTGAAAGAAGCCGAAAAAATGGGATTTAAGACATGCATAATTCCAGAAAGTAACAAAAAACTATTGAAAGATAACTTCAAAATGGATATAATAGGTGTTAGGACAATAAACGAGGCTATGCAAAAAGCCGGATTGAGATAGTTCGCCCTAAAAAGGGCGTCCCTAATGGGCGAAAAAGGAGGAAGCATTTTGGCAACTACAAATAATGAGATTATTGAAGTTTTAAAAACTATTGCTCCGGGTACTCCTATAAGAGAAGGTTTGGAAAATATTCTTAAGGCAAAGACCGGTGGACTTATAGTTATAGGTGATGGCAAAGAGGTTATGGATATTACTGATGGTGGTTTTAGGCTGGATGTTGAGTATACACCTGCTAGATTGTATGAGCTTGCCAAAATGGATGGGGCTATAATTATTAGTTCGGATTTAAAAAGAATATTGTATGCAAACACACAGTTGATACCGGAGTCGAATATTCCAACAGTCGAGACAGGAACAAGACACAGAACGGCTGAGCGTACTGCAAAACAGACTGGAGATTTGGTAATTAGTATATCTCAAAGAAGAAATATTATAACCATATTTAAGGGATATGATAGATATGTTTTAGAAGATACTGCAAAGGTTATAACCAAGGCAAATCAAGCACTTCAAACTGCAGAGAAGTACATGAAAGTATTTGATAGTAAATTGAATTTGTTGAACGAATATGAATTTAATGATATAGTAACTCTAGAAAATGTAATTGTGGCAATCCAAAGAGCTGAAATGGTTATGAATGTTGCTGATGAAGTTCAAAAATCTATATATGAATTAGGTGAAGATGGAAGACTATTAGAGATGCAGTTGGAGGAGTTGATTGGAGACTTAGAAGTAGAAGAACTATTAATGGTAAAAGACTACTTAGTTCCAACCAAAAGAAAGAAACCAGAAGTGGTATTAGAAGAAATAAAGAAGCTATCTAGAGAAGACTTGATGAAATCTCAAACTGTTGCCAAACTGTTAGGTTATGGAGATTTTGACAATTATGATGAAGTTGGAGTTTATACAAAAGGTTATAGGGTATTAAATAAAATACCAAGAATGCCAAGTAGCATTGTAGAAAATCTTGTAAAATCTTTTAAATCTTTCCAACACATATTGGCAGCCGATATTCCACAATTAGATGAAGTTGATGGAATTGGAGAAGTAAGAGCAAGAACAATAAAACAATCATTAAGAAGAATGCAAGAGCAATTTGTATTTGATAATGAAATTTTATAAATTATTTCGAGTGAAAATTTTGTGAATATTATTTACAAATTAAGCTAGATATAATATAGTAATAGGCAAAATGAGGCAGAAGATTGTAATTTTTCTGCATTAGAATAATAAAAACAAGGGAGAAGCATAAAAATGAAAAATTTTGAAAAAATAATACTAATAATAATTATAATTGCAGCAATAGTTGGAATTGGATTTTTAGGATATGGATATTATCAAAAATTAACTAGAACTGTACAAAATCCAGTTGCAACAATTGAAGTTGAAAACTTTGGAACAATAAAAGTAGAATTATATCCAGATATAGCACCAAACACGGTTGCAAACTTTATAACACTTGCAAACCGCGGATATTATGACGGAAAAACTTTCCATAGAACAGTTCCAGATTTCATGATTCAAGGTGGTTCTAAAGATGGTGATGGCAAAGGAGCTCCTACAATAAGTGACATTAAAGATGGTGGTTCTACAACAGAAACATATGCAATAAAAGGTGAGTTTATAGCAAATGATTATAGTAAAAACACTTTGAAAATGAAAAAAGGTGTAATTGCCATGGCAAGGGCAGATTACAGTAACGTAAGTAGTTCTCTAACAAGAAATGGCTATAATTCAGCAGATTCGCAATTCTTTATTATGAATGCAGATAATGATAATATAAATGGATTATATGCAGGATTTGGTGAGGTTATAGAAGGACTTGATGTTGTTAATGCAATTGCAAATGTAGAAGTAGTTACAAGAGAAAGCAAGGCTGATGGACAAGACAAACCGGTAGATGAACCAAAAATAACAAGCATAAGAGTTGAAACTTATGGAGTTGACTATGGAGAGCCAGAAACAATTGAACCATTCAATTATTACAACTGGTTGATGAAACAATACTCTACTACACAATCTTCAAATAATTAAATAAAAAATTAAATAATTGGGCAGAATAATAGCAGATAAATTTTTATTTATTTGCTATTTTTTGTTGTATGAAAAAGAGTATATATGAGAAAGGAATTAGAACAACAATGAAAAGAAGATTGCTAAAAGCCTCATTAATGCTAACATTATTAGTAACATATTTTTATACGTGTGCTATAACATCAATTCCTCAAAATATTGTGATAATAGAAGGAGAAAAATTAAACTTAAAGATGGCGACAGGATTGTCGCTAATTTCGAAAAAACAAGATACAGTTTTAACTGCAAGCAATATTAATAAACAGAAAATAAGTGAAGCAGGAGTAGAAAAATTAAAATTAAGTTTATTTGGTGATATAAAGATAAAAGATGTAAATGTTGCAGTAGTACCAAAGACTACTGTAATACCGCTAGGAACGGCAATTGGCATGAAGCTGTACACAAAAGGCGTTTTGGTTGTGGGAATGTCTCAAATAAAAGATGAGAATAACGAAAAAAAGAAACCGTATGAAAATTCTGGAATAGAGCAGGGAGATACAATACTTGCGATAAATAACAACGAAGTTAGTAATACAGATGAACTTATCAAAGAGGTAAATAATAGCAATGGAAATGAAATAAAAATTAAGTATGTAAAAAATAATGAGACACTTGAAACGAGCATAAAACCGGTAAAAGCGAATAATGAATACAAACTAGGATTGTGGGTAAGAGATGCGGCAGCAGGAGTGGGAACTTTAACTTTTTACGAACCGAGTACAAATACATTTATGGCTTTAGGACATGGAATATCAGATATAGACACAGAAAAAATAGTTGATATTTCATCTGGAGAATTAATCACAGCAAATATTTTATCAATAAAAAAGGGCGTAAAAGGAACACCGGGAGAAATAAGAGGAACAATAGAAAATGGGTACAATATAGGAACGATAAATAAAAATACAAGTTTAGGCGTTTATGGAAGTGTGACGAATAAAAATTACTTAGATACATCTGGATATGGGGAGATGGAAGTGGCAACAAGAAGTGAAATACAAGATGGAAAGGCACAAATAATTTGTCAATTAGATAACAGTGGCAAGAAAACGTATGAAATAGAAATAGAAAAGATATATTTAGCAAATAATACAGATAACAAGAGCATGCTTATAAAGGTTACTGACAAAGAATTGCTAGAAAAAACGGGAGGAATAATACAAGGAATGAGTGGTGCTCCAGTAATACAAAATGGAAAATTTATTGGGGCTGTTACGAATGTACTAGTAAATGACCCAACACAGGGCTATGCGATATTTGCAGATATGATGATAAAGCAAATTAGGAGTGTGGACTAAAATATAAAAATCAGTTTACAATTTTTTATGCCAATGGTATAATGTGGGTGAAAACTAAAATTGGGGATAATTGAAAAGGAGGAAAAGCCATGAAAGAAATGATCAAAAGGACTGCAGTAGTATCTATTATTACTTCATTAATCTTTGCAGTTTTAGGAATTGTAATGATTGCAAATCCAGAAGCAGCAATAGAAATAGTAGCAGCTGTACTTGGTATAACAGTTATTGTTATAGGTGCAGAAAAAATAATAAGCTATTTCGTAATGAAGGGAAACCTAGATTTTTTCAATTATGAATTAATTTACGGAATTGTCGCAATATTATTCGGAATACTAATAATGACGCATTCAAACACATTTGCCTCAATAGTAAGAATAATAATAGGAATATGGATTGCATATGCTGGTTTAATGAAAATTAATATATCATTCAAACTAAAAAGTGCTAATATAAGTGCTTGGGCAATTGTATTAATTCTTTCTATAATTTCATTATTAGCAGGAATACTAGTAATGTTTAGTAACACATCATCAATCGTAATACTAACAGCAGTTGTTATGATAATATATGCTATTGCCGATATAATTGATGAAATTATATTTATAAACAACGTTGATAAAATACTTGAATAATGAAAAAGGTGCTCTTCATAAAGGAGGGCACTATTTTTTTCTAAATAATAGAAAATTATAATATCGTAGCTAATATTAATATTCCAATATTATCATTATAAATTGTATTAAATTGTGATAATGGAAGCGGATTTTCACCGTAATCCTGCTTCTATGGTATAACCGGGAAGACTATAACGCTGTAAAAACCAATCTTTATAACCGGCAAAGCTAGACTCATATGGAACATCTGCAAGAGTGTAACCACTTGCTTTTGCAAACTGCATTCCAATGCTATATGAATCTTTAGGAGCATAGTTTTGAAATTGCCAATAAATTTCCTTTCCTTGTGTGTGGTATGTAAGCATTATTCTAAAATTATGTGATAGGGTAAAATTGTATAAGGCTTGTGCTTCTGGTTCTGTAAGAGGAGCACTTCCAACATAGTTCATAGGGCTTTGAGATGTATAGCCCTGTGAATATTTTATTTTTTTTGCATTTTCCCATCCGGAAGGAAACTGCAAGTTTAGGTCGACACCATTAATATTTGCTTTCCATCCACTTGGAAATGGAATGTCTGGATATTTTCTTGCTATGTAACGTGCATATGTGTAAGCATTAGAATTAAAATTTAGTGAGCCATTTACTAGATTTACTCCATCAGGATTCAACATTGGAACAATGTATAATGTACATTTAGTAAGAATATTTTTTACATTATAACCATAAATATTTGAATTTCTGTTATAAGCCACACACATATTTTCAAGAAATGTCATAAGTAATGTTGAAGTTATCCATTCGTTGGCATGTGTTGTCCCACAATAGAATACTTCTTTAGAACCAGTACCGAATCTTGATGCAATAAATAGGTGCACCAAGTACACTGTAACCAATGGTAATAACCTTAATAAAAGGATATCTAATAATTAATGAGTTTATGTTATCTTTTAACAATTTAGAATTATATTTAACAGATGAATCTACAATCATAATACCTCCAAAAAAATTGTAATTGTTAAAATATATTACAGTATTTGAAAAAATATGTGTCAATAGTTTATTTCAACACAAAATAATATTTTACACTAATCTTATCACAAGTTATTCATAAGAGATAGAATAAATTATTGAAATAAATATAAAATAATGATAAAATTATGATAACAAAATAAGGAGGAAATTTGATATGATTAATATAAGACCAGTATCAGACTTAAGAAATAAATACCCAGAGATAGAGGAATTAGTTTTAAAGGAGGATGAAGCAGTTTATTTAACAAAAAATGGTTATGGCTCAATGGTTGTTATGAGTTTAGAAAAATATGCTAAATTGATGAGTAACAAAGAATACGAAGATTATATTGAAAATGAATTAGATGAAGCAGATAGAGAGGCCGAAGATCCAAATACGAAATATTATTCCCATGATGAATTTAAGAAAATGGCTAGGAGGATACTAGATGGCGAAGAATAAATATACAATAAAAGACAATGCAATGGAAGTTAGACGAATTTTAAGTAGTAGAAGAAATTTTGATAAATTAATATAAGGAAATGAAAAAAATATGTTGACAATTAAAAATTTGAATGTTATCTTTTTATTTGTATAATTTAAGTAAAAAATGAGAAATGTAATATTAGGAGAATATGATGATAAAAATAAATGTAAAAAAGATAGTAAAAATTTTAGCAATATTTATAATTATAATGATAATGTGCTTATGCTGTACGGTACAAGCTGCAACGAATAAAAATGAACAAGTTTCAAATTTAATTGAAGATGTGACAGATGAGGAAGAGGTAGCTACAACAATAAAGGATTTAATACTTACAATAAATTCAGAAGGAATGAGCAAATCGTTACTTGCAGAGACTATTAATTTATATACACAACTTACTAAGACATATACAAACAGTGAGATTGCGAGTATGATAGAAGAAAACAAAAAGTACCTAGAGCAGGAAAATGTTGCTATGGACAATGTAAACACAGTTGTTACTTTTTTAAAGAGCGTGGACAGTAATCAATTAAATAAAGTACTACAACAAGTTGATGTTGACAAAATAGCTAATAAAATAAGCAACGGGGCAAGTATTCAATCTATATTAAAAGACATTACGGGAAGCATGAGTGCTGTTGAAAAGGTAAATTTCGTAATGGATATTTTATTATCTGCCTATGTAGTAAAAAATGTTTTAATTGTTTTAGTAGTGTTATTTGTATACAGAACTTTGTTAAGATGTGTTATATATAAGAAAGCTCATAAAAAAGCATGGGCACCATTTATACCAATATACAGAAATATAGTAATGTTGAAAATATGTGGAATGAGCCCATGGTGGTTGCTACTTTTACTAGTTCCAGTTTTAGGATGGATCATATTATTTGTAATATCTGTTGCAAGTAAATTTATGCTAGCAGAATCTTTCGGAAAAGGTACAGGCTTTGCATTTGGATTATGGCTGTTAGCACCAATATTTGAAACTATTTTAGTATTTTCTAGAAAAACAAAATACATTGGATTTGAAGAAGAAAATGAAGAATAATTGTAAAAATTTACAAAAAGCTTGAACTTTTCTTTTTTATGTGATATAGTGGCAATGGTTGAAAAACCAATTTAATTATTTAGTAGATATTTTCCTTCTTAAAAGGTACAGTGTCAAAAAATATTAAATCGAAATTTTAAGAAGGAGGTAAATAAAATGGCAGACAAAACTTTAGTATGCTCAGATTGCGGAAATGAGTTTGTTTTCACAGAAGGTGAACAAGCTTTCTACGCAGAAAAAGGTTTCACAAACGAACCAAAAAGATGCCCAGAATGCAGAAAGGCAAGAAAACAACAAAGATATAACAAAAATCAAGAAAACTAGTTGTTAAACATGAATAAAATAAGAAAAAAATGGAATACTATAAAATAGGATTCCATTTTTTGCGTTTATTAAAATGCAATTATTTTGAAGTTTTATCTTCTTTAGCAGAATCTGTTGCTGGTTTACTTTCATTAGCAGTAACGCCAACAGTTAATTCTGATGTACAGTGAGGACATCTTGTTGCCTTGTATTTTATTTCTGTTAAGCAGTATGGACAAACCTTTGTCTCTGGCTCTACGGGAGCTACAGGAGCTTCTTCTTTTTTATGTTTTTTAAACCTACCTTTCTTGTCAATAGAATGAACAAATTTATCATTCAATTCTTTCAATTTCTCAGGATGATTTAATTTGTTAATATATTTTACAACTAAGAAGATTGAAAAAGATATTATTAAAAAGTTTACTATTGTTGTTATGAAATTTCCATATTTTATTGAAGCACTACCAACTGTAAGTACCATATCAGAAAAATCAATCTTTCCAATTAGAATAGAAATACATGGCATTATAATATCTTCAACTAGTGATGTTACAATTTTTTGGAAGGCTGCACCAATTACAACACCAACTGCTAGGTCTACAACATTACCCTTCATTGCAAATTCTTTAAATTCTTTTAGCATAATACATACCCCTTTACAATTATATTATGAAAATAGAATACAGCAAACAACAAAAAATGTCAAATTTCAACAAAAAATACAAAATATAAAGGGGAAATACTTGAAATCAAAAATCAATCGTGATATAATGTCAAGCGATTATTGAGGAAAAGAGGAATAATTAAAATGAAAAGTTTAAGAAAAACTAAAATTGTAGGAACAATAGGACCTGCTTCTGAAAACAGATTAGAAGAATTATTCGATGCAGGATTAAATGTTTGTAGAGTTAACTATTCTCACGGAAGCTGGGATGAGCAAAAGGAAAAGACTGAAGCAATATTAAAAATAAGAGAAGAAAAAGATCTTCCAATTGCTTTATTATTAGATACAAAGGGCCCAGAAATTAGAACTGGAATGCTTTATACAGGAAAAAACACAAAAATTCAATTAAAAGATGGACAAAAATTCACATTATATAACGAAGATGTAACAGGAAACGAAGAAGGAGTTTCTGTAACATACAAAGAATTATACAAAGACGTTGTGCCAGGAACAAAAATATTAATCGATGATGGTGCAATCGAATTAAAAGTTGACGAAGTTGTTGGAAAAGATATAATAACAACAGTTGTACATGGAAATGGCTTAGGAAGCAGAAAAACTATGAACTTACCTGGAACAATAATAAGATTACCAGGTCTTGCTGATAAAGACATAGCAGACTTAAAAACAGCATGTGAACATGGTTATGATTACATTGCATTATCTTTTGCTAGAAACGAAGAAGATATAAAGAATGTAAGAAAAATACTAGATGAAAATGGTGGAAAAGACATTCAAATATTAACAAAAGTTGAAAATGTTGAAGGTCTTTCTAACTTAAATCAAATAATTGACTTAGCAGATGGACAAATGATAGCTCGTGGTGATATGGCTACAGAAACAGATTTCACAGAACCACCAGTAGTTCAAAAGAAAATAATCAAACTTTGCAACAAAGAGTGCAAACCAGTAATAACAGCAACACAAATGCTAGAATCAATGACACATCAACCATTACCAACAAGAGCTGAAGCAAGTGATGTTGCAAATGCTGTATATGATAGAACAGGTGCAATAATGCTTTCAGGAGAATGTGCACAAGGTGATTACCCAGTAGAATGTGTTAAAACAATGGTTAAAATAGCAAACAGAGTTGAACCAGAAGTTAACTACTGGAAGAGATTTGACGAAAATGATGATGTTGAATTAGATACATTAGCAAAAAATGTAGCTTATGCAACATGTGTAACAGCTAAAAACATGAAAGCTGATGCAATAGTATGTTATACACATTCAGGAAGTACAGCAAGAAACTTAGCAGGACTTGGAGCAGGTTGCCCAATACTTGCTATAACAGACAATAAGAGAACATTCCATCAATTAGGCTTAGTATGGAACGTAACACCAGTATTTGTTGATGCTAAAGAAACAATAAACAAAACAATTGAAGCTGGTATTGAAAAATTAAAATCAAAAGAAATACTAGAAAAAGGTGATTTAGTTATAATAGCTGGTGGAGACCAAATAATGAAAGATACAGAATCATCAGTAAACAAAACACTAGGTGGAGTATTAAGAGTATAATTAAATTTATAATATGAGGACGGAGAGCAATCTTCGTTCTTTTTTTTGCTAAAAAACAATAACTTCGCCCCAAAAGGGGCGTCCCTAATGGGCGAAAGTAACATTTATTTGCATGGTAACATAAAATGTACTAAAGCGTGTAAAACATGCTTGTATATATAAAGGAGGAAGAGAAAATGTACAGATGCTGTAATAAAAAATGTTGCACATGTAATAATGAAGAAGTAAGCCCAATAGACGAATCTTGTATGGATGTACAAGATACTGATTGTGAATGCAACTGCTGTTGCAATGCTAACAATAATGGCGGATGCAGTTGTAGCTATAACAATATGAATGAATGTGCATGTGGATTTGATGAGCAAGAGAGTGTGTTCCCATTAAACCCAATGCTTGGCCAAAGTTATGTGCCAATGCAAAAAATGACAAACGTATTTACTCCAATATGTGGATTAAAGAATGGAAGTTTGTTTCCAGAGCTAGTAAGCCCATATTATCCTTGCCAAAGCGTGGAGGATATTGAATATTTAAAGAGTAGAAACGAGATAGGAAAGGGGTGCAACACATGTTCTTAAATAATATGAATAGCTGTTCAAATACAGATTTAGAAGATTGCAAATATGAGCCAACAGGGATAAATGCTCAATTTGGATATAATACAGCAAATTTAATGACTAAGGAAAATTGCTGTACAAACAAAGATTGCTGTGACAAAAATAATGCAATAAGAGATGAAATGATGTGTAAGATTAGAGCTTTAAAATTTGCTGTAACAGACATTGGAGAATATTTAAACACCCATTCAGATGATAAAAGAGCAATTTGCTTACACAGAGAATATTGCCAAGAATTAAGAGATTTATCAGACAAATATCAGAGAATGTATGGCCCACTTAGCATTTATTTTCCCTGCAATAGCTGGAGATGGCTAGAAGAACAATGGCCATGGGAAAGGAGTGAAGAGTAATGTGGACATATAACAAAATGCTACAATATCCAATAAATATAAAAAATAGAAACCCTCAAATGGCAAAGGTAATAATATCGCAATATGGAGGACCTGATGGAGAACTTGGAGCTGCTTTAAGATATTTATCTCAAAAATTTGCAATGCCAAGTCAAATTGCGAAGGCTACACTTAACGATATAGGCACGGAGGAGCTGGCACACCTTGAGATGGTAGGAACTTTGGTGCACCAATTAACAGAAGGAGTTTGCCCAGAAGAATTGAAAAAAGCAGGATTAGGTCCATACTATACAGACCATGGAGTTGATGTTTACCCTCAATCTGCTGCAGGAGTTCCATTTGATGCAAATTGCTTAGCGTGCAAAGGTGATGTAATTGCAAACTTACAGGAGGACCTTGCTGCCGAACAAAAAGCACGTGCTACGTATGAAAAATTAATAGACTTATGTGCTGATGACAAAGACGTTGTAGATGTATTAAGATATTTAAGACAAAGAGAAGTAGTTCACTTCCAGAGATTTGGAGAGGCTTTAAGAGATGTACAAGACAAGATGGCAGAGAAGAAATTTTACATGAATAACATGAAATGGAATAATAACATGAACTCAAATATGAGTAATTGCTGTGGAAACAATAGTACAAATAACATGAATAATGGATGTTGCAACATGAGAAACGATAGTTCATCAGAAGCGTAAAATTGCTAAAAAGGACGATTTAACCTAAACTAAAAGAAAAATCTTTCCCTCGAGAGAGGGTTCTTTTTTATTTGATTGCGTTTTTTACTAATTAATGTTATACTATGTAACGAAGAAAAAATGTAATAAAAGAGGATACAATACAAATGAAATTCAAAGAAGTAATAATTGTTGTTTTAATTATGCTTATTTTTGCCATGGCAATGTTAATGTATATTGTTATTAACGATTCTATAAAAGCAAGCAGTGTGCCTATAATTAGTAATAATATTGAAAATATTACATGTGGTAACAAGAATAATGATGGAGATAATGCTAATAATAAAGTAAATAAAATTGAAAATTTACTAATTAATAAAGAAGATTCTAATAGTGCAGAGAAAAATCAAAAAGAAAATATAGAAATGCAAAATAAAGAAACAGCGAATGAGGAAAAGATTAATGAAGAACAATCAAATAATAATCAGACAACAAATGAAGAAAAAAATACAGAACAGCAAGAGACAGAACCTGATTATAATGTAGTGTTAGGAAATTATATAGATGTAAATGAAACTGTATATGCTACTACAAATGTAAATATTAGAGCATTTGATAATGCTTCTTGTGATAAAAAAGGTCTATTACAAAGAGATAAATCAATTACGAGAACTGGAATTGGAAATAATGGTTGGAGTAGGGTAATATTTAATGGGGAAGTAACATATGTAGCATCTAATTATCTAACTACTGAAAAACCACCAGAAAAAATACCAGTGAAAGTGCCTATAAAAAATAGAAATATAGACCCATTAAAACCAATGGTTACACTAACTTTTGATGATGGACCGAATGGAACTGCTACTCCTAAAATTTTAGATATACTTGAGAAGTATAATGTAGTTGCTACATTTTTTGACTTAGGAACTTGTATGGAAAATTACCCCAATATTACAAAAAGGGAAGAACAAATTGGTTGTGAAGTTGGAAGTCATACATATTCACATCAAAATTTAAATAAACTATCTGGAGAAGAAATACAAGATGATATTTCAAATGCGTCTAGGATCTACGAGAAAACATTAGGTCATACACTGTATTTAGTTAGGCCACCATATGGAAATGCAAATGTAACTGTTAGAAGAACTTTGAAATATCCATTAATAGGATGGGATGTAGACTCTTTGGATTGGAAAACTAGAGATAAGAAAAAAATACTTGAAGAAGTGAATAAAATATCAAATTTTGATGGAAGAATTATATTAATGCATTCTATTTATAATTCAACTGCAGAAGCTGTTGAAGAACTTGTGCCACAACTGTTGGCAAAAGGATATCAATTAGTAACTGTTTCGGAAATGGCGAAATATAAAGAAAAAACATTGCAAACAAGTACAGTATACTATAATTTTAGATAATATATAAGCTCTAATTATACTTAATAATGATTAAAAACTATTAAATGTAATAAAAATGTAATAAAGTGCAGAAAATGTTGATACATAAGAAAAAAATAGAAAATACTATAAAAAAATAGTTGAAAAATGTATAATTATTAGTATAATTTAAGTATAGGATAGGCAAAAGATGTATATGGAAGGTATAATAATATGAAAAGAGAGAATGGAATAACGTTAATTTCGCTAGTAATAACAGCTATGGTTATGGCAATTCTGGCTGGGATAACCATTAGTGCAACAATTGGAGATGACGGCTTACTAACAACAGCACAGAACCAAAAAGAAAAAATAAAAAACAGCAGTGTAGTAGCACAAGCACAAATTCAATTGATGAAACAAAGTGAGAATGATGAATCTGGTATTAATTATAACGAACTGGGAAAAAATTTAGTACAAAGTAAAATGATAAATTCTTATACGACAACGGAAAATGGATTAATTGGAGGTATTACTGAAAGTAATAATACTCTTGTTGTGTGCAATTCAGAAGTACAAGTTGTGTCAAAATCAGAACAAGAAAAGGTAGTAAATGGATATAAGGTAAGCAAAGATAAAACAACACCATATTCAACCATATCCTTTACTGCAGTTCAGCTAAAAGATGGAATTAAAACCATAGTATTACCTGACAATACAACGGTGCAGTTTAATAACGATTTAATGGCTACTGCAACATATTCAATATTGGAAACAGGCACATACAATTTTAAAATTATTGATACAAAAGGAAAACAAACAGAGCAAACAATAAATGTAAAAAGCATAAAAAAAGATGCAATTATATTAGCAACAGATAAAAACGATTGGACCAACACAAATGTTATATTAGAGGCGACTTATCCGCAATATTCTAGTGATTATATAAAGGAAATAAGTACGGATGGGGGAAAAACATACAGTACGTATACCAATAAAATATCGGTTAGCCAAAATTGTGATATAAAGGCTAGAGTAAAAAAGGGAGATCAAATATTTTTAGAAAATTCTTTATCTATTTCAAAAATTGATAAAGATAAGCCAACATCTCAAGTTACAGTATCAAAAATAGTTTTTGGATTAAATGCACAAATAACTGGAAGTGATGTTGGAAGTGGACTAAATTACAATAAATGCAAGTATATGATAAATAATAGCTCTACTAAATTAGGAGAGAATGAAGCTTTATACACTACTGGAACACTTTCTGGTGGCAGTGCATCATTAAAAAAAGTTATGGCAGGTGGAACGTATTATGTGCATGTATTAGTAACTGATAAAGTAGGAAATAAAAATGAAATTGTGTCTAGCAGTGTTGTTGTTGATAGTGTATTAAATTATGCATACACTGGTTCATCACAAAATGTAGAATTATTACCAGGAAAATACAAACTTGAAGCCTGGGGAGCACAAGGAGGATATCGCTCTAGTACATCTTATGCTGGAAAAGGAGGATATTCGGTTGGAACTATTACATTAACTGCAAATACGAAACTATATGCTTATGTTGGAGGTTCTGGAAACACAGGAGGAACTAGTGGTGGCTTCAATGGTGGAGGAAAAAGAGATAACTATAATGGAGGCGGTGGTGGAACTGACTTTAGAATAGGTTCAGACTCGCTATATGCTAGGGTAATTGTAGCTGGTGGTGGAGGATCTGATGGAGCAACCAACAAGACAGGAATGTATGGTGGTGGAACTTCAGGAGGAAGTGCATCACAAAATTATGGTAATGGTGGACAAGGAGGAACTGCAACTTCTGGAGGCGCTGGCTATTCGAGTGGAGCTAATACACCAGGTTCATTTGGAAAAGGTGGACAAGGCTATAATCGTTCGAGTGGATATGGTGGCGCTGGTGGAGGCGGATGGTACGGTGGTGCTGGAAGCTATCCAGACAGTTCTGGAGACGATGATCGTGGTGGCGGTGGAGGATCTGGATATGTTTATACATCTTCAACTGCATCAAATTATCCATCAGGCTGCTTATTGAATAGTAGTTATTATTTAAGTAATGCATCTACTACAGCAGGAAATGCAAGTATGCCAGCTACGACAAGTGGAACAGAAACAGGACATTCTGGAAATGGATATGCAAGAATAACAAATATGAATTAATAAAATAGAAATGATCACATTATAAATAAAAATAATGTGATCATTTTTCTAGACATGCATATAAATATTGCTCTAAATCTGAAGTATCTATTATTGATTTTATACTAGCATTAAAAAGTTTTTGTGGTGAAATTTTGTGTAAATTTAAAATGTAACCATTTTTTAGAGAAAGTTGTCTTAAAAATTCTCTTGTTGTTCTGCCGTTTCCTTCTCTGAAAGGATGCAAAACATTTAATTCTGCCCAGTAATATGCTAATCTTTCCGCAAATTTTTCTTTTGTTAAATTGGCTAAGAAATTTTCACTTTTTAATTCTGAAAGCAATCTTGTAAGTTCATTCTCAATATATTCCCATTCGGCAAATTGAAAACAATCTTTTGCAATATTTTCGGTTCTAAACAATCCTGCAAAAGGGTATATGTCTTCAAATAAAAACTTATGAATACTCACAAAGTGTGATACATCAAATTTTCCTGTAATGCCTTGTTTGCTAAGAGCCATAAGTTTTAGCCCAATAACACTAGTTTCATAATTTTTAAGTGCAATAGGGTCTTTAATATTCATTTTATTAACTAACACATTAGTGCCTTTATAGCAATAAACGGAATTTTTAGATTCGTACATAACAAAATCCTTTCTATATAAAATGAAAAATGATATATAAAATTATATACCATTTATATTTTATAAAATTGTTTTATAGATTGCATTGCATCTTCCATTGATATTTTATTGTCTGCAAAGTCGTTTAACAATGAAATATCATTTGCAGATAAATTTTGATTTTCCATTTCCATAGAAGTTTTTATATTATTTATAATGTTAATTTTTGTATTTTCAGGAACCATTTTTATATCTCCTTTCAATAACCAACTACATTTCTATTATACCACAAAATGAGCAAAATTACTAGTGTTTTAACAAATTTTGTGTTAATTCCAAATGTAAAAACACAATAATAAAAGACCATGTTTTCATGGCCTTTTAAACTAATTTAAGTTATTTAAAATGTTTGGTAACATTTGTTTCTTTCTTGATACTACATTGTTTAACATTGCTGTGTTGTTTTCAAGGTTAACTCCGAATGCTTTTTCTACTGTGTCGGCCTTGTTTCCAATAGCTATTATTTTTGAATTAGCATTTAAAATATCTGTTGCAGCAAACATATAGAAATCTAAGTTCTTTTCTTTAATTTCTTTGTTAATAGCATCTTCTAATTCAGATTGTCTGCTAAATACAGAATCTAAATCGACAGCATTTACTTGTGATATTTCGAACTTTGCGTTTTTGTCATTAAATTCTTTTGAATCTATGTTTATAACTTGGAATGGAGTGAAATCACTAATATCTGTTCCAGCTTTTAGCATTTCTTTTCCATAAGATTCTATATCAACGCCAGCAATTTTTGCTAATTTTTTAGCAATTTCTTTATCTTGTTCTGTGCAAGTAGGTGATTTGAATAATAAAGTGTCTGAAATTATAGCACTTAACATTAAACCTGCTGTTTGTGAATCTATATCAACTTCATTTTGTTTGTATAATTTGTATAATATTGTACAAGTACATCCAAGAGGTTCTGTTATAAAGTAGATTGGTTCTACTGTTTCTAATTTTATTTTGTGATGGTCTACAACCATTTTTACATGAGCTTTTTCAATTCCAGAAACGCTTTGAGAAAATTCGTTGTTATCAACTAAAGCAACATCACAATTTTCATCAACACTTGTTAAAGTTTGTGGTTCTTCAACTTCAAATGTTTTTAAAGCATATTTTGTTTCTTTATTAACTTCACCTAATTTGTAAGCTACAGCATCAATTCCTAAAGCTTTTTGTAATTTTGCAAAAACAATAGCTGATGCAATTGAGTCTGTATCTGGTTTTGTGTGTCCAAAAACATATAATTTATTCATATTTAATCTCCTTTAAAAAACAATTAACATTAAGACACATATAGTTTCAATGTATCTCTAACTCCTTAATTATACCATAAATAGGTAAAAACGTCAATGGTTACATAAAGTGGAAAATTAAAATATATAATTCATTTGTGATAATGTCTTAATAAATCATTTGAGAAAATAAAAAATTACTTGATAAATTGGCAAAAAGCATATATAATCGAGTTGCAAAATAATAGCAAAAGAGACCCGGAAAGGAATATATGAACATAGACTTTGGAATGTTTACAAGAGAAGAAAACCATCAAGGTTTTATAAGTGAATTTTTAAAGGAGCTAGAGAAGGGACTAAGAAATATGAATAATGAGATAAAAGAATATACAATAGACAGATTTGAAGGAGATTTTGCTGTTTGTGAAGACCGTGATACTGGTGAAATGGTAAATTTTAAAAGAGATGATTTACCACAAAATGCAAAAGAAGGAAGTATTTTAAAATGTTCTAATGGAAAATTTGAAATAGACAGCAAGCAAGAACAAGAAGTATCAGAAAGAATTAAACAAAAGATGGATAATTTGTGGAATAATTAATTAAAACAGCAGAAAATAGATTTTTGTTATGGGGGAAAATAAATGGCAAAACGTAAGAATAAGAAAAATCAACAGGCATTAAAAGGCTTAGTTGCAGTAATTATAATTGCTATAGTTACAATTTTAGGAGATAAAATAAAGCTAGATAATATTAATAATTTGGTTGAAGAAGTTAGCTCGAATAATGTAGCAACTAATCAGGTTGTTGCAGACTCGAGCGAGGCAGTAGATGGAGAAGATGTAGATGTTTATTATCTGGATGTGGGGCAGGCTGATTCTATTTTAGTGCAAAGTAATGGAATGAATATGTTAATTGATGCAGGTACTAATGATATGGGAAAGACTGTTGTAAGAGACTTACAAGCCTTAGGCATAAAAAAGATTGACGTATTAATTGGAACCCATCCTCATGAAGACCATATTGGAGGGCTTGATGATGTAATAAAAAACTTTGATATAGGAACAATATATATGCCAAAAGTACAGACAAATACTAAAACATTTGAAGATGTATTAGACGCAATAAATGAAAAAGGATTGAAGATAACATCGCCAGAGGTGGGGTATAAATTCAATGTTGGAAATGCGGTATGTGAAGTAATGAATTGTGGAACAGGTACAAGTGAGGAAAAAAGCAATTTAAATTTATCTTCAATAGTAATAAGAATGACATATGGAGAGCAGAGTTTTTTATTTATGGGAGATGCTGAAACAAAAAATGAAGAAGCAAGAAGTTGGCCACAGACAAATGTACTAAAAGTTGGCCATCATGGCTCAAATACAAGTTCATCGCAGAGTTTTCTAGATCAAGTAAAGCCACAAATAGCTGTAATATCAGTTGGAAAAGGAAATAAGTATGGGCATCCAAAACAAGTAATATTAGATAGACTAAACAAAATGGAAATTAAAATATATAGAACAGATGAAAGTGGAACAATAAAAATAACATGTGATGGAAAAGAAAATAAGGTAGAATTTGTGAAATTTGATAATTAAAGCTAATAAAAATAAAGGCACCGTGGCATTCCAAAAAATGAAATGCTACGGTGCTACTCGGTTTTATAGATCTAAAAGATCCAACCATTCATTTTCTTCTTCTTGTTCTAACCTCTTCTGTAAAGTGTAAAACGATGTGCTATGCAAATAAAATACAACAAACACATAAGGAATTAGAAAACAATCCATTAAAAATGGAAATGTTTCAAAAAGGGTGGTTTCTCCGAGAAGAACTCCGAATATTACATTTGAAGTTAGAAAACCAATGAACATGCGAACCCATATTCTGCTAGGAATCTTGCTAGTATAGTACATTAGCAATAAAAACCCCGGTATATTAAATGGAAGAAACATTAGAATCTTGCTAGTGTCTGCATCTAAAGCAAAAAAAGTGCAGATATACTGAATTTTATAGCCGAGTGATGATAGCAAAAAATGCAACATACGAATTGACACCTCCAACTAAATTATAAAATTGATATAACTAAAAAGTAGGAGGTTTCCCTCCAACTAATTAGTAACGGAAGGAATAAAACACATTTCCTGAATAGAAGTATAACATAAATTTACATAAAAAACAATAGGACATTTGCCTTAACGCCCTTTTCGAGTCCCATCTTGAAGTTTTATATAAATTAAAAAACAGAGAACTTTCTAAGTTTTCTGTTCATTCTGGTACCACTGATGGGACTCGAACCCATATGGTTTCCCGCTGGATTTTGAATCCAGTGCGTCTACCAATTCCGCCACAGTGGCATATGTGAAATTTACTTTCATACTATATCACATTTTTTTTTACTTGTCTATAATTTTTTCTGTAAATTATTGAAATTTATTTTTTTAATTGTTACAATATATATTATAAAAATACAGTGAGAAACGAGATTGTTTTTATTGTAAAAATCTTAAGAAAAAGAGAGGAAAAATTATGAATAGTAAAACGATGAATATTGTGTTAATGGTAATTATTGCTTTAATATTGGTGGTTACGGTTGTTATTGCAGTTATGACGTTTAGCAATCATACTCCACAGCCCCTTCCAATGCATAATGAAGAAAATGTAGAAGCTAATGTAACAGTTGAAAATACTATAAAAAATGAAATTGTTGAGCAACCAGAAAATTTATCAACTTTGAAAAATAAAGGTGAAATTGCAAAGGTAAGGTCTGTATATACAGATGAAAATTTTAAAACTGTAACAGTACCAGCAGGATATGCTATTATTAAGGATTCTCCAAATACTAATGATGGAATGGTAATTTCAAATGTTGCAGATGATGATTTAGATAATTCGAAAGAGGGAAATCAGTTTGTATGGATTCCTGTTGAAACACCGGTTTTAGATGTAAGCAAATTAGATAATGAAATTGATATAAATGATGCTATTTCAGAGAGTGTATCAAATAAAAAATATCCAATGGCTTTAAAACTTGCTGATGGAAATTACAAAGGAGTTCTTTACAGATTTGAATCTATTAATGAAGATACTGCAACTAAAGTTAATTTCATAGCATACAGTGAAGGAAAAAATGAGAGAGAACCGGCTAATATAGACGACAATGGAGCTAGTGTTGCTGGTTGGACTCAAACTTCTTATCAAGAAGAGTTTAATACTTTAGTGAAAAGAGTTAAGAATGATGGTGGATTCTGGGTTGCAAGATTTGAAACTAGTGTAGATTCAAACAATGTTGCTCAAAGTAAGCAAAATCAAAAAGTTCTAACTAATACATCTTGGTATAATTTATATACAACACAAAAAAGCTTAACTAAAGGTACTACAACGAGTCATATGATTTGGGGATGCCAATGGGATCAAATTATGATTTGGATGAAGGACATTAGAAACAACAATGTTGTTCAAGGTTCACGTTATTTTATTATAAATAGCAGCAATATGGGAAATTATTTGAACACAGAGATAAAGATTTCTGAAGATCAAACAAAGAGAGCGGGAGAAGCTTTCAGATTTAAAACTGGTGAAGTTGGCGGTGCGATGATAAAGAACATATATGATTTAGCAGGAAATGCTTGGGAATGGACGATGGAAGCTAACTTTACAAATTCAAGAACTGTAAGAGGTGGAGATTGCTCTTATGATGGAGAATCTTATCCTGTTTCTGCAAGATTTTCATTTAAACCAACATATACAGGAGAAAAATTGGAGAATATAGGTTCAAGAATGATTTTATATTAAAAAATACTTATATAAAAAATTGAAGAATTACTTAAAGAGTAGTTCTTCGATTTTTATAATTTAGTGGTAATAGAAAAGGTAAATGAAAAACTACAAAATTTAACGGTCAATTGAAAAAGTAATTTCTAGTTACTGAGTAAATGCTATTTATAAGCAAAAAATTAATGTCAAAACATTGATTTTTGCTTATTTTTAGTGTAAAATGAGGATATAGGCAAGAAAAAAAGGTGCACTTAAACGAGTGAATTCAAATAAATTTTTTTAAGGTAAGACTAATTTCTATTCACCTAATTGTGCTCACAACAGCGGCAATATATCGGTTAGTGCAGATACTTCTTGCTAGAATTTTTTAATGTATACTTATAATTGAAGAAGATAAGGCTGTAAAGTGACTGCATCTTCTTTTATCTTCTGTATATTAAACTTTTCTAATGGTTCTTTGCCATAGAAAAAATCAAATGCCTCATACGGTGTTTTTCCTCCAAGCGATTTTCTTGGAACAGAATTGATATGAGAGAACATTAAATCAAGTTTATCTTACGTTAAAGCTGACATATCTTTTTTCTTTAAAATAATGTCTCGTATAAATTCATGATTGTTTTCCA
>ENA-OUQS01000034-OUQS01000034.1-human-metagenome-genome-assembly--contig:-NODE-34-length-159455-cov-8.942886_pt1 | contig 159455 bp, 182 predicted proteins | sample MGYA00248463_ERZ548848 | MGnify/ENA primary metagenome ERZ548848 (study PRJEB26491, sample SAMN04978192) | human metagenome | host: Homo sapiens | study: EMG produced TPA metagenomics assembly of the... | reverse complement strand
CTTGCTTGTGATGCTGCTAAACCCATTTTCGTTGCTCCTTGCTTACTTACTTTTTCTTACTTACATTTATATAAAAACAAAACAAAAAGGCTATATTCAATATATACAAAATCTGTTACAAAAGTTAATAAAATGCTATTTTATCTTATACAACTTGATTCTATCGCTTTTTATGCCGTCTATTTTGTGACCATCTGCATCATAGTCCATATAAATTTCGTCACTACCTGTAGAGCCTATAGGAGTCACATTATGTGATTCAAATTCAAGATTGTTCATATTCAATTTATGCCTGTTAGGACCTGCATAAATATTGAAATTAAGACAGCATGTTTCTTCAAGGAGCTTTTTAGAGTATTCAAAAATTGCATCTTTAATCTTGTCGTTATACTGATATTTGTTGCTCAATTCAATATTGTCCAAAACCAATGCCGGCTTGCCGTCAACAAGTGCAAACCAGCACATTGTGTTTCCGACAAATTCAGTGCCGTCCATTATTTCTATGCCTGAAATCATTTTGTTTTTTATATACAAAGGCGCTGTCCACTGGTTGCAGCCTGTACCGACCGCAGTACAGCACTGGGAATGGTTGCCCAAAAACAGAGCGTGCGCGATGTTGTTCATATCTGTTTTATGGACTTCAAGTGTTACTTCTTCATCTTTTTTGAGGTTTTGCGCATTTTCTGCTTCAACGCTTCTCAATTTTAGAAGGTGATTCTTTAGAGTTCCTCTTGCGTTTTCTATGTCTTTATCAGGATTTGTCTTTGACCAGAATTCATTTTTATTCAAAGATTCTTTTATTGCAGATATAAGTTTAGGCATTTTTTCAAAACTCAGGGGTTTGCTGTCAAACAAAATAGTTTTTACATTTTTTGAGCCGTTTTCATATCCGTCTTCATCATAAATAATTTCTTTTGTATTTTTTAATTCAAAACCTTTTGTTTTCAGGTCATTTTGCAGTTTTGTGATTTCTTCATTAGGAATTAATTTCCACAACGGGTCATTGAAATCTTTAATTATGTTTTCCACAGCATTTTGTTTAGCCTTTTGAGAATCAAGCTCTACAGAAACAGGGACAAAGGAACTTTTATCCGCCAAAACCCATTTGTCATAATTTATACCGTATTTTTTAAACTGTTTTTTTGTTTCTATGTTTTGTTCAAGATTGTTGAAAATATCTGTTAAAGGTAAATTAGGATTATTTTTGAGGAGAATTACAAGTTCTTTGAAATTTTCTAGAAAACTTGAGTTTGCGGAAAAAAGCTCTGAAAGATACCTGCTGGAGGAAATATTCAAAATTTTTGAAATGTCTTCATCATAATCAATATCTATTAAATGAAAAATCATTTTGTTTAATTTTTCATCTAACATTTTCTTTTCAATTTCTGTTTTAGGCGCCAAATAAGGATATAATTCATCCAGTTTGTGAGGAGAATAAGAGAGAGCACAAAAGATATTTGCAGTGTTCACTATTGAAAGAGGGTCTGTCATTGCCTTGTTGACAAGTTCTGAGCGTTTTTTTGACAGTTCATTTATTCTATTTAAAAGTTTAGGATTTTGGGGCTGGAGGAGTTTTATTTTGTATTTTATATCTTTTATTTCTCTATTTATCTGTTTGATTTTTTCAGAAACATTTTCATTAGATTTTAAACGAACTTTTAAAAATGATTTTTCCTCTTCAAGCGAATTAAGTCTATCATTGAAGTCTTTTTCTGCTTGAATTTGAATAGGATTTTTGAGTTTTGAAAACTCTTTTTTATAATCATCTAATAAAGATGTAAGGATTTTATATCTTTCTGATTTTTCCGGATTAGCAATTCCTAGAAAATTGTGAACCATCTCAGGCGTGAATCTTTTTGCAACTCTTCCTGCAAAAGTTCTTAAGCCGTCTTTTTTGTATTTAAAAGCATGCACAAAAGATTTTTCTCCGATTATATCAACTGTTTTCATAAACTCATCAAAATTAACAAGAAAATACTGTTTGATAACATCATCTGGCAAATCTTCATTTGCCGCTTTAAGAGTGTCTCTTTTTTTGAAGGCCTCATTAAGAATATGATTGAAAGATTGATATTTCTCTTCATCAAATTTTCCGTCTTTATCCATGCATTTTTCCATTATTTCAGGAGTGTTTTTTCCTTCTGTTTTAAAAAGCTTTTTTGCAGCCATAAGATTGTGATTGAAATGAGTACTATAATAAAAACTATTTAAACTATTTTGGCAGCAAATGTTTATAAGTCTTTGTATTAAATCGTTTGCAACACCCATTTCAAGAAGCTCTTTTGCAGCTTTGTATCTTTCTTTAACAATATATTCTCCTTCTTTTGAAGCATTCATAAACATACAGGCTGTATTTATGTCCGTGCCGTTATCTTTGAGCATTTTGCCAAAGTCAAAGACATTTTTGCAAAATTTGCCGTTATCATCTGTTGCAGCCGAAAACAAATTTATAATTTTTTCAGGTTCATTTGGGTCATAATTTGCTTTGAAGACTTCAAAACTTTCCTCGGGATAATCTTCTTTTTCACCTTTCAGAACACTCATAGCATTATTAATAAAGTTCTTTTTTATGAAATTAAGCGATTCAAGTCTGTTTACTGCGTTGTAATTGACCTGTCTTTCATGTACACGGCACATATTCATCAAAAAAGCAAGCGAACCGCTGTTTGTACCGTATTTGTCAGTAAAATTTGTTACTATACGCACAAACTCGGGGATGATTTCACCGTTTTGCGAGTAGCATTCTTTTGTTAAACTTTGAGAGCGTGAAGCATTTTCAGTAATCTCATAAAGCTTATTAAAAAGTGCGTGCCCTGCTTTTGAATACTTATATTTGTTTGCTTCAAAAGGTTTTGACAGATTGGGCAAAGAGGCAATTAATCTGCTTTTTACAAAATCCGGTAAAACACTAATATCATCTTCCGGCAAATTCTGTGTTAAAGAAGAATAACACTCCTCACGCACATCAAGATTGCCTTCTGTTCTTTTTGAAATTTCACTAAATATGTCATCAATTGCGTACATTGAAAAATTGTAATCTTTTTTCAATTTAACTATAGCATTCATTGCCTTTTCACTCATGATTGTGCCTGGTTTACAGGGGTTAGGCACCATAATTTGATAAAAAACTTTCGGAATCAACGCCATCATTTGAGTCTGGCTTTTTTTATAATCCACGTCTTCTGTGTAAAGATATTTTGCTGTATCAAACACTTTTTGACTGAATTTGAAGTTCTCACAATATGAAAATCTCAAAATCTGACTTTTCGGATGGTCATTTATTCCGGCATATTTAGAAGAATAAAGAGTTTTTATTGTATCAAAGATTTTGCTGTCTTTGTCTTTTTCCAATACCCATCGTACAGTATAAGCCATATTTTCAGTATCATAGTCACTTACTTCTTTATCAACAAGGTATTTGATTATTTCTCTATATTTATTTTTTGTTTTTTCTTCGGTTAATGCGTCACAATAGCCTTTGATTCTTTCTTTCAGCTCTTTTTTATAAGGTACATCCTTTAAAACACTTTCAAGTGAAAAGGGAGCGTTTTTTTCTTCAGTTGCTTTGAAAGCAATATTTTTATTATCTTTTTTTGAACATTCAAAAGTGTCTGAACAATTGTAGTTCAGTGCAATTCTTTGGTGTTGTCTGTTATTTTGTTTTTGGCTTGTGTTTGCAAAAACAGACGAAAAAACTTTCATACAAGCATAAAACGCCTGATAATATAAATTTGCCTTATTATTAAATTTTCTTAAAATTTATTGATTTTAATGGTACAATAATCGTATTAAATAAGGAGAATGGAAGATTTATGAACACAGCCAACCAATCATTAAAACCTGTTACAACAAAAATAAATGACAAAAATCATTTAGAAATAGGCGGTTGCGACCTAGTTGACTTAGCTGAAAAATACGGTACTCCCTTATATGTGTATGATGAAAAAACAATCCGCACTATAGCAAAACAATATAAAGAAGCATTTTCTGCTTATCCCAAAGTAAGTATGCTCTATGCATCAAAAGCTTTTATGACAAAAGCTGTAGTGAGAATACTGGACGAAGAAGGTTTCGGTTTTGATATGGTTTCCGGAGGCGAAATCTACACAGCATACACAGCCGGTGCAGATATGAAAAAATGTTTGTTCAACGGAAACAACAAATCATTTGATGAATTGCAAATGGCAGTGGAGCTTGGTGTTGGCTTAGTTTCTGTTGACAACTTTTTGGAACTTGCTCTTTTAAACGATGTGGCAAAATCAAATGGAAAATCAGTGGATATTCTTTTAAGAGTAACACCGGGTATTGAATGCCACACGCACGAATACATACAAACAGGACATCTTGATTCAAAATTCGGTTTTGATCTGACACAGGTTGATGACGCAATCGAACTTTTACAAGAGCAATATAACAATTTAAATCTTGTTGGACTTCACGCACATATCGGGTCACAAATTTTTGAAACATCCATATATTATGATGAAGTTGAGGTGTTGTTGAAAGAAATTGCCCGTATACAAGAAAAATTTGGTATAAAGCTCACACATATAAACCTTGGCGGCGGGCTTGGAATTAAATATACAGAGGCAGACTGTCCTCCTTCCGTGGCAGAAATTGCACAAAAAATTATTACATCAGTAAAAGAAAACTCTGCAAAATACAATGTAGAAGAGCCTGAAATCCACATAGAACCGGGCAGAAGCATAATAGGCACATCAGGAGTAACACTATACACTGTAGGCAGCTCAAAACAGGTGCCTCATGGTAAAAAATATATAGCTGTAGACGGTGGTATGGCAGACAACCCCAGACCCAGCCTTTATCAGGCTGTTTATACGGCAGAAGTTGCCAACAGACCTGATGCTGAAGCTGTAGAAACTGTTACGATAGCAGGAAGATTCTGTGAATCTGGCGATATTTTAATAAAAGATGTAAAAATGCCGGAACTCGAAGAAGGAGATATTCTGTGTTTCTATGATACAGGTGCATATGGATATTCAATGTCCAGCAATTACAACCGTGTATTAAAACCGGCAGCAGTACTTGTAAATAACTCACAATCTGATATTATTATAGATAGAGAAAATTATGAGCATCTGGTTTCATTAGATGTAATTCCAGAAAGACTGAAAAAATAAGGATAAAAAGTGCTAGGAGAGATAAAGGATATACTGGTTAATCAGCTAAAATTTCTGCATTTGACCTTTAACTGGGTAAATGTTGTAGAAGTCCTTATTATTGCGGCATTTTTATTGCTTGTTTATCAAAAATTTATCAAAGGAACGCAATCAGAAAAACTGGTAAAGGGTATTTTTATACTTCTTTTTGCCTGGTTATTCTCCGAAATACTCATTAAATTTAATCTTCTTATTCTCGGTGTATTTTTAAGAACAATGGTAAGCGTTATTATGTTTGGTGCGGTTATCATATTCCAGCCCGAGATAAGAAAATTTTTAGGATATTTGGGGCAATCAAATTTCTTTCATGCTCATTTCAATAAAAAGAATCTGAAAGAAGAGCAAAAAGTTAACGTAATAAAAGAACTTATTGAATCCGTAAAATATCTTTCCAAAACAAGAACCGGTGCATTAATGGTGCTGGAAAGAGAAGAAGATGTTAACAGTTACTCTGATGTTGGTATTCAGCTTGATGCCGTTTTATCAACAGAGCTTATTTTAACTATTTTTCACCCGAACACACCATTGCACGACGGAGCAGTCGTTATTTCAGGCGATACAATAAAATCGGCAGGGGTTTTGCTCCCATTAACAGAAGATCCAAAACTCAGCTGGAAATACGGCACAAGACACAGAGCAGCTATTGGAATGAGTGAAGTGTCTGATTCAGCTTGCCTTGTTGTATCAGAAGAAACAGGTGATGTTTCAATTGCGCTTGATGGTACTTTGAGAAAATATGAAGATATTACAAAATTAAAAAAAGATTTAGAGATTCTGCTTGGATATGAAGATGAAGATATTGTTGAAGAAAACAAAACAGTATTTAATTTTATAAAAATAAAAACAAAAAAACAGGCGTCGCAACAGGATAAGAAAAACGACAAAATGTCAAAATAGTTGAGAATGATGAACCCTATTGAAGCGATTTATAAAAACAAAATAGTTGCAGTCATAAGAGCACAGGAGCCCGAAGAAGCTGTTGAAAAAGCACAAGCAATGATTCAAGGCGGCATTAAGGTGTTTGAAATAACTGTGGAAAAAGGGCAAATTTTGCCTGCGGTCGAGCAGTTATCGCATAACAAAGATTTGACAATAATGGCTGGGGGGATAATTACATCAAAACGTGCACAAGAAGCTATTTTAAAAGGCGCAAAGGTTATCGTATCACCTGTTTTCCAAATCAATATGCTGAAATTTTGCACAGGAAGTAAAGTCCCGCATATAGCTACAGTATCAACACCCAATGAAGCATACAATGCCTGGAAATCAGGAATACCGATTATTAAAATTTTCCCTGCAAAATCAATGGGAGAAGTGGAATATATAGAAGACGTTTTAAGACCTATGCCATTTTTAAACCTTATGCCTGCCGGAGGGATTTCTATCGATGATTTTACCTGTTATTTAAAAGCAGGCGCAGTAGCTGTCGGAATGGGCCGTTGTTTGTATAAAGACGCCGGTCTGAAGGAAATTACAGAACGTTCTAAATACGTTGTTAACAGGCTTAACGAATGTCTATAATATCCATAATGCTTTGAGCTCTGTCAGACCATTTGTGTTTGGCTTTAACTATTTTGGAAGCCTCAAGTGCTTTTTGTTGTCTTTCATCCTCATGAGTAAGGAAGTAATCGGCTTTTTGTGCAATATCCTCATACGTTACAGGATTGCAATATGCAATAGTATCGCCAAACTCTGCATTCACAGTTTTTTCTCTGCCACACAGCAGCATTGTCTCAACAGCAGAAGCATTGAGCACTCTGTCGTGTATACCGCCTGCAAGATGGAAAGGATGAGAGTTGAGTGTAATTTTGGAGCGATTCATAAGGTTGACGGTATCTTTTACATCACCGCCTGATACAACTTTTATTTTTCCTTGTGCAAATTTTTCCCACGGTCCTTCGCCAAAAATAGTAACATTAAAATCTTTAAGAGCCTGTATCATTTTTATTCTTTGTTTGTAAGTAATGATATAAGATATGCTCTTAGAGATTAAATGGTACTGCTCCATATCCAAAACAATATCAGCCTGTTTGTTAAAAATTTGAGAAATATGCCACAAAGACAGATCAGGATTGGCCAGAGCAACATCACAAAAATTCATCATCAGTTTAAAAACCAGATCGGGCATTGTGTCTTTAAGCTTTTGAATCATTGCATCCGGATCATCAATTGAGCCAAAGAAGGTTATATCAAGGTCTTTTTCAACATCCTGTTTTTTCCAAAAATCAAGATCCGTACCTCCGGGAATATAACCGTGTACCAAAGAAGGCAAATAATGTTGCAAAGCTTTTGTGTCGTCAGAACAAGAGTTAAACAAAATAAAATTTTGATAAGAGCTAAACTGTTGCACAAGCTCTAAGTTTTGATAAAAAACAGAGTCACATGCCCACATAATGTTAGGAATGTTGTTGTTAAGTATCTTTTGCCACAAAGGAAGCCCTGATGCATTGAATGCTATTGCAAGATTTGGTGTTTTGTTATTTTCAACACACTCCTGTGTTGTCATAGCATTAACGCCGATTTGCCTGAAACCTTGAGTAAGAGCATGTACAAAAGAGGCAAGCACATTGTATCTGCCGCCAACTCCGTTATCCTGTCCGTGTATTGCAACAATAATATCTTCTCTATTCATCATTTTCCCCAAAATATAGTCTTATTAATATAATCCTATAATTTGAAAGTTTTGTCGAATAGGAAATGTTTGTTAATATTTTGGCCAATAGTTTACGCACTTTTCAGAAGTTTTAAACGCCTGTATACAATACAATGTTTGTCTTCATAAAAATCATTTTCATTTAGATAGATATTTACGTATCTGTCTGTCTTGGAAACAAAAAGCAGAAGATAAACTTCATTGTTTGCATTAAAAAGAGACAATTTTTGCTTAAACGATGATTCTTGCAAAAAATTCAAAAATTCATGCTCTATGTTCAAAACTTTTTCAAGATTAATGCCAATGCGCCTTTTAGACGCTTCTTTCTTGAAAAGCCGTTTTAATTCTATTAGGTCTGATTGTGATACAGTTTTCCCTGCTATATCGACAATACAAACTTTGTCAACATCCCTGATTTTCATTTGCGTCCCTGACTGTTTGTATACGTTGTCCCTAACATTTATATGATATCAGGTTGTGAGTTTAATTTAATTGTAAAAAAGTTGTTTGTACGTATAACTTTAGTTGGATATATTTTGTCCCTTATCGTTATACATGTTTTGACGAATATCTTTCAACGCCTCTATCTGTACGGAATAATCATCTCCCAGCAGTTGTTTGACAGACTCCATAAGCATAATTATTGATTCAGAGATATTTTGACTGTTCATCGCAGCCATATCTGCTGCCATTTGAGTATTTGAAAGAGCAAGACGCGTCATATCTCTAAACCCGCTTGCAGCAAGCATCTTGGCAAGCCGTTCGTCTTTAACTGTCTTTACAAGTGCCTGTGCAACAATCATTGGCATATGGCTTATCAAGGCAGCGGCCCTGTCATGTGATTTAGCATCAGTAACAACAGTTGTCGCTCCGGTTAAGGAAATCAAAGAAGATAGTTTATCCACAGCATTGGACGGTGTACTTTCAAAAGGTGTAATGACCCACTTTGCGCCTTCAAAAAGTGCCTCAAAAGAAGCGTCAAAACCACTGTGCTCTGTTCCTGCCATAGGGTGAGAACCGATAAAAGTATACGGCCTTTCCTTTTGCATTACAAAGCCCTTAAGGCTGCACACATCAGTAACAATTGTATCTTTACAAACAACTGTTTCCAGTTTATCAAGTATTTCTAATGTTTTGCTCATAGGTGAGCAAACAAATATAATGTCACACCCGCTAAGTGTGTTAATATCGTCCGATACAAAAGGAGTATAGTTTTTTGCTTTTTCTATAGAATCTTTGTTTCTTGTAACAGCAACAGTTTCAATACCTTTAGCACATAGCACTTTTAAAAGCGAACCGCCTATTAAACCTAATGAAATAATACCTGTTTTCATGAAAAATTCCTTTATTTAAAAATAATTATACACTAAGTTTACAATTGTTTATAAATTTGCACGGCATGAAAAAAGTTGTAATAATAAACCTATTAATAGTCTAACCATTCCTTTCTTGACTTATGCGGCCTTTAATTCAAAAGCCGCATTACTTTTTTTAACTTTTTTCATTTTTCGCAATGATTATGATACTATAAGTATATCTAAAGGGGAGTTTTACACGATATGAATCTATTATCATGGTTATTTAATAAAAAATCTGACAAAAACGTACTGAGCTACTATCCGGAAGCGGTTTTAATTGTTTCTCTTTCTGGTGAAATATTATATGCTAACGAAAATCTTTTAAAACTTTTTAAACTCACAAGTGAAGAGCTGTTTAACATGGAGCTGCTCGACATGTTTGATGGAGGGTTTAACCTTGTAAGCAGCCTGTCAAAATCAGATGACTCTGCTGTTGTGCGTTCAAAATTGAATCTTGAAGAAGATTTATTTTTTGAAGTAAAAGCCAATGAATATGAAGATGATGAAGAAAAAATTATAGTAACAATAAGAGACGTGACTCACAGCCAGAAAATGCTAAACAAGCTGCTGTTTGAACATGAATACTTGAACAAACTTACAAAAAACAAAAATACATTTTTGACCAAAATTTCAGGAGAATTGACTTCACCAATCCACTCAATAAACGGTTTTTCTCAGGCCATACTTGAAGGGCTTGGTGGAGAGGTAAACGAAAAACAAGAAAAGTACCTGAAAATAATCAACAAAAATTCCACCCAGCTGCTTGAACTTGTTAACAGTGTGGTTGAATACTCAAAGCTGGAATCAGGACTTTACGAGTATGAGTTTAAGAATTTTGACTTTGTAAACCTGATGACAACACTGTTTACACAATACAAAGTCAAAGCTGATGATAAAAAAATTATCTTAAACTTTAATTTAAACAGCCTTGGCAGAAGAAATATTTATTCTGATGAAAACGTTCTTAAAAGAATACTTGATATTCTCCTTGAAAATTCTATAAACAACACAGATTCCGGCTCTATTCAGTTGATTGTAAGTCACCCTGACAATGAATTTTTAGAAATTGCAGGTTTCAGTGTAAATGCTAATTTGCCTGAAAAAGCATATATGATGATAAAAATAATTGATACAGGTATGGGAATTCCCGAATCTGATTTGAACAATATATTTGACCCGTATGCCAACATTGACAAATATATTGCTAAAAAAGCCGTATCAAAAAGTCTTGAAATGGGAATAATTTACAATCTGGTCAGACTCTTGAAAGGAAAAATCTGGGTTGAATCTGAGTCAATGAAAGGCTGCAGTTACACTTTTATTATTCCTGTTGAAAGAATAAGCCTATAATTTAGCGGAGTAAACACATGGCAAATGTCACCTTAAAAAATGTGGTAAAAAAATACGACACAAAAACAATTATCAATGATGTGTCGTTAGAGATACAGGATAAAGAATTCCTTGTGCTGGTTGGCTCATCAGGCTGCGGAAAATCTACAATTTTAAGGATGATTGCCGGCCTTGAGGATATTACGGACGGCCAAATATTTATTGGAGATAAATGCGTAAATAACGTACACCCAAAAGACCGTGACATTGCTTTTGTATTCCAGAGTTACGCTCTTTATCCGCATATGACGGTTTATGAAAACATCGCATTCCCTTTAAAAATGCGAAATCTAAAAAAAGATGAAATTGATAAAAAAGTCAAAGAAGCAGCCGAAATACTCGATTTGACAGAATATCTCAACAGAAAGCCCAAACAGCTTTCGGGAGGCCAAAGACAAAGAGTTGCGCTTGGACGGGCTATAGTGAGGAATCCAAAGGTCTTCCTTATGGACGAACCCCTGTCCAATCTGGATGCAAAGCTCCGTGTACAAATGAGGTCCGAAATCAAAAAACTACACGAAAAATTGCAAACAACTTTTATATATGTAACCCATGATCAGACAGAAGCACTTACAATGGGTGACAGAATTGTAGTACTCGACAAAGGAATCATTCAGCAGGCAGGCAAGCCTGAAGAAATTTACTACAATCCGGCAAACACTTTTGTTGGCGGCTTTTTAGGTTCTCCTTCAATGAACTTTATCCCTTGCAAAGTACAAGACGGTACCGTAAAGCTAAACAATGAATATATTGTATACCTCTCAGAAGAACAAAAAACAATCATCAAAGACCGCACAGAAGTCTTGATAGGAATAAGGCCGGAAAAAATGGATGTAATAAATGCTAATTACAATTTTACAGTGCCTGTAGATATATCTGAAATGCTTGGCAGTGAAAAGATTGTTTACTTTAATGTAAACGGAGCAAAATGCTCAGCAAAAGTAGACACCCAAAAACATTTTGACAAAGAGATTACGCTGCAATTCAACACCAATGACTTTTTGTTCTTTGATGTTGAAACAGGTAAAAGAATATAACATAAGTTATTAAAAAATTTTTTTAATAAAAAACCCGCTGACTTTCATCAACGGGTTTTTCTTTGAGGATCTTATTTCACAATAAGAATTATATTCTTCCGTAGTATGCATCGAGGTACATTTGTTTGATTTCTTCAAACAACGGATATCTCGGGTTTGCACCTGTACATTGGTCGTCGAATGCAAGTTCAACAAGCTCATCAAGTTTAGCAAGGAATTCAGATTCTTCGATACCGAATTCTTTGATAGACATCGGCAAGCCGAGGTCTTTTTTCATTTGTACTAAAGCTTGTTGCAGCAATTCAACTTTTTCATCGTCGTTTTTACCGCCCAATCCTAATTCATCAGCGATTTGGCCGTATTTAGCCTTAGCGCAAGGGAATTTGTATTGAGGGAATGCTGTTTGTTTTGTCGGTTTGTCTGTAGCATTGAATTTGATAACCTGGTTAATCAACAATGCGTTAGCCATACCGTGAGGTACGTGGAACATAGCACCCAGTTTGTGAGCCATAGAGTGGCATATTCCTAAGAATGCGTTAGCAAATGCCATACCTGCAATTGTTGAAGCATAGTGTACTTTTTCTCTTGCGATAGGATCGTTTTTACCGCTATCATAAGAGCGTTTGAGGTATCTGAACAATAGTTTCAAAGCTTCTAAAGAGTTAGAGTTTGTGAAGTTTGTTGCCATAACTGATACATAAGCTTCGATTGCGTGAGTGATAGCATCGTAACCGGAAACTGCTGTTAAGCCTTTAGGCATTGAGTCAACAAGGTTCGGATCGATGATAGCTACGTTCGGAGTCAATGCATAATCAGCGATTGCGTATTTAACACCTGTTTCATCATCAGTGATGATAGCGAACGGAGTAACTTCTGAACCTGTACCTGATGTTGTCGGTACACAAACCATTTCAGCTTTTTTACCGAGTTCAGGAATCATGCAGATTCTTTTTCTGATATCCATAAATCTCATAGCAATGTCTTCGAACACTGTATCAGGCTGTTCATACATTAACCACAAGATTTTAGCTGCGTCCATAGAAGAACCGCCGCCCAAAGCGATGAATACATCAGGTTCATATGCTTTAACCATCATCATTGCATCGTTGATTGTAGACAATGTCGGGTCAGGTTTTACATCAAAGAAGATTTGATAATCAACACCGATTTCATCCAGTGTGTTTGTAATCGCTGTTGTCATACCTGAATTGAACAAGAATCTGTCAGTAACAATGAATGCACGTTTTTTGCCGCTGAGTTCTCTGAGAGCCAAGTCCAAAGCTCCTCTTTTGAAGTATACTTTTGCGGGAACTTTGTACCAGAGCATGTTTTCTCTCCTTTCAGCAACTGTTTTTATGTTCAATAAGTGTTGAGGACCAACGTTTTCGCTTACAGCGTTGCCGCCCCAAGAGCCGCAACCCAATGTCAATGACGGATTGAGTCTAAAGTTGAATAAGTCACCAATACCGCCTTGAGATGAAGGTGTGTTGATTAAGATTCTGCAAGTGTGGAGTTTAACACCGAATTTTTCAATTCTTTCAGAATCTCTTTCGTCTGTGTAAAGTACAGATGTGTGGCCTGCTCCGCCAAAATCAACAAGGTCATATGCTTTTTGTACAGCATCATCAAAGTCTTTAGCTTTGTACATAGCCAGTACCGGAGAAAGTTTTTCGTGAGCAAAAGATTCTTCTTCGCATATATCTGTAACTTCACCAATAAGTACTTTTGTATCTTGAGGAACAGTTACGCCGGCCATTTCAGCAATTTTGTATGCAGGTTGACCTACAATAGCAGCGTTTAATCTGCCGTCTTTGATGATAGTAGCGGCTACTTTATCTTTTTCTGCTTTAGAAAGGATGTGAGCACCTCTTAAAACAAATTCTTTTTTAACTTCGTCATATACGTCTTTTACTACAACAACTGATTGTTCAGAAGCGCAAATCATACCGTTGTCGAAAGTTTTTGACATAAGTACTGAAGAAACAGCCATTTTAATATCAGCAGTTTCGTCGATAACAGCAGGAGTGTTACCGGGGCCTACACCAAGAGCAGGTTTGCCTGAAGAGTAAGCTGCTTTAACCATTCCCGGGCCGCCTGTTGCAAGAATCATATCGATGTCTTCGTGGTGCATCAATGCAGCTGAAAGCTCAACTGAAGGTTCGTCAATCCAAGCAATAAGACCATCCGGAGCACCTGCTTTAACAGCAGCTTCCAAAACAATTCTTGCAGCTTCGATTGTACATTTTTTAGCTCTCGGGTGTGGAGAGAATACAAGAGCGTTTCTTGTTTTTAAAGCGATTAATGATTTGAAAATAGCAGTTGAAGTCGGGTTAGTTGTAGGGATAACTGCAGCAATAACACCGATAGGTTCAGCTACTTTTTTGATTCCGTTAGCTTTATCTTCAAAAATAACACCGGCTGTTTTCATATCTTTATATTTGTTGTAGATATATTCAGCAGCAAAGTGGTTTTTAATAATTTTATCTTCCATAACGCCCATGCCTGATTCTTCAACAGCCATTTTAGCGAGAGGAATTCTCATTTTGTCAGCGGCAGTAGCAGCTGCTTTAAAGATTTTGTCTACCTGTTCTTGAGAGAAAGTAGCATAAATCTTTTGAGCTTTTTTAGCTCTTTCAATGATTAATTTCAAATCGTCATGAGTCTTAACTTCACTTGATTTGTTGAAAGCTTTTTCGAGCTTTTCAGTTTCGGCTTGTTTTTTAGTTGCCATAGTGTAACGTCTCCTTTATCGTGAAATTATTCACTATTAATATAACCCAATCAAAATAAAATTTCAAGTGTTATTTTTACAATTATTAAAAATATTATACATTTGAAATACGCTGTCAGAGAGACTATGCGTATATACAAATTATATTGCAATATAACAGAGAGCCCCAATTACAAATGTGATTTTTTTCACGATAGAATATTTAACAAATTGATATGATAATCAGTTTTTTATATAATTTTTAAAAGACAATCTACTAATAGTAAGGAATATATGATTAATAAAAAACTTTATAACGGGCTGGAGAAATACAGAAAAAACTTTGCAGAATCAAATTTAAACACTGTTTCTATTGTTTGCTTTGATTATGAAATTGAAACAGCCGTAAAAGTTTTTCGAGATAAATTCTGCGCCAAAATTGAAAGAATTTTGATATCCCCTTACTTTCCAAGAAAAAATGATATTTCCGAATATGAAAACATCCCCGTAGAATCATTAGAATCCAACTATGACAAAAGCAATCTTGCGGTTTATATTGATTTTTACGAAATGGTCGACAATCATTGGATTGCAACAATGAATATGATTGCCCAAAACAGAAAAGGTTTGTATTACTTCTCACACCTGCTGATTATAAAAACGGCTGTATGTTGACTTTTCCGCCGCTAAAAAGCTTTTATGAATCGCATAAACAAGAAATTGATAAAGTGTATTCACTTTTATCTTCTAAAAAAAGTAAAAAAGTTTTTCTTCAGCGTCTAAAATCGCTAACAGAAGGTGATGCGGGTTATTTAGCTTATAACGGAGAAATGGATTATTTCCCTCAAGAGCTTATGCCAACGGTCAAAAAAGGTGCTGTTATTGTGGATGCCGGTATCTCTTCAAGCATTTTTGAGCTTGAAAAATATACAGAACTTATCGGAGAAAAAGGCAAGATATTTGCGTTTGAAGCATCGCCAATAGAATGCGAAAAAGCAAAAAACATAATAGCAACGAAACCTTTGCTAAAAAATGTAGAATTGCTTTGTCTCGGGCTATGGAACAAGCACGAAAAATTACAAATGGCAGTAGGAAACGGAGGTTCTTCTGTTTTATATCCTATTAACGGAGACGCTGTAGAATGCGAGCTGGTTGCATTGGATGATTTTATAAAAGACAACAAAATAAATAAGCTCGATTACATAAAAATGGATATAGAAAGTGCAGAGCCTAACGCTTTGAGAGGTGCACAAAAAACCATTAAAAAATTCAAGCCTGATATGGCAATATGTATTTATCATGCACCTTCTCATCTCTGGGATATTGCATTGTATTTAAATTCTCTCAATATTGGATACAACTTTTACATTCATCATCACAGCTCTACGTGTTGCGAGACCGTTTTATATGCAGTGCGTCCTGTTTGCATAAAAAGGGTATTCAACATTGTTAGAAACTTCTTATACGACATATGGCATCTGCGTATTGGCACTGCCATTGAAAAAGGAATAAACAGTATTGAGCTCAAAAACAAAAGAGTAGTAGTTTACGGAGCAGGCAAGCATTTTGAATCGCTTTTGCAAAACGGTGTTTTTAAAAATATAAATGTTGTGGCATTAAGTGACAGAAAGTTTGAAAAAACTAGTGAATACAAAGGTTACACTGCCATTCCCCCGAATGAAATATTGAATTACAAACCTGACATAATCTACATAGCAATGCAAGAAGGTATGGTTGCTCACGCGTTTTTAACCGAGATGTTTAAAGAGAAAATGCAAAAAATAAAATTTATTAATGTTTAGCTGATTTTTGCTCCATTATTTTCCTGATTTTTGTATTGTCACCATATATACAAGGAGAATCGTAAGGACGGGACGGATATTTGCCAAAATCAGGTTTTATAGAGAGGTTGTGCAGTTTGATAAAAAACTCTACCTGTTCTTTAATGGAAACAGGTTTGCCTGAACAGCAGTTTATAATACCCTTAACCTCTTTTTGCATAGCCACTGCAGCAATTTGTTTTGCCAGTTCATTGATTTCTATGTAATCAAATTTATTTTTGCCATCAGTAAATGGGAATGTCTCTTTACCTTCTGCAGCCATTTGCAAAATTTTAGAAAAAACAGAGCCTGAGCTATGCATATCATCACCATAAGTATAGAAAAATCTCAAATGCTGGTAGACGACGTCTTTGTCTTTTGTATAAACTTCAAGCAATCTTCTCAAAGTATCCTTTGATATGCCGTAAAAAGACATTGGGTGAGGCTCCACATCTTCTTTTACTTCACCTTCATAATAGCCGATATCGTGCATTGAGCCTACTGTTATAACTTGTTTTAATCCGTTATCAACAAGATTTTTTATAAAATCAAAGTTTTTTGAAATCGATTCAATATGGTACAAAGAATTGTGAACAGGCACATCTTTGCATGCAAGATGAATCAAGACATCAGGTTTATTAAAAAAGTCAAAATAGTTTTTGTTCTGTGAAAAAATATCTGTATCAAACTTTTGCGCTCTGTCGTCAATATAGTCGTGGTTTATATCAACAGCAACAACTTCTACAGACTCATCGAGCAATGCCTTAACAAGATGAGACCCTATATATCCGTTTGCTCCTGTTACAAGTACCTTCATAAACACTCCTCTAGCCTGATAATTAAAACCACGTATATTTGAAAACTTTTAATGCTTTAATTATATAATTTCTTATATTATTGATAAAAGAATCAGGCTTTACAATATCAACACGGACTACTTTATCAGACCCGTAATATGACTCCAGTTTTTTAAAATCTAATGCGTTTTCTTTTATATAATCCCTTACACTCCTTGCAAGAGGATTAAAAACTAGCTCACCTTTGTATTTATACAAGCAGCCGGGATTGATTACCATATTTGTCAAATATTTTGATATTTTTTTTGCATCTCTTTTGTTTTTTGAAATTACTACCCAGTCTGTTTTTTTGTCAATAACACAGGCCGCATTATCGGCAGAGGTTATTTCAAAAGAACGTGGATAGTAATTTTTGTTATCAGTTGTTGTTCTTATATTTGAGCCTGCCTGCATATAGTCATCGCAGTGTGTAAAAGATTTGTAAGAATCTTTATGTTTTTCATAGTCTTCTTTATCGTGCAGACAGTAATTCCCTGCTTTAATTTTTGGAGAGCCTACTTCTTTAAGTTTTTCTAACAAAGTAGGAGATATGTCATCTATATCCTCACAAGAAATCCTCTGTGGTACATCAAGACACAAAGAACAAAGCTCGCACCATTGCAGCTGTTCACCAAATTCTTCCGGTGTGCGGTTATACCAGCCTTTTTCAACAGGCCAGCCGCCGGGTCCGTCAAAAAGCATATCAAGAGCAGCAGCAATTTCACAGAAAAAAGCACCTTTAGGCGTAATCGTTGCAGACCAGGTGTTTTGAGCAAAGCAGTTATCTCTTTTATTAATAAATTCTTCATCACTAATTCCAAGATCTTTTCTTGCCATCAATATAGCCTGATGCAAGCATTTGTTGTTGTGGTCATTTAAAAGCTGCCAGTCAAAAGTATCATTAATAGTTTCAAAATGTCTGTAATAGCCTTTGTTCAAAGAAGACCAGAGCCCTATCTGTGCACAGGTATTGTTTAAATTTTTATAGATATGCTCTTGCATATTATAAATAGGCTTTCTTGAATTGTAGAGAAAATGTCCTACTCTTTTTTGCCTCATATAATCCACAAATTTTTCAAATTCCGGATGTAGCGTAGGTTCGCCACCGATAATGCCGACACAGCCTTTCCAACCGTCAAAGGAATCTACTGCTTTTTTAAAAGTTTCAAAATCCATAAAAAAGGGTTTTGTATGATGACCGCAGAACCTTGTACAGTTAGAACACCTGTTAATGCAGGCATTTGTAATATCTATCTGTATTATTTTCATATCCTTAGGACTTTTCATGCGGACCTCTCATCTTTATGTTCAAAACCAATAACACTTATTTATTAACAGACACAACCGGAAAGGGTTCAGCCTTTTATACAGCCTTTTGTAAAAACAGTGATAGTTATACTTTTTATAATCCAAATGCTGTGCATTTTTTACAAAATCATTATACAGACGTATTATAGTTTCCTTATCGCCGGGCTCTTTGTTATAGGAAAACATATATATGAGCTCGGCTTTTGTTCTGTTTTTAAAATATTCTTCCTGAGAATCAAAAATATCGTGTTTTATCAAAAAATCATACATATTTTTTATGATTTTTATTTTATCGAATTTTTTCTCCGCAGCTTTTGCTCGGCCTATTGTATTTGTGTAAGAAGTTGTGCGGAAAAGATGATTGTACAGATAGAGCTTTAGCCCGCAGTATTTTGAGATAACACTAACATATTGCATAATAAAAGCATCATCTTCTGCCGAAACGCCGTCAGGAAATCTAATATCGTATTTGTCTATGATAGATTTTCTATATATTTTATTCCATAGCAAAACATTTATTGAATGTTTTATGCAATCGTTTAGTTTAATATTGCCCTCAGGGTTAGAGTTAATATAATTGGCCAATTCTTTATCAAGTGAGCTGTTTTCTATATTGGATTTACAAGTAACAAGCTCAGCATCGTATTTGTTGGCTGCATTAAGCATCAACTCGCACATATTTTGTGAATAGGTATCATCATTATCACAAAACATAATAAACTCGCCTTGTGAATTATCCAGCCCCATATTTCTTGCCGTAGCCGGGCCGCTGTTTTGACCTGTTGAAAAAACTTTTAAACGGGAATCCTTTTTTGCATAGTCATTTATAATATTCAAAGATTGGTCAGTAGAACAATCATCAACACAAATGATTTCAATATTTTTATAACTTTGGCAAATTAGAGAATCCAAACATTTCGCTATATAATCCTGGGCATTATACACAGGTATAATAATTGAAATCAAAGAGTTTTCCGACATTTTAACTCCAAATTTCCTTCCATACCTCAACAAACGGTTTGTTAATCAAAGGTTTAATTTTTATTTTTGAGCTTCGAAGGCAAGTCTCTTCCAAATCCTCGATAACACTGACAAAATAAAGCATACTGACAAGTACATAATCAGGTTTTAAAGAAGTAATTTCATCAGGTGCACAAGCCTTATAGCCGGCGTATTGCAATTCGGGTTCATGGTTTATAAATTTTCTGTCTGCAATTGCAATTATATTCAACACGGATAAATCATATTTTTCATTGAGCGCATTAAAGAAAGCACCCGCGCCATATATTATTATGGTTTTGTCTTTGAGTTTTTTTGCAAGTTTATTAAGATGTTTTTGAAAATTTATACGCTCAAGATACCTAATAAAATCCTCATTATCCCGCAAAGTCTTTTTATCCATCTTTCTCTCATCCAACACTATATATTACATTAATGCTAGCATTTAGTAATACTTTAGTCAACGAACTTTACTCCATATAGCAGTTTTAAATCTGAAGTTCATGTTATAAAATAAAAAAATGAACGAAAATAATCCGGACATTATCGACAGATATTTTAAATCAATGGAAAAATGCTTTTCTATTGCCTGTCAAAAAGTAATTTTTGAACCATCTTCAAAAAAAGAATGGTTTTTTGAGAATGACAAATGGTGTTATTTTGAGTTTTATTGCGATGACAGTTATTATCGCCTGGTTTCTTCAGAGCAAAAAGATTTTTCTGCCGAATGCATAATCAAAGACATGAGCTACGAGATAAAAATGCTGCTTGGTTTTGTCAGACTAAGAGGTGTGGTTACCATAGAAAAACAAATGTTTTCAGACTATGTAACAAAATACGAAAAAGAACATTCTTTAACTCCTGATTTAACTATAGAAAAATTCAACTTTGATTTGAAACAAAGAGAAGAAAAAGAGCTTGAAAAAACAGATAAAATTGCCAACCGTATTTTGACCGGCTGTCTTGGCATAATATTTATACTTATCATAATTTTCGGCCTGTTTGCTTTATCGGTTTTCTTTGCGCCCAAGGCAAAAGCAGCCTCAAAATATTCACAGGAATTTATCCAAAATTTTTATTTGTGCAGAGCTTTTTCAGAATCAAAATATAATGTTGCATACAACTCAAATTCTACATACGAAATAAAAGGTTATGCCCCTGATGGCAGCGGAAAGTGTGTTTATGTTGAGACAAACCGCTGGCAGCGAGGCGCCAATGTCACCACTTGCTATTTTAATCAAAAACAGATACAAGAATATTACACAGCAATGATAAACCCTGACATAAAAGGTTCCGTGCTGGTTAAAGGCATGCCTGTTGTAGGCAAAAACGAAGAAGTTGTATTTTTACAATACTTTAACAACCCCGAAGTCTGCATCACAAAGACCATTCGCTAACTTTTTTGTACCCAATAATTTATACAACAATTTCATATTTGAACAAATTTTATAAATAATCGTTTATTATTTATGAGTACATAAAAAGGAGAGATTATGAAGAAAATTTTATCTGCAGCACTGGTTGGTGCTCTGGCAATAGGTTTTATAAGTGCCGGCGGATTGAAAGCCGCTGCTGATGTGATAGAAAGAGGTTTTGTTTCAGTTTCAACCACTGCCAACACAGAGCTTCCGCCTGATGTTGTGGAAATAAGCATCGCTGTGCAAACCCAAGACACAAAATCCTTGCAAAAAGCTACTGCCGAAAATAAATTAATATCAGACAAAGTTTACTCATCTTTGAGTGCAATGATAAACAAAGACAACGGAGATTTTATCAAAACAACTAATTTTAACGCAGCTCCCGTTTATAATTACAAAAATAACAAAAAAGACCTTGTCAGATATGAAGTGTCAAACAGCATTATTGTTCATACAAAATCCATAAAAGACGCAGGAGCAATGATAGACAAAGCAATATCTCTGGGCGCAACAAATATAGATAATATAAACTTTTCCGTATCATCTTATGACAAACAATGCGACCAGCTGCTTGGCATAGCTGCTAAAAAAGCTTTTACAAGAGCAGGTATTCTTGCAAAATCAGCCAACAACACTCTTGCCGGAATTAAATCAATGAACGGCAGCTGCTCTACATCCAGCAATATACCTCAATACAGACTCCTTGCTAAAAATATGGCAATGAGTGCATCCGCAGATTCTTCCGTGGAAAGCTCAAGCCCTATCCAAGGCGGTGTTATCAAGCTGTATGCAAATTTAAATGCTTCTTACTTTGTTAAATAAACACTTATCTCATTTAAATTCCGAACGCATTAAAACCCAATCGGTGACAGATTAGTTTCTTTCACCGATTTCTTTTTTCCAGCAAAAATAAAAATAAACAGCAAGAATAAAATATACAACCCACATGATGAAGGTGGCGTAAGTTTTGGCACCGTGTATAACAAGATTCAGCCACATCAAAGACGACAAACCGTTGACAACCATCCAGATTATCCATTGCTCAATGCATCTTTTTACTGTCAAATACATCCCAAAAACAGACAATACCGTAGTGATACCATCAAATACAGGGCTGGAATCTTTGAAGTAATATAACAGCACAATGGCACAAATACACGCCAAAAGCGCTGCCAAAGACAATTTTAATCGTTCATAAAAAGTTAGTTGCTTTTTGATAATCTCTGCGGTTTCTTTTTTCAGATGTTTTCTCCATGCAAAAATACCTATTATTTGCATGGGAAAGTAATAACACATATACAAAGCAAGATTTCCCCAAAGCCCGTTATCAAATGCAAGCCAGCTGTAACAACAGGTGCCTGTTAGCCCAAAAATATAACAAGAAACCTTTCCTTTCCCTGCAATAGTTGAATATAAAATTCCACATACAGCTGAAATCACTGCAATAATGCTATCTTTTACAACAATCGCGTTTACAAAAATTATTGTAAAAACTATACAAAGACCGATTACTTCAGCCCTTTTCCAACCATTTAATTCAGCTTTTACAAATTCTTTTATGCTCAATATTAATGTACTCTGCAATTTACTTTTTATTATGTATGTTATCTAATAAAAATAAATGAAAGTAAATTTTAACGGGATATACACTAATAAACTTTTGTTAAAAAGTTTGAAATTTGCCGCCAAAAACGGCACACTTTTTAGTGCAACTGCATCTCTTTTTCTATCAACTGCAGCAAGACCTATTGCTATTATGTCAACACCTAAAACAGACAGGGAAAACAAAAAAATTGCCTGTGCAAAATCACTTTCTTCCAGCATTGTAGGCTACTTAATTATGCTTGCATCTTCTCTGCCGGTCTCAAAAGCAATAGAAAAAATCGATAAAAACCCTTTAAAATATCTAAAAAAAGAAACAATTAAAAACCTGCAAGGCAGTTCAAAATTTTTGAATCAATCAAAAATTTATTCATTTGCGTCACAAATTTTTAAACTTGGAGTTGGACTTATAATAGCCGCTCCCAAATCAGCACTGACCTGCGTAATGATTCCGTTTATTGCCGGTGTTTTTCCCGGACAAAAATCTCAAAAACAAGAATCTGACAGTATTAAAAAATCCAAGGTAATTTCTTTCAAAGGAATCTACAATAAAGTTTCAGAAAAGCTTGCTAAAGGAATCGGAAAAATAATTGATAAAAAACTGTTTCAGAACTTTGCAAAAAAATATTATGATACGAATTATGCCCAGCATATAACATCGCTTACTGATATTGTGCTTACATTGTCTTTTGTCCAACAGACAGCAAAAAACAAAAAAATTGAAGAAAAACGAAAAAAACCGTTAATTTACAATTCGATTATTTCAACAGGACTCTGCTTAACTGGAGGCTATGCAGTTAACAGTGCAACAAATAAGTCTACTGAAAAATTTATAAATAAATTTCGGGCTATAAACAAAAACCTGCCGGAATTGGAAAAGTATATTGAAGGCATAAAAATTGCAAAACCGGTGTTAATTCTAGGTGCAATATATTATATGTTTATTCCTGTTATATCTACTTTTCTGGCAGACAGAACAGAGATTAAAGGAAAACTTGAAAAACCGCGTCTGTTAAAGTAATTCAGATATTTTTAGTGTTTAAAATATAATCTTTTAAAACAACAGCATGATTGATTTTGGAATCTTTTGCTGCATAAAGCAGAGTAACATTATCTTTTTTTAAAAGTTGTTTAATCTTTTGTACAAAATCATTTCCTTTAAGTTCTTCTTTATAATGTATAGAAAATTCTTTGAATTTATCAGCCTCATGGTTAAACCATTCGCGAAGATGAGGGCTTGGAGCGATATCTTTGTACCAGTCATCCAGATGAGCCTGGGTCTTTGAAACACCTCTTGGCCATAATCTGTCTACAAGTATCCTCTTTCCGTCATCAAAGGAGGGTTTTTCATATATTCGTTTTATTTTTAATTCGTGCATAAAATCAATATAAAACAGGACAGCTATTTTTTTAACTGCCCTGTAAAATGAATGATATTACCCGCAATATTTAGCCGAGTATTGCTTTTAAATCCTCTTGAGGTGTTGTAACAGGTTTTATTTTGAATTTTTCAACCAGAATATTTAAAACATTAGAGGATACAAATGCGGGAAGGGTCGGTCCGAGTCTGATATTTTCTATACCGAGATAAAGGAGTGTAAGTAAAATACAAACAGCTTTTTGTTCATACCAGGACAATACTAGTGATAATGGAAGCTCATTGACAGTACAGTCAAAAGCTTTTGCAAGCTCTATTGCAACTTTTATTGCTGAATAAGCATCGTTGCACTGACCCATATCAAGCAGCCTTGGAATACCGTCTATATCACCCAAATCAAGGTCATTAAATCTGAATTTACCGCAAGCAAGTGTCAAAACCAAAGTATCGGAAGGTGTTAATTTTACAAAGTCTGTATAGTAATTTCTTCCCGGTTTTGCTCCGTCACAGCCACCAACAAGAAAAATATGCTTCAATTTTCCGGCCTTTACAGCATCAATAACATTTGAAGCAACTGACAAAACACTATTATGCGCAAAACCCGTTGTCAAAACGTCACCGCCATTGATACCTGTCATTTTTTTATCTTCTTTATATCCGCCAAGCTCAAGTGCTTTTTCTATTACCGGTGAAAAATCTTTGTCTTCGCCAATATGGGTACATTCCGGATATTCAACGACAGAGCTTGTAAACACTCGGTCTTTGTAGCTTTCTTTGACAGGCATTATACAATTTGTTGTAAACAATATAGCGCCCGGAAGATTATCAAACTCTTTTTGTTGGTTCTGCCATGCAGTACCAAAATTTCCTTTTAAGTGGGTATATTTTTTAAGCTCAGGATATGCATGGCAAGGCAGCATTTCGCCGTGGGTGTAGATATTTATACCCTTATCTTTTGTTTGTTCCAATAAAATAGCAAGATCTTTTAAATCGTGGCCCGTAACAACTATAAATGGGCCTTTTTCAATATTTGTTGTTACTTTGGTAGGTACAGGTGTTCCATAAGATTCTGTATTGGCTTTATCAAGAAGCTCCATACACTTCAAATTGATTTCACCTGTTTTTAACACAAGTGCTAAGAGTTCATCTACAGACAAATCTTTTGATATTGCACGCAAAGCCTCATAAAAGAAACTGTCCACATCATTGTCTCTGTACCCTAAAACACGAGCGTGATGTGCATATGCTGCAATACCTTTTAAACCGAAGAGAATGAGAGATTTTAAACTTCTGATATCTTCGTTGCAATCCCACACACTTTGTATGTCGAATTCTTTTGAGCCTGCTTTTTCTATAACTTCATTGATATCCTCTTGTATAGATTGCGCATCAAAATTAACATTAGTTATTGTTGTAAATAATCCCTCTATCAAAATATTTGTATTTTCTTCTGTTTGAGGAAGTGTATTAGCCAATTTTATCAGTGAGCTTGTTAATTCATCTTGAAGATTAGATACCTCTGCTGTTTTACCACACACCCCAATTTGTGTACAACCGGTGCATTTAGCAGTTTGTTCACACTGAAAACAAAACATTTTATTCATTATATTTCTCCTTTGTTTAATAATTGCATTATAAATTGGCTGTACTAAATTATCTGTTGCACATGCAACGGATATGTTAGGATAGATCTATGAATATTTTTGAAAATATATCCAAACAAGAAAAAAATGAATTGCAAAAGTGTTTGCAGGCCGTTTTAAAGAGTTATAAGAAAGATGAAATTATATTTAATGCAGACGAAAAAGTCTCTTGTATTTATTATGTACAAGAAGGTGCAGTAGAGCTTATAAAAGACGATTTGAACGGTAATGAAATCATTATTGGCCGTATTTTTGAAAATGAAACATTTGCAGAATCCTTTGTGTGCACCCAAACACCTTCTATGGTTTGTGCCAAAGCGCTTACTGATACAAAAATACTAATGCTAAACTTTAACAGAATTTTAAATATATGCTCAAATTCTTGCCCTTTTCACAAAAAGCTTCTTAAAAATTTGTTGAAAATAATTGCATTTAAAAATATACATCTTCAAACAAGGCTTGAACTATTATCAAAAAAGACACTGAGAGAACGAATCTTGTGCCTTCTTTCAAAATACAAAAAAAGTACAGATTCAGAAATCTTTGAAATACCGTATTCCAGAGAAAAAATGGCACAATTTTTAGGCGCCAACAGAAGTGCACTTTCCCGGGAGCTTTCTAAATTAAAAAACGAAAACTTGATAGATTATCATTTCAATTCATTTAAAATAAATTTATAGGCACCAATCAAGCCCTGCGTTTTTTAATCTTTCCTCAACTTTAGCAAGATAAGGCATAGCAGGAATTGCGCCGGCTGATTCTACACAAAGACTTGCAACAGCATTTGCAAAGTATGCAAAAGAAGATAATTCATTATCTGTTAAATTATTCAGATTACCTTTATCTTTTGACAATTTATACAAAAATCCGCCCCAAAAAGAATCTCCCGCGCCATTTGTATCTTTTACTGTGCATTTAAGCGGCGCAACATATTGTCCGCTATTATTTGCATAGATATAAGCACCTTTTGAGCCTAATGTAACAGCAATTACTTTAACACCCTGTTCGTAAAGTTTTTTTGCGGCTTTTTCTATATCTGATTCATCTGTTAAAAGAACAGTTTCTTCATCTGATATCTTCATTACATCAGCGTAGGGTATTAAGCTTCGCATTCTTATTTGTGCAATTTCCTCGTTTTCCCACAAAGCGGCTCTGTAATTAGGATCATAAGATATCAGGCTTCCGTTTTCTTTTGCATATTTTACCGCATAAAAGGTTGTAGCACGGCTTGGTTCATCCGTCAAAGAAAGAGAGCCTACATGGAATATCCTTGTATCTTTTAAAATATCAAGATTAATATCTTGCTGCTGCATTTGTGTATCTGCACCAGGTTTGCGTGCAAATGAAAAACTTCTTTCACCATTTTCGTTTATATTAACAAAAGCAAGTGTAGTAAAATACTTGTTGTCCAGAATCAAACCTTTAGTGTCAATTTTCTCTTGATCAAGGGTTTGTTTCAAAAAGCATCCATGCATATCATTACCGACTTTGCCGAGAAATGCACAACGTGCACCGAGTCTTTGCGCACTAACTAGTACATTAGCTGGAGCACCGCCGGGATTTTGCGCAAACAATCTTTGACCGTTCGGGCTTATGCCCTGAAAGGTAAAGTCAATTAGTAACTCCCCGAAGGATGCAATGTCAAATGTTTTTAAATCATTGTTCATACTATTAACATACCAACTTATCCGGATTTTTAATCTAATTGCCAAATTTGTTTATAAAACTGTCTGTATTTGTAAAAAACATAAACTCAGCTGCATTTTCTTTATTGACATTTGTATCAAATTTGAATGAATCAAGACCGTTAATTTCCAGTTTATATTTGTTTCTTGCGCCTTCTAACTTATAGTAGCTTAAAGGTTTAAAAGAAGCCTTTTTATCAAAGATTCGTCCATTGCAGCCAAGAATCTCCAACAAATCGGATTTTTGGTCTGCCAATTGTAGTTTTTTAAGAAAGATTGGATATTTAATTCTTTCATCTTGTATTAAATTAACAAACATACGCGCAGGCCAGCCAAAAGAAAAACTTTGATTCACAATATCTTTTAACTCTTTTGCTGTATGATTCAGGTCTTTGCCGCTAATAATATGGATTGCATCCCCGAGATTATTAATTGCAGTATTTAAAACATCACTCAAGAGTTTTGTAGAGGTTGTTTGTTCCTCTATTTTTTTAACTGTTTCAAAATTCCAACCCTTAAAATTAAGTGTTTGTTGATTAAAGTTTTTTTGTTTATTTAACTTTAAATTAACTGTAGTTTTTGAATTTCCTGATGCAATTTTCATCCAAACGATACCTTTAATAACCCTACGAAGATAATTTAACATATTGTGCAGTAATTATAAAACTATTAAGTTTTTTTTAAAAGCAAATTTTTCTATTTTGCTGTTTTATATCAATATGATTAAAATAGAAAAAATTGCAAGATATCCTCTCGAATTTACAAAAGGCACATCTGCTCAAAGAACTGAGCTTGCACGTGCTCTTAATTATAGATTTTTTCAAAATATTTCTAAACAGTTTAAATCTAAAGATGTTAGTTTTGATGTCTTTCAAAAAACATTAGACGATGCTTGCCCTTTTCATAAAAATATAAGCCTTATAAAAAGTCCAAATAAAGGAGGGGCAGTAGGAATTAAAGTAAATGATGAAAGCAAAAATATTATCGGATACAATATGCTGATACCCGCAAATCAATTTTCAGGCGAAATCCCTCTTACAACAGCTGATACTTTTATGCACGAAACAGCTCACTATTTCTCTTTTATGACAAATCCAAAAACAATTGCAAGGATTGCAAAATTATACGAAACAGAGCTCTACCTAAAAACACAAAATTTTTATAACACAGTATTATATTCAAAAAATGCTTTATCAAAGCAAGAAATTGCTGCAAAACTTGATGAATTACTTTCTAAATTAGATCCAAAAGAACGTATTGATTTTTTACAAAACTCCAGATATCGCCTGAAAGATGAGCTCCTGGCATTTTCCGAAGGTGAAAAATACCAGAGCCTAATACAAGATATTCATTCAGACAAAATTTGCTATAAAATTGAGGCGATGAAATACTCAGATTACAATTTTGAGATGAAAATTGATATTCTTGAAGAAAAACTTGCCAAAGAGTTAAAGGATTATAGAAACAAATAAAATATGTTTGTGCTATTATTGCTCCAAAGAATGGTAGGAGTGTCCAGTGTTTTATTCTTTAATCAAACAAAAAAGAGATATCTGGTATAACTCACAGGAGTGTACTGTTAAAGAACTAATTAAGTACATGGAAGTCACCAATGAACTAAGGGATGTCCAAATTGATGCCATTAAGACATATCTGTTCTTAAAAATTGCTTGCAATAATAAACCCTTATGGGAACTGTTTTATGAGGGTGCTTTTAATACACTAGATGTATCTACATTAGAGCTTGCACAAAATACAAGAGATTACTTGCTGAACAATCCTTATGCACTGGCTTTATATCAATATGCGACCACTAAAAATGATAAGAATGAGCAAGTATCAATTAAACTGGAAAGAGAGATAAAGTCTAATTTTGATAAAATTGATTACAAGGAAGTTTTTAGAAAACTTTTTTACAATGTAGAATACACAGACTACCTTTTCAGCTTGCCTATGGGGGCTGGAAAAACTTACTTAATGGCTTGTTTTATCTATCTGGATTTGTACTTTGCTCTTAATGAACCTAAAAACAAAAACTTCGCTCATAATTTTATAATACTTGCACCGTCTGGGCTAAAGAGTTCTGTAATACCTAGCTTAAAAACAATACAAAGATTTAATCCTAGTTGGGTGATACCAGAACCTGTTGCATCCAAGCTAAAACAAATTATTAAGTTTGAAGTCCTAGACCAAAGCAAAACGGCAAACAAAAGTAACAAAGTAAAGAATCCTAATGTACAAAAAATCGCCATACACCAACCATTGGAAGAACTGTTTGGTTTAGTAGCTGTTACTAATGCAGAAAAGGTTATTCTTGACAGAGTTGAAAAGAAAACACAAGACCAACAAAGAAACATGAGTGATGAAGAACTTGCTAAATACAAAGCATCAAATGAGCTGAGAGCTTTAATCGGGAAAATACCTAGTTTATCGGTATATATAGATGAAGTTCATCATGCAACATCTGATAGTATAAAGTTAAGGGAAGTTGTAACGCAATGGGGTAAAAACGAAACTCTAAACTCTGTAATTGGTTTTTCATGGACTCCTTACCTTGAAAAAGCTGATAATGTAGTAATTACAGATAATTTAAAGACTCAAAACAAAGAAATAACAAATGTTGTACACTATTATCCACTTCTTAGGGGGATAGGAAACTTCTTAAAGAAACCCATTGTTAAAATCGCAGACAGTACAGACAGGCTCTCTATTGTTGAGAATGGATTAAAAGAGTTCTTTGATTTATATAAAAATACGGTATATTTTGACGGAACAAAAGCTAAGCTTGGTATATACTGTGGGACGATAGAAACCCTTGAAGAGCATATCTATCCTTTATGTTGTAAAATTGCCTCTCATTATGGATTAAACAGTGATGAAGTTATTCTAAAATTTCATGGTGGAAACAAAGTTTATCCTCAACCTGTAAATGCTGATAAAGAATTTGTAATGTTAGATACTGATATGTCAAATATCAGGATAGTTTTACTTGTGCAAATAGGTAAAGAGGGCTGGGATTGCAAAAGTTTAACAGGTATTATCTTATCACAAGAGGGAGATTGCCCTACAAATATGGTATTACAAACCAGTTGCAGATGTTTAAGACAAGTTGATAAAAAGCAAGCTGAAACCGCTCTAATATACCTTAACGAGTCCAATTCTAATAAATTACAGTTACAATTGCAAAAACAGAATCATATAGGATTAAAAGAATTTCAATCTGGTTGCACAAAAGAAACCGATATACTGAACAGATATAACAGAATGAATAAGGTAAAAGTACCTCCAATAGATTTCTACCAGATGAAAGTTGAATATAACTCTATTGTTGTTCAAAAAGCTAACCCTGGTAAAATTGTAAATGTAGCTGACAATGAAGACAGACTTGAAATGATTATGGAACAAAATTTCATGACTGGTGAAATAACAAGCTATGATCCAAAAACTATTGAAAGAGGCGATATTACAGCTAACTTTAATATCTGGCTTCATACAATTATTAAAGAAAGTTTCAATACCCTATCTTATAGTGATTTATTACCATATAAAAAAGAACTTGAAAAAATATTTGATAAGATTACCTATATCAAAGATGATATACGATATTTTTCAACTAAGTTCAAAACAAAAAACATTGAAGCAAATATTAGAAAGGTATTTTGCGAAGTTAGAGATATCAAAACTAAGGAAGATGTTATCAAGAAAAGTGCCAACTTACTTATTGTCGAAAAACTGACTTCGCCTATTGAAACAGTTGAACAAGAAAGATTTATTCCTTGTGCTGATGATGTTGAAAAAATTATTCAAGAAGACACTGGATGCACACTAACTGATGAAGAGCTAAAAATAGTTGATATGTTGAGAAAATCTGGTAATGAAAAAATGGCTCAAGAACTGGAAAGCAAAGCTAAAATTGATCATCCTGAAAAAGATAAAACATATCACTATTTACCGTACAAAACTGACAGTTCTTTTGAAAGAAGCTATTTATTCAACTTGCTAAGCATAAAAGCCTTTCAAGAAAACAATCTTGAAGTTTATTACAACGGTGATGAAACATTAACGGAATTTACCTTAAAAACTTTTAAGAAAACATCTAACGGATGGAAGTACATTGGAAAATATACACCAGACTTTCTTATTCTACAAAGAAAGAACAACAGTATAGCTAAAATCATGATTGTTGAAACCAAAGGCAGTACTTACGCTGACAAGTTCAAAGATAAACGAGAGTTTATGAAAGAATTTGTTAAACAAAACAATGAAAAGTTTAACTATAACAGATTTGATTTTATGTACCTGCAAGATGATTTGTCTGAAAAAGAAATTATTGCTAAAACATCAGACAAAATCGAAGAATTTTTTAAAGGAGACTAGATGGCAACAAGATACATACCATACTTCCCTGAACCTATTGAGGGGCAAGCAATATTAAACAACTTTGTAAGAACATTAAAATACAACGGCAACGATAAAATTAAAGAACATCTAAAACGAGGGATGCCCTTGTATGAGGTTGAAAAACTGGAAACGGTCGGTGCTAATCCTGATAACAATATGGTAATAAGAGGCGAATGTATATCTGCGTGTGCTTATTTAAGGGATAAAGGGATTAAGGTTGATCTTGTGTATATTGACCCTCCATTTGATAGTGGTGCGGCATATGCGAAGAAAGTTTATTTAAGGCGCAATCCTAAAGTAGCGGAAGCCATTGCAAAGGCTGAAGAAGAAATCGAAATGAATGACGAATTCAAAGCCTTTGAAGAAAAAATGTATGGAGATGTATGGAATAAGGAAGATTACCTGAACTGGATGTATGAAAATTTGCGTGCAATAAAAGAAATAATGTCTGAAACAGCTTCAATATATGTACATCTTGATTGGCATATAGGACACTATGTAAAAGTTTTAATGGATGAAATATTTGGAGAGGATAAATTTATTAATGAAATCATATGGAGCTATACCTCTGGTGGTAAGGGGACAACAATGTTTGCGAGGAAACATGATAATATTTTCTTTTATAAAAAATCTGAAGATTACTATTTTAATGTAGATAATGTTAGAATTCCTTATAATGAAAAAACTATAGCAAATAATAAAAAAGGATTAACTGGTTCTTATGGAGGCGAAAATTCTTTAAATCCATTAGGAAAAGTTCCTGAAGATTGCTGGGGGTCTACTTCAGATAGTAGTTTTTGGGAAATTGCACCTGCAAGTAAAAGCATAAACGAGGTTGTTGATTATTCTACCCAAAAACCAGAAAAATTACTTGAACGTATAATAAAAGCAAGCTCTAATAAAAACATGGTTGTAGCTGATTTCTTTGGTGGTAGTGGAGTAACAGCTAAAGTAGCAAACGATTTAAACCGTAAATTTATACACTGCGATATAGGAATTAACAGTATCCAAACAACAAGGGACAGACTTGTTGCAAGCAAAGCCGAATTTGATGTTCTTGAAATTAACGACGGAGTATCTTTATATCGTAATCCTGTGCAAACTATGGATAAAATGAAAAGTTTAATCAAAGGACTCAGAAACGAAGATGCTCTGGCTGAATTTTGGGAGGGTGCTATTCAAGACAGTAAAGAGGGATTAATTCCTGTATATGTGCCCAATTTAATGGATAGTTCAACAAAACTTTTAGATAAAGCTCTCATGACAGATATTATAAGAGTTGCTATTCCTGATTTACCTGATGAGGTAAAGAAAGTTATTGTATATTACATTGACATAACATCATTAGAAGAAATCAAACAAATGATTAATGAAGACGATACAACAACCATTGAAATTGAACTTAGAGACCTGAAAGAGCTACTGACTGATGTTGTAGTCGAAGACCATATAGAGTATTCATTGGATAAAATACAAGAAAAACAATATACAGAGTATGAAATCAAGATTGATAAGTTTGTTTCAGATAGGGTTATTCAAAAGATTAATGAATACAATGCGAGAAGACTAACTCAATGCTTGAAAACAGCCAAAGATTACAAACCGATAACATTGAGCGATAACGGACTTGAAACAATCGAATACATATCTGTTGATTGTACAAACACTGATGGTATTTGGAAAAGTGATAGTGAAATCAAGATTGATAAAAATTCCTATGTTATATTTAACGGTAATAAGACTAAAGACTTTTGGAACGGAACCATTAAATCAGAAAAGAAGCCATTGAGATTAAAGGTGCGTAATATTTGTGGTGATGAAAGCATAATTAAGTTGTAGCCAAAGGATACAGGCTTCCATACATACAGCGTTATTTAGAAAAGTCTGACGATAAAAAGCGAGAAATTTTAAAAATCTTATGTTCGAACTTTTTTATGAGGGTTCAGAACTGCGTATAGAGCTAGAAAGCGCCTTTACGGCGCTTATAAAACTTGCTCTAAATGATAAATGGGCGCATGATGGGTCAATCTTCGAACTTTTAAAAAGTCAAAAGTTTGATTTTTTACGTTCCCAAAATACATTAATTCTTTTTGAGAAACTTGAAACTTATTTAATTGCATAATTCTCTTTTTCTCGTATCATGCATGGCATAGGGATTTGTTTATGCTTGAATGTGAAAAATTAAAATTTGAAAAAGCTGAGTTGTTAAAACAGCGTGTTAAAGAGATGTGTGCTCTTTCGTTTTTGCATATTGGAATAAATACTTTAAACGATAATATAAATATTGAGTTAAACCAAAAAGAAGCGACTCTGGAAGTTTTAAGCACGTTAAAAAACGAATTGAGTAATATATTCAACTGTACATACAGAATTCTGCCTACTCCGATTCTATCGGGCACATATATGGATAATCCTGTAAGAAGTCCAAAAGTTTTGTATAATTTTGAAAAGATATAAAAAGCCCCCTACGAAATGTAGAGGGCGTTGCTGCATCAAGTATATGTTTAGTTGTACTCTTGAAATTTATCGTAAAGATTGTTAAGACGTTTTTGGTCAAATTCCGAGAGCTTTTCAAAGTTTTTAAACATAAGCTTGAAAGCATCTTCTGCAATATCTGTGGCTTTCTTTAGCCTCTTTTTATCTTTGATAATCTGCGTTTCGGACTGGTGTTCTTTGGATGTTGAGGCGTAGTCAAATATGCCTTTTATTGCGTTTGATACAGACTCAACAGCTTTTGGGACATCAAACATTATGCTGTTGCTCCGTCTATTTTATCAATCTGTTTTAAGAGATATTCATCAAGAACCTCAAAACCTTTGTTGATGATTGGTGTAAACATATCATCAATTTTGTTTTCAGAGGTTAAAATAGCTGTGTTTACAAGGTCTTTTGCGAATGCTACAACATCTGGTGAAATCACTTTGCAGTTTCTTTCGCAGCAGTCAAGTAATGCTTTTTTCATTTTTTCGTCCATTTTTTCCGCCTTTCTAATTTTGCAAGGCTTGACAAACAAGGGATTGGAGTAAATAATATTCATGTAGGGGGAAGCCCTAAAGAAAGCTACTTCATTAGGACTTCACTTAGTACCCTATAAGCTTAAGACTTTAGAAAAAGCTCCAAGAGTTCCAGCTCTGGGGCTTTTTCTTTATACTTTTTGACTAGTAAATCAAAAAGTTGAAAAAGCAATAAGCTCATATTTACCACCTCCTTTCGACCGCTTTCTTAGTAAATGCGTGTGTCGTGGAGGTTCGAGGTACTTACCCTGAAATTATTTTATTTCAATTGTCATTGTCTGTCTACAAGCCTCTTTCTTTTATAACTTGTTCAAATACCATCTGATTTTGCTTCTTATAAACCCGCCGACTTCGTTGCGTTTTACGAGAGGGTACGGGGGTAGATAGATAATGTCTATCTTTCCGTGAGAGGTAGTGTCGGGGTGGTTTATTCCAAACTCGTAGTGTGTCCAAACGTTTTCAACTGGTATGTTGTATTTTTTGCAAAGCTCGGCACAGAGCTTGAAACACGCCTCAAGTTGAACGGGTGTTATAGGATAGTTGCCACAAGAAGCAGTAGAGTTGAAGCCAGCCATAGCGCACATACTGACGCCGATTGCGCCTGTATTGCCACCTCCTGTGTGTGCAGCATATTTGCCATCGTTGCAATTTTCGTTATCTTCGGGTTTGAATTTTCCATTGTGTTTTTTACCTTCACCGTCAATTAAAAAGTGGTAGTGTTCAAGGTCTGTTGTGTTTGGTTGATAGGTTCCGGCTGTCCAGTGGATGATTATTTTGTTCATTTACCCCCCTTGTAAATCACCGACTCAACATTAACAAGACGTTTTTCAAAGCTTTGAAGCCTTGTATCGGTTTGCTTAATATGTTCATCAAGTTTTATCGTTATATTATCCATTTTTGCAAAGTGGCTGCCAAGAAATATTAAGCATCCGGCAAAGGTAAATACAGCTCCTATTGCCCAGCGTTTTATTTCAAGTAGTACATTAAACATAAGGTTTACTTTTGCTGTCACTGATAAATCATCAGGGTGTTCCGGGTCTCCGAACAGAAAATGATTTATTCTATCCAGCTGACCCTTTAAAAGCATATGATGTTCTAAACATTCCTGTGCTTGTACAGGTCTTTGTTTTGTCATTGTTCAATCTCTCCTGCAGTGTCTTCCTGAACCTCTTGAACACCGGCATCGGGTGTGGTTTTGTCGGGTTTATTCTCATGTTCCTCCTCAACATCCGAGAAATCCTCGGTTGTTTCTTCTGTTGGTTCTTCAGGTGCTTCCGGCTCTTGAATTACAGGTACATTGTCATAATCAATCACAATTGCATTGACTTCTTCAGCAGTGGTGCACGCTTCAATCATTGATTTGTATGTCATATAGTCTTGTACCCACAGTTTTTGAGCACGTGCAACTATAGCGAAGTAAACGGCCTGTGCTTCTTGCGCATTCAGGTAGACGGGGATATCCTCTTTTGTGTTGTATATTTGGTCTTGCGTAAAAATGCCCTGTTGGAAGCCTATGACACGCTGAAACATATCATCTTGATTTAAAAGCTCTGTGTGAACGGTTATTGTAGCTGGGGGCTCTTCACCCTCTGTCATAGGCATAATAGGCTCCACAGGTCTGCCGTCGAATGAAACAGTACCAGTTTTATCTCTATATTCAAAGGCTTTGTTGCTTGCCTCGTTGAGCTTTGCTTGCTTGGCTTCGGCAAGCTTGGTTTCATTGGATTTCATCGGGCATTTGTCTGACAAATACCACTTGCCGTCTATGTCCGATTGAGAGACGTCCTGCTCGTTCATGCCGATGGATTTGTAGAATGTGGTGTTTGTGCCGATTCCTACTTCGCACAGGCCTGTTTGTTCGTTTATTACTTTTGCGTATTTAATCAATGATAGCTCCTTTCAATGGGTAGAATGTTTGAGCGGCTGTACCTGTAACGCTTGCTTGGGTTATAACATCACCTTTGTCAACAGGGAAAACGGAGCCATTCCAATTTGAAGGCGCCGCACAAAGTATGCCGTTGAAATTTTGGTTCCCGTTTACGTTAACATTGTTATACCCGTTAAGTGCTGCTATTTGGATAATACCCGCAGTTTGTGCAGTAAACGGGAACGTAATAGAGACCCCGGCAGAGTAATCTGGCATACAGGCACTTGTTGCCCAGCTGGTATTGGACACATTAACCTTGTTTGATAATTCCTCAAGAATCTCGCCCGCGTTAAGCATATCCAGATTCTCTACGGCGTTTGCAACCTTGAAGTACAGCTGCACATCATCAGGTAGAGTTGTGTCTACTATGATGCCTGATTTTGACGGGTCTGTTGTTAAACCTAATGACGAATTATAAGGCCAGCTCGAGGGTTGTCCGTCTAATGGGGTACCAGCAGGAGTGCCATATAAACCCGCGTTGGTTTGGTTATAATTTGCTGCTGTGGTTGAATATCCCAAGCCGAAATAGTCAACCCCATTTTTTAGCCCTATTGTTATGCCATTCCCCTTGCACCCAGCATTGTTCGCCAAAAGAGCAGCGGAAAGCCTTAACGGAGTCCTAAACCTCATTGCGTCTTGATAAACAATCCAATACTCGGAGTAGTCTGTACCCTCTTCCATAGTAGTGGAGTCTATTACTTTTATTTCCCAGATATTATCGGTTAAGGCTTGTACAAGTTTGTTATAGCAAGAAGTGTATATGCCTCCGCTGTCTTGTTGTTCACCGGCTTTGAGCCAGCTGGGGTTGTTCGGCTTGAAATTGAAATACTGTCCTGTAAACAACGGCACAGTGTCATTTTCTGTTGTAGTAACATCCACAACATCCGAAGCCGCACTTTGCACTTTTACATTGCCGACTACAATGTACAAAAGTTTCTTTGTTGCATAAGGCTGTACTGTGTCGGAGTTGCCATAGATGGGGTTGGCCGTAGAGGCGTCAAAACTGTACGCTCTTTGTTGACCTGCACCACCTGTAGTATTCCCATTTATACCGGCATAAACAAATGGTGGTACATCATAAGTAGGGTTGTCATCTTCATATGAAAGTGCGGATTCACTTTTAATATTCGGCAGCCCGGCTTCTACATAATCGCCTGTTTCGTCAGTGTTTACAGTGTACTGCGAACGTGTGCCTCTGGGTAAAAAGATTCTTTCATTTTCTGTATCTACGCCGTAAAACCACGCCTCACCGCGTTGTGCAAAGATTTCATCAACAGTGGCTTTGTCTGCGATGTCGTAGAAGATGTGTCCGTTAGAGTGTTTGTTTAAACTTAAGTATGACGCCCCCTGCCAAACCGTTTCATTATTGATTTTGATATAGCATTCCTTAAGGTCGATTGTGCCTTTTAAAGGATCTTGCAGACCTGTACCATGCAAATTGTTACCTAATGCACAGCTTCTTATTGACGGTGCAGTCGAGTTTTCTATTTCTATGTCGGGGGTATATGTCTCCCCATCTGTCGAGTAGCTAGCTATATATTTTGTACCTGTATACTCAAATTTAAACCAGTAATCTGTGTCTATGCTATAAGTGTTTGTTCCCGCTGGCAGATTTACTATATTCCAGCTTGTACCATTGTTGGTTGCTCCTATTCGTAATTTATTGTCGCTAAACTGCATTAGTATCCCGCAAAAGTCTACACCGTCGCCACTGCCGACAAAAGTTTGGATACCAGATAGGGCAGTTGCATTTAGCTTTACACCCATTTCAAACGGCTGGCCCTCGTAATAATTCGGATAAAAACCGGATGTTGGCTGTACAAAGTTACGCAAAGAAAACCCGCTTACCACAGAGTTAGAGTCAATAAAACACCCTTTATTATGAACGTTAGGCGCATAAGCTGCCTGTGTAACAGCAGCCTCAAACTCCTCAACACATCTGTTGTAAAAATCAGGGTAGCCGTAGCGAGAACCGGCAACGGGTTCCTTGTACACGTACGTGCCTAAAAGCCCGAAGCCCATTGACTCCTCAAAGCTCAAGATGTGGTCTTTTTCTACCACGTCGAAGAGGGAGAAGCCAGAGCCTGCTGTATTTCTTATTACATCTTTACCAGCCTCGGTTATGTTTGAAAGGTCTTTGTCGGCATTATTACCGCCAGGTGTTCCGTTTGTTATCTTTGTGACTCTGCCTTTTTTATCTACTGTAATACTATCGGGATAAACATAAGTGTCCTCTGTAACCCCGCTATTCGGGAGTCTTTCGGGGTTTAATATTCCTGACGTTATATTATCAGCATTTGATGCATCAACGGATAATAATTTATTATCTGTACCGAGCTTGATACCGTTGTTTTCATCATTTGAAACTAAGTCCTTTATGAAATTCGATATTTTTTCTTTTCTTAACTGGTTGTGTTGTGAATCTGTAATAACCATAATTTCATCATCATTTGATGATTCTGTTATATCAGGTAATTCACCTACTAGTTGTTTATCCATTATGTAAACTCCTTAAAAAGCCCCCTAGAAAAGGGGGCTAAACTAATTATGTTGTAGCTTTCGGTTGCAATACAGCGAACGGATAGCGTGTGCTGCTTGTTGCGTTTTTACGAGTAATCGGGTTAGCAATTTGTACAGCTAATCTCATTACGCAGCGTAATGCTACCATGTCTTGTTGTGCAAGGTTGTATGCAATAGTGCCATCAGTGTTTTGGATGATAGCCTGGTCTAAGACTTTATATGTCATATCCTGACGTAGAGAATAAACAGCTTTAGTAAAATCGCCTGCAACCATAAGAGCTTTTGTTGCATCAAAAACACCTTGGTTGTCATATTCTATTGGTCTACCTATCATTGTAGATGGGACACTTGATGTTAAACTAGGCATATATAAGAGCTGATTGTTTTTATCTCTTAAATCTCTAAGTCTGGCCTCCATTGTGCCATCGGCAAAAAAGCCGTTCACTCTGTAACCGTCTGACTCGACCAAATCCATAAGTCCGTTTAATCCTATGATATCTGAGGCCAAGTCTGTATTTGTACCTATTTCAATTTTGTTTTCTGCGGCAATAGCGGCAGGAACGATTGCCTCAGGCCAAGAGGTAGGTTTATTTGTACCGTTTAAAATAGCTGCATCAATAGCAACCCCAAATGCTTCTTCAATTTGGGGTCTTAATTCTCCCCATATATCGTAAGAGGAATCATCCAAAACAGACTCAGGGATAGGTACAATTACTGCGAGCTCTTCAGCAGTCAAAGTGATTTTATCCCATTCTGAATTTGTTGTTTTTTTCTGGTCTGTGTCACCATTCAAGAAATATGCGCTCGGCAATGCTGACAAAACAGGTAAGACTCTTTGTTTTGCTGACATATTGGGTAATCTTCTCATTAATGGTAATAGTTTCGAACGTTGCGGAACATTCTGTATGATTTCTCTGGAATATTCTATAGGAATTAACGCATCTGCGTTAGTACGTGAAATAATGTTTACATCTGTTGCCATAATTAAATCTCCTTATCTACCGAGTGCTGCTCTAATTGCATTGTTTACATCGGCATTTTTTTGTTGAACTGTTTCTGTAGGTTGTGGGACTGCCCCTTTTTTCTTGAGTTCTTCTGTTTTGAAGCTTTCAAGAGCTGCTTGTACGCTTTCATTAGTTCTTGACTTCAACAAATTTGCAAACTTCTCTGCTTGTATTTTCACATCTTGTTCGTCTACAATTTCAATAAACTCATCAGGGTTCAGGCCGATTTCTTTAAATGCTTGACGGAATGTTTCTTTACGTTCAAATGTTGCCGCTTGATTTTTGTAATATTCAAGCTGTTCTTCTGCCGTTTTAGAGGATAATGTCAATTTTTCTTTTTCTTTTAAATATTCTGCAATTTTCCTGTCCTGCCCGGCACGTTCTTTTTTCAGTGTTTCCACTTGAACTTTCATTTCTTCAAGCTGTTTTTCGATGTCATTTCCGCCATCTTGAGGTTGTCCGTCAGTGCCTGCTGTGCCGTTTTTAACGTCAGAAGCAGCAACACCGCCGTTTTGTGGTTGTGTCATAATTTTCTCTCCTTTGAATATGTTACAAAGCCCTTTTGAAAGGGTTTAAATACTTTTTAAAATAGGGTATAATGTATTTGATAGTCTGATACGGTAAATCTCCCATCCGGGCCAACTGGCGACAGAGGGGTGCGGGAGTCCTCATAATCAGGCTATTATTTTTTGCTATGGTTATCAAAATACATTGACAAAAAGTAATTTTCGTTTTTATTTTTAGTAGTTTTTAAAGCTATTAGTAAATTTTGACCATTGATTTTTTTCTCAATTATTAAATTACCTTTATTAAAATAGCTCTTATCTGCACTGTTTATATAAGAAACAATTTTTTTGTACATTTTAAAACTAATTTCGGGGTGTTTTGCCTGGTTTTTAACAAAGTTATCAAAAGATAATCTTAATTCGTTAGTGTCACTTCCCAACAAATTCTTAATACTATTGTTGATTTTCCCGCTTACAAAATAATGTTTTCTTAATTCTTTATCAAAATTATCTCTTAAATATTCGGTTGTAATTTTGCCAACAGGCATACTATTTTGTAATGCGGTGGCTACACCTTTTGTTTGCTCATAGAATTGTCTAAAATCAGATACTTTAGCTTTATTTTGCTCTTTAAGTTCTTTTGCGTATTTTGGATTATCTAAGAAAACAACGTATTGTGTTTCACGGTCATTGATTGCATATTGCGCAGCCGCCTCGCCAAGCTTACAGCGTATTCCGTCAGGATAGAGAAAACGTCCTTTTTCATCGGAAATCTGGCCATTCATCATAGCTGATTGTGCGCGTGTGCGGCTGTCAAGAACGGCAAGAAGCTTTAATCGTTTATCATCTCTTTCGACTGCTGAAAAAATCTCGTGAGTCCTCAATGAAGCCATACGCATTGTTTCTGTTCTTGCAATGCGGTAGGTTTGATATATATGTCCGTTTCTATGTGAAAATTTGCCATTTATAATGAGCTCTTTTGCTTTTGGCGTTATAAGTCCGTCTTTATTTCGAAAGCCCATTATAATATCGATTTTCTTTTGCACTGCCTGAATACTGGAGCCGTTTTCAAAACTTTTTGCAATAGCTTGTGTTACTTGATTTGCCATAAGCTTTGAACGCTTTAAAACAGATTTTTCTGCAAGTATTCTATTTGTTATCTCAAATGCCTGTGTGTTTGGTAAAACAGACACAACAGCGGGAATGTATTTTATAGGCTCGCCGAGTGTCTGTGAAGCAAAATCATACTCAATAACCCCACATTCATTGTAATTGTCAAGTATATTGCCTTTTAAACCAATAAACATTTCATTGTATTTTTTAACAATATAGGCTTCAAGCTCTTTGTAAATCTGTTTATCTTCCTTCAACTCTAAAAGCTTTGAAAAAACATATTTTCTGACCTCTTGAAAATCAGTAATACATTTTGCCTGAGCTTCTGCGATAAGTTCGTTGTACCGTTTTCTCAATGCTTTTAGTTGTTTAGGGGTCGGTTCTTTCATCAGATTTCACTTGTTAAAGTTTCGTAGCTTTCTGTTTCAGCTTCTTGCACCAGTTCTTCTGCTTTTTTCTCGTCATATCCTGCTTTTATAAATATTTCTTTTTGTGGCAGTTTGCCGCCTGCTGCAAGCATATCTTTTAACCATGTCATTACATCTTTTGGAATATTACGTTTGAAATCATAATTTATGTCTTCTGTTGAAAAATCAGCAACGCTCTTTATATCCAAGCCTGTCCAATAAGATTTTAAGAGTCTGTCAAGGTATTCAAGGGATATTTTCCACTCTGCCTCTGTATCTTTGCAGTCTTCTTCCATATTTCGATACATCTGTGAGATTTGGAAAGCTGTCGCGTTTTGAAGATTTGATACTGCTTCAGGGTCAACTGATGATGACACAATCCATATACCGGACCAGGTTTTTTGAACAATAAATTTTATAAATTCAGGGTTGATATCTTTGGTAATAAAATGTGCATCTGCGTCTGCTCCGCCTGCAAAGACACCTGATTTTTGCATTTCTGCTTTTGTTTTATCATCTATTACCCCCATATTTTTAAGCAGGAGATATGCTGCTCTAAAAGTTGCAGCTTCTGTAATGTTGTCAGATATCAAACGGTCATATGCGTCCATTAAACCAACAGCCAGCTCTGCATTTCCTTGTTTATTGTCATTATTTGACCATTCAACAAGTGGAATTCCAATAAAACCGTGCGGCTTTGTTTCAACCAAGACCTGATAAGAATTGCCGCTTTTTGAAGCCAGCCACTCAGTGACATTTAAAGAATCATATTCCCAAATGTGTCTTCTTTCGTCTATGTCGTAGTATACATAAGCTTTTATCGGTTCATTATCATGGTTATAAACCACTTTACCCTGCCACGCAGGAATTTGTTTTATTCTTGCTCTGTTCTGCTCATCAAGATAGCAGAGAGAATATGTGTTGCCCCATCCTGTACAGGAAAACATAAGTCTTTTGAGAAAACTTTTAAAGTGGTTAAGATTGTCAAACTCTTTGTACTTCTCTTTGACTTCTTCTGCAATACTGTCTGTATAAGTTCTTTGTATGTCTCCTGCAAGGTATCCTGATTTAGTTTTTTGAATTACTTGAAAGTTGTTATAAGAAACTCTAATATTAGGGTCAGAATAAGTTGTTTTTTGTCTTGCAAAAATCGGTACCCCATCAGCCATTAAAGCATTATGCCAATCAAAACAGCTTGCGGGTTTATTCTTTGACCTCAAGCTAAGTCGATATTTTAATTCATCATCTTTTAGTAATTCTTTATCAATCATTTTAATAATCCCTACAAGTTATAGTTGCTGTATTATCATCGCTGTATCTGATATCTGTAATTACACAGTCATAGATTGTATCTTGCCCAAGTGTAAATAAATCTCCATCATAGTGCCATTTATCTTTTAAACCCGTGATTTCTCCTGCACCCTGTATTATGCCGGTATTAGCAACAGGTTCGATTTGAACAATGTTTGTACGTCCGGAATTTAAAACATCATAAATGTTAATTACAGGCGACTCTGTTGTGTAATCCAATGACCTTATAATAATTTTGGCATTTTCTGGGATTTCTATATCCGAATAAAGTGTAAACCCTGTCATATTTCCGTTTTTTGTTATGACAGACTTTATAAGACCTGTGCTTTCATTTTGCATATTTGCACTATTGCAAACATACACACGGTCAAGCATTGTCATATTTAAAGCCTCAAGGTTTACAGAAAATTCAAAATTGTTTCTTTTGGCCTGTGTACAAAGTAGTTCATAGCTTATAGATTTTAGTACACTTGCTTTGTCTGTAATGTACTTGAGGTCTTTTTTTACAAGCAGATAGTCAGAATCTGTTGTTCCTTCTTTGATTTCTTCATGTACTGCACCGTCATACCAGTAAACGGTTACTTCGTCTTGTGTATAGTCTTCAGAGTTAGTAAAACTTGCTCTGATTGCTTCTGTTAATCGTCCCAAATTTGGTGTCCAGCTAAAATTCCAGGAATTATGCTGGTTAAACATACCTTTAGGTGTTTTTTCACTTCCGTCTATAGCAAACGTGTGCTTCCCGTTTAAAAGCGGAATCATTGCGCCCTGACAATTTTTTAATATTTCATTTATAACATCCATTGTTTTAGTGGCTTCAGATACGATGCCATCAGCTTTGTATTCTTGCTCTTCACACCAGTTGTAAAGCATAACCAGGCTGTCATTATCAATTAAATCAGTGCTTATAGGACGAGGATTCACTAACTCATCTGTCAACAGATAGCGAATAATAGCAGCAGGATTTTTACTTTCCTGAACTGTAGACCAGTCTTCGCCATTCCAAACGGGTATTCTTGCCTCTGCTACATAGTTGAATTTTTTAATTGTTCCTGACAGGCCTTTATAAGCTGTTGCTTCAAATGCAATTTGATTAACTTTAGGCAGAATGCTTTCGTCAAGTACTTTTCCTTCAACATAAAATTGCACCTCTGCACAGCGAGGATAACCTATATCAAAGTTTGTTTTATCTGCATAATCTGCTGAACGTACACGCACGGTATATTTGCCTGTTTCAGGTAAAGTAAATCCGATAGGTCTGTAAAAAAGCTGGTCAGCTACGTTTATATCTGACGGGCTATTTACTTTGACATTTGCACCGTTAACTGTCGTGCTGGATGTGCTTAATGGTTGCTTTTCACCGTTGATGTCTCTGATATAAAGTTCCGTATTTTCTGATAACGGAATATATTCCCCATCACCTTTTTTATACATTATCTCTATTTCAGAAGTACGGGCAGAACGTGAGCCATCGTTATTTTGATGAAACAATCCTTGAGGAAAGCTTATTATTACATCAATTTCTTTTGTATTTTCGGGGCTTGTAAGTACTACCTCTGACACAGTGCCTGCGTATCTGTTGATAGACAGGTTTAAAGTTTCATTACGGTTCAATGTCTGGGTAACCATATTTTCAGAAACATAGAGTGAGTCCAGTTCATTTGTTGATTCTGTTGAGTTTCCTCTTGTATTGCTTAAAGGGGCATAGTTTGTAAAAACTATCTCTGTATAATTATCATCATCCGCATCATATTTAACCGAGCCGTTATAGATATATGTATTTTCATTAACAAGAGTAAGCATTGAAGAGGTGATTGTTATATCATTAGTTAAATCAACATAATTGCCTTTTTGAACCACTCTTGTTGTCTGTCTGAACTGTTTATTTGTCCACGCATTCAGGTCTACATTTATAAATTTTAGCTGATAATTGACTGTAACAAAGTTGGTGTTTGTCAGTTCGTTATAATCAAAATGGGCATTTTGATTTACTTCTTCATCAGGGTTGTATGACAACTCTTCATCTATGCTCATTGCTTTTACGTTATCAAAACCTATAAAATTAGACGAGCCGCTTGCGGTTATTATATCTAAATAGTCAATAGAATAATCTGTACGTGGTGTATCTCCCAGTTTAAAATCAGAATATACTACATTTTTATAATTAGAAACAAAATACTGTCTGTATTTGTTCGTTGAAGCACCGTCAACGACCAGTCTGTACGGCTGCTGTCCATATGAAGGTGTTTGTTGTATTTTTCCAAACAAAACAGGAAGGCATCCGCTTGAGATATCATTGCTAGCCCCTCTAAGCTCCGGCTGCGTACTTGAGCTGTATTCTTTAGCCTGAGTTGTACCACTATGGCCACCGCCTGAAAATATAGATATTGCACCTGCGGCAACTACACCTGCTGCCAACGAAACAGCAGCTATACCTGTAACAATAGCGGCAGTTGCTGAAAAAGCACCAGCACCAAGTGTAACTAATATAGTTGCACCTATAATCTCAAATATGCCGTTTGGTCTTTCTATGACTTCTACAATATCACTATTTTTGAGTATATGCCACGGTTTAAGCGGTTTACCGTTAATGTATGCATTTTTATAGTTTCTAAAATGAAAAAAAGCAAAATGCCAGTCCCATTTATGAAAGCTTAAAGTCTTTTTATCAAGATTTCGTCTTATTACTCTTATCATTTTAAAGCCAAAATATTTTAAACAATAACCTCATAAAACGTTGCATATCTGGGAATTGGACTTATTTTAACTCCCTGATTAATTGTTTTATGGATGTACTCTTTTTCGTTGATTGCATACCCTATATGCTCTATACTGCCAACGCTGACATGTACTGCAACCCCTTTTTTAGGTTTGTCTACAGTTTTGTGTTTGATATTGCTTCTTACAAAGCTTTCCTCATCTTCAAAAATCGGAATATCAGGTAAAATAATCCCGTGTTCGTCTTTGTAGATATCTTGCAATAATGTCCAGCAGTCATTTTTAAACTTTTGGTACTTGCCATTTTTGAAATATTTTAAATAATCCATTTGCCCTCACTTGACAAACCTATCAACATGACAAATAATATTGGTATAGGGGCAAGCCCCAAAGAATCACTACTTCTTCGGAGCTTGACTTCACCCCCTACAGATAAAGAATAATAATTTTTAAAGCTGCTATAATTGCCGTTATAGCGGCTTTTATTATTCGATTATCCATAGTATCACCCCCTTTCAGCCATTTTCTCCACTAAATGAGTGTGCTGAGGGAGTGTTGGTTTACCCTGTATAAATATTACTATAAAAACAGGTTAGGAAATGTTTGTCTGTAATAGTTAATAGTACTCATATTCACATCAAGGTTGTGTCTGATATTTATTGTTGCTGTTATACTTTCAGGGGTTATTTGTGCTTCAAATATTTCGAATAATCCTGCTGGATATTTTTCAGCTGCTTCTGTTTCAATATTGACTATGTATAAATCAAGCAATATATTTTCATTTGAATTTATTGTTTTTCTTATCTCGTTAGCTGCAAGATTTTGAATATTTGATAAAACGAGCTGTGTTCCCTGTGTTTCCGTCTGAGAAGGCAGGATAATGTCAAAGGGATAAGGCTGGTATGTTTTTCCGTCAAGCTCCAGTGTTTTGGTGTCGTTTATAAAACAAAACGACTCTTGAAACGCACTGTGTTTAAGTTCAATAAGCATTTTGAGAGCTCGTCCGAGATACCTCGAGTATGAGTTTTTATCCAGTTCAAAACGATTCATAACGACCGCCTTGCTTGTGTCGTAAGATATTTGCCGTTTGCTACAATAGGCAGCTGATAATTTGCAGCAAGCACTCTGTCTAAATAGAAAACCTCGCTATCAAACATTAAGGTTACATTTGTATTCCAGTATTTTGAGTTAGGGTTCCATTTAGGCTTGCCAGTGATTCTTGCAATACGTTCCTCGCCTATTCTGCAATCCATGATTTTAAACGGTATTGAGCCTTGCTTTGTATCGTATTTATACCAACTCATAAAGTCGATATATTTCTGTCTTTCAAGCGTAAAAACACACTGCACAATATCCTGTATATCTGTAAAACGTTCACGTCTATACGGAATACCAGCATCAGGAGTAACCTCAATATATCCTTCCTGAAACTCGTTCTGGAAACCGTCAAGCTTTATCTTTCCCCATTTCCACTTTTCCATTATGAAGCTTGAACTCCTCTTGAATTGTTACGTTGTAATGCTGATGAAAACCCGCTTTGTGTACGTTCGTTTCTCAATGCATTGTTTACTTTCCTGATGAATATTTCAGTGTCCCCGTCAGGTCTTTGTACAGTTTCAACACTTGCTCCTGATTGGTTATAAATATTAATATTAGGCTGTTGAACCTGTGCTTCAACTCCCAGTCTGCCGTCAGGAGTTCTTCTCAACGGCATAATAGCCTCTGTGCCCGCTTCACCCATTAAACCCATTCTGTTACCCTTCATAGGGAAATAGGTAGGCTTGTCAACGATACCGCCGTCAGCAAAGGCAGTAACCCTGCTTGCAAGCATTCCTGCGCTGGCTAATATGTTGGCAGTACCAATAGCGGCACCCGTCGCTGTCGCTGCTACCGGGGCAAGAACTGCACCTGCTATCGGAACTAATGCAGCCGAATATGCAGCTTGTGCAATGGCTGCTTGTGTTAATGAAGCTGCTAATTGTCCTGCTGCTGTTGCTGCACTTGCATAACCGCTCATTGCACTTGCTATAACTCCTGATGTACCGCTCATTGCAGTAAGAGCTGCTGTTTGAGATGTGCCAATACTGGCTATACTAGCAGCTGCTTGAGGTGCTTGAGCCAAGATGTTTTTAAGTTCGTCACTGACTGCGGATATCGGAGCAGCTGCACCTGTCATTGTTCCTTGATTACCGCCAAGGATATTTGACAAAAGTCCGCCGTTTTGTGCACCTTCCTGAAATAGTTTGCTCAATCCTGATGATATCATTTGCTGAGCAATGGCTTGAATGGTGTTTAAAGCAACATTCCCGAAACGCTCGAGCGCATTCTCGCCTTGTTGTAAGGGAGTGGTGATAGCCTGTGAGAGGCTTGAAGATATGGTGCTTGAAATGTTGCTCCATGATAAGCCTACTGAATTTTGCAAAGAAGCTTGTGCTTTGTTTATTTGGTTTTGGTACTGAATAGCAAGGTTTTTAAGCTGAATTGCTGCCCGTGAGTTGCCTTGACCTTGAATAGCCAAATCCAAATATTGAGATTGGATTCGACTTAAAGCATTTTGCTTTGCCTGAAATGGGCTTGTGATAGCAGCGCTTTTGACTTCTTCCGCTTTGTTTTGCAGTTTTGTCAATTCTTCTTTTGCGAGGTTTAAATCGTCAAGATTGACAATTTTAGCAGCGGCAAGATTGTTGACTTTTTCTTGTGCCGTTTGGATTTCAGCGTTAAGAGCCTGAAAAGGAGGCAGTACGTTCAAGTCGGTAGCTTGCTTTACTTTATCAAGTGCATTTGTAAGTTTGTTAACTTTTTGAACTTGATTATCCCAGACTTTGCCGCTTGTAATGCCCTGTGCTGCAAGGTCGTTCAGCATTTCTTTTGCTTTTGCGGCCGCTTCGTTTAACTGAGCATATGGGCCTTTAACTTTCTCCGACTTTTTGCTGTCGTCACTGCTACCGCCAAGATTGCTGGTACTGGCTCCGAGTGAGTAATTCGAGTTATTATTATTTAAATTTTTAAGCCGTTTTTCTACATCTTTTCTTGTTTCAATTAATTTACGTATTGATTTTGTTGATTCATCATAAGCATTTGCCTCGGCTTCATATCTTTGAATATTAATTTGTCTTTGACGGTGTTGAAAAAAAGGTCCAGACATTAAAATAGCGGTTTTTTGTCTTGCTTTATATAATAATTCTTCTTTCTGAATAGCTTTGTTTAATTCTTCTGTCATTACGCTAATAGCAGAAGTTCTCTCAATTTCCGCTCTTATTAAACCTGATGTGGTATCCGACAGTTGTCCGTTTAATTTTAATTCCTGAGTTATTTGTCCGATATATGTCGGATATTTCGAAGAAAGTTCGGTTATTATGGCTTTTAACTTATTAGTTTCATTAATAGTTAATTTTTTACTATTAAGTAATTTTGAATATTCTTGTAATTGTGATGCAATTTTATTGGTTTCATCACTGTATGCCATTGATACTTTAACTGATGCCGATGAAAAATAGTTCACAAAAGATTGTGTTGCAATAGTAGCTTGTGTTAGATTTTGGACTAATTTCTGTGTTGCAGGCGTTAATATACTTCCCGCTGTATTGCCTAAATCAAACATTGCAGTGTTAAGTCTGTTAAGATCAGCTCTTAATTGTGTAGAAGCGTCCAATGCACTTCCACCTAGCTCTTCTTTAAGAGCACTAGCAAAAGCAGGCAAAAATTCAGAAGATAAAACCTTTCCCTCTGATACCATATTATAAAACTCACGGGTAGTCATTCCCATGGATTTTGCTGCGATTTCAAATGCACCTGGTAGATGGTCGCCTAGCTGTTGACGAAGCTCTTCCATTGAAACAGTGCCTTTGCCTGCAATCTGCTCTAATGCTTTAAAAGTTAATTCAACATTCGTTGCCGGCAATTGCATAGATGTAGCGGCAGTTGAAATATCACTAAATATTTGTTTTGTTTGTCCAAGTGTTAAGCCGCTTCTTAAAGCAGCAGCTTCGAAGCCTGCGAAGCTGTCAGCGGTGCCCTTGAAAGATAGTCCTAATCTGTCTGCTTCTTTTCTGATATATGATAAGCTATCAGCCCCTACTGATTTATTGCCTGCTGCTGCATTCATTCGGTTTTCGAGTGCCTGAAAATCCATTGATGTATTAACAGCAGATTTGCCCAGTTCTGCAAGCCTTGTAGAAATATAACCTATGCTGAATCCTGCTACAACATTATTTAAATTCAAAATAGAGGAGCCTAGCTCTTTAAATCCAGTCGCTTTGTTTACAATATTGTTTGCACTGGACATTTGCATTTGTGCATTACGCACAGTCTGAGCAAGTTTTTGAAATTCAACGCTGTTTTGCTTTCCTTGCAAAGCTAAATTTCTTAGTCTGTCTGTAGCAGCTGTTGTAACAGAGTTCAGCTGGTTGTAACCAATACCGCTTTTTTGTGCATTAGCAAGTTTTTGATAAGACAAAATATTTGCATTTATTGTGTTTTGTTGTTCCTTTAATTTTGTGCGAATTTTGTCATAAACAGGTAAAGATGAATTTGCCGTCCCCTCTACTCTTTGCAAAACACGTTCATATTTGTCCGTCATTTTGCCTAATTGGTCAAAATCTCGTGTTACTTTTGCAGCGTTTGAATCTATATCGATTATTACGTGTCCATCGTTGTTTGACATAGTTTTACCTATCTTGTAAAATTTGTATATTATTGTTTGGAGTTTTTTATGAAAAACTTATTTACAAAAGAATTAAATTTTAAAGAATTACCTTTAATAGCGAAAATAGCAATATCTTTAATTATTTTGGTAATTTTATATTTAGTATCACCACTTTTAGCATTTGTTTATTTAATTTATTTTTCTCCCTCAATCGTTGCAGCTAAGAGATGTCACAAATTTAAATATCAAATACTTATTTTAAATACTTTTTTGGGGATAACTGTTATAGGTTGGGTTGGTGCTTTGATTTGGGCAACATTACCGCAAAAGAATGAAGACAAAAATGAGACTAGACAAATTATATACTGGCTTATTGGTTTGCTAGTTATAATGTATCTAGTGTTTATTATGTCTATGTTTTTAGGTATTATCTAAAATTCTACGCTTCTTGAGCTGCCTTATCTTCAATGTTTATTACAACTCTGCCATCGTTATTAGAATTATTTGCCATTTAACAAAATCCTTGTTATTATTTTCGAAATAGTAATATTTATTGAGTAGGTTGTTGAGTATGAAAAAAGTTTTTTTGATGTTATTGCTTATTGTTTATTTTACAAGCCTGCCTGGGGTAGCGCATACTAAGTTAACATCAGAAGAAAAGACTGTAGCTTTAAATTATTATATTGAATATATAAAACAAAAAGAATTTAGATATAAATTGCCATTCAGTGTTGTGACTTCACCTTCTTATAATTGGGAAATATTTTATTATTACAATATTAAAAATATTAAGTATTCAAAAAAGAATAATAATAATTTTACAGTTAAATTTAAAACAATATTAAAAAGTGACAATAATACTTTTGTAACAAAAGATTTTATTATGAAGTGCGAGGAAAACAAATGTTTTGTGGACTTAGAAAATACACCTAAAATGCCATTTTTGTATATAACGAATAAAGTATCTAATGATGAACTTAATAAAGCGAAAAAAGCATATAATAATTTAATGAAACTAAATTATTATGTAAATAAAAATGTGGATTATTCAAATAGGTATTTCTCTGATTTAGAACATTTGGAAAAATTACATTATTTATCTAACACAGAAATGAAATGTGAACATATATTTTATTTCAACAACGAAACTAAAGATTTTTTTTCTAATAGTGATTATGTTTGTGTAATACCAACAATTTTCTCCAATAATAAAAAACAGGTATCGCTCACTACAACATTATCAAAAATTAATGGTAAATATAGTTTTGTTATTGGGCCATACAATACAAATTGTTTATTTTCTAATGTAGATTTTGCTGTAAAACAAATTAATCCAAATAGTTATTGGTTTAATGTTGCAAAAAAGCAAAAAATAAAAATTGGTATGCCAGAAAAAATATTAATAATGTCTTGGGGAGAGCCTATTAAAATAAATGAAAATGTAGGTTCTTGGGGTGTTCATAAACAATATATATATGGCGATTTTGGTCCATACGTGTATGTGGAAAATGGGAAGGTAACAAGTTGGCAAGATTAACTCTACTGTCTGTCATTTCCCCTAATTACTCAAATACGTAAAATCTTCCACAGCGTTAGAGTCTATGTTTTTTATATTCATCTATCTTGTATTGACATTGTATTGACATATGTTAAAATATTAATATGAAAGCAAAATATCAAATCTTTAAAATTAGAGGTAAAAAGTTTGTTGTAAAGCTTGATTACAATGAATTAATCAATGACTATGAATATCACATGTACATAAGACATTTGATTATGCCACAGCAGGCAATAGCCGCTTATTTTACAAAAACATATGAAACTTACAATGAAAAATATGATAGATACGAAGCATACAGTGAGAAATACAATATATCTGTATACTATACATATTTAAAAGAAGAAGATATTTTGTTGATAACAGCTTTTAGTCAAGGAGGCTTGCATGAATAAAAAAACCAATATTCCTGAAATCGGCATTGCTGAAATATCTGATTATATCCCTACACAGGAAGAAAAACAAAAAATAATTAAATTCGAAGAACAGGCAGAAAAAGACATTGAAGAACTCAAACAGACTGCCAATGTAAATTTTCGCTGGTCGGAATTTGAAATAAAAAGAGCTAAAAGAATTGCATCAAAGCTTGGTATGCCTTATCAAACTTATCTCAAATCAACATTGAAACAAGCTATGGATGCAGACGAGTTAAAATTTAACTAACTATAATACCCTATTCTCTGCAAAATCAACCTCAATCAAATATCTTATTCCAACAGCTTTCTCATAGGGAAGAGAGGCTATTTTGAGCAGCCCTGCCCTGTGCCATCTCCATAGCTCTAAAATATCGTAAAAATCACTGTCCAGATTAGCCCAAAGGTCTTTTTTCTTGCCAATAGCTGTAGGTCTTTTGACATCACCGAGGAAGATGAGCTTGTCATCTTCCCAGGCTGTCGTGTTAAAATCCCCTGTTTTGTATATCTCCCAGGCTATTTTTACTTTTTTTCGGTCTTTTCTGCCTTTTCTTTTATTCCGTAAATAGCGGATAAAAGTGCTGCACAGCAATCGCTATGGATAGCTGTAATCACATTGCTTGCACCAAGACCGATAAATTCAGCATAAGAGCTATATTCCAGTGTTTTGCCTTCTTTTTTCAAGGTCGGCTTGTTTTCAAAGCGTAAAAAACATCTTGAGGCAACTCTTGCAAAATCATTATACACTTGATAGTCTATAATATCTGCTGCATTTGGTGTCCTGAAAACGAACTTCGGCGGCTTTTCCTCATCTTTAAATTGACTCGGAATTACCACAATTTCCTCAAGATTCTGCAATTCAATTTCCATTTATTATGCTCCTGCTGTTTCGATTTCTTTTAAGATACACGGAATCAAGTCATCATCAGGTGTATTTCTGAAATTAGCTGTGTAAGTCTGTGCATCATCTACACCGGCGCCTATGTTAAAAGAGGTAATAGTTGCAGGTGTAAAATAAGACATTATTTCACTACCTTTTTTATTTAACACAAGTCGTAAAATTAAGTTTTCTCCGTCAATTTCAGAAACCTCAATCGTATCGCCTGTTTGTTCAACAATTGGAATGAATTTGTTCATCAGGTACTCAGATACATTTAGGGTAGTAACACCTTCCAGCGACCCTGTTGCCTCTGTAAAGCCTGCTAAATATGTTCTTTGGTCGTCACAAAGAGTTGTAACATCAATCTCGTCTGCTGAATACTCTACAGAAAAGCTTTGTATATCACATTTTTTCGTTAAAGTAAGCGGTACAACCTCGTCACCTGTTTTTACTGTAATTGCAGCAGCACCTTTAATAACATAGCCTGGTACTATACCCTCAGGCAAGCCTGAACCTGTAGCGGCTACTTTAGAAACAATATAATAAGTGCCGGCAGTGAGTGCTGTACCTTCTTCTGTGCCTTCAAGTGGTGTACCTTTTGTAATTGCGTAAACCTCTCCGTCACGCCCTTTTAATCTTTTTCTTTCGTTTGCCATTAGTTTAATCTCCTTTGATTACTTGTAATAATTTATTTCAAACGCTATTACGCTTGAATAAAGTCCAATAGAAGGCTCTGTAAAACTTCTGCTTGAGTTTAACTTCACAAGGCCTATTTTGTACCCTCCCAAACTCGGTAAGTCCATCACAAACTTAAATAACTCCTGATTGATAAAATCTGCTGAACTTTGAGAGGAAGTATAGATATTCCACTGCGTAAAACTCATTCCATCCGAAAAATTATTGTCGTTGCACAAAACCTGTTGTGTTCCGTCCATCAGCAAACTATGCTGGATAATATAAGGCTGCTTTGTCTTTGGCTCAATTTCACCGTAACCAAATTTAAAATTGAAGTTTTTGACCTTAAAATTATTCTTAATGTATTCAAATAAAAGCTGTTCAAACATTCTTTTTTAACTCTTTTTTGAAATGTCTTGTGAACGTTCCACCGATTTCTTTTTGAACCTTTAACGCTGCGTTACGCATGACAGGATTAGGCTTTCTTTTTGGTATTTTTACACTTTTGGCAAAGACATCTTTGCCGTCAACTTTAAAGTGCAAGACTTTAGCATTTTTAGCCTCAATTGTATGAGCTTTGACTCCAAACTCTATTGAGGCTGAATAATCAGCATTTGCAATAACTTGATTTTTACCGTCAAACTTTATATTGTTTCTGTAATACCCACTATCAACAGGTGCATTTTGCTTTGCTGTTCCTTCTATTTCAAACCCTGCCTCTTCTATGGCCTTTTCCGTTGCATTTTTTAATGCAAGACTGAAATCAGGCATTTCAAATTTAACTTTGCTTGCCATTTTCTTTAAACTCTTGGTTGTAATAGTCTTGTGTAACTAAAATCTGATACGGAGTACCTTCACAGCTTGATTCACTGTGTATTTCTTCACGGGTCAAAAATATTTTCCCAAAAAGCTTCCAGTTTTTGATATTTGTATATGTTGTGTTTTGTGTTGATGACATTACAATCCTTCTTGTGTATAAACAAGGTTATACTCTGCGTGCTGTCCTCTTTTAGGCTCAACTCCCGTTATGCCGTCAGGCTTTACTGGTGCACCTGCTATTTTGTATCGAACGCCCTTAAACTCCAAAATATCTGTTTCATCAAATTTGACAGAAACATCACAAAATAAAAGCGCATCAACACTTGTTGTATCTTTGCCGTTGCTGTAAACTTTTGAGCCGGTAGAAGGTTGAATTAGTCCCTTGAAAGTGCCTTTTGTTGCCCATTGTTCAGGTTCATCAAAGTATGCAGGTTTTAGCTCAAGTATAGTTATTTTTTTATATTTGCTTTTTAAGCTCATAAAAACTTAACCCTTTTAAAGCTCTCCAGTGCTAAAACAATCTCAGAGGGGTACGCCATCGAACCGATTAAATAATCAGCTTTTGTATAGCTGTAGGAACCTATATTTTCACTCTTTAAATCATCAGGCACGCCACGATTAAACACATCATAAGAAATCATTTGCGAAATTATCTTTTCAACACTTTGAGGTAAACCTGATACAAAGATGTACGCTTTTTCCGTACAACTTACCAGTGATGCATTATCAACAGTTATTGTTTCACCGTCAACGGCTGTGACATAACTAAAGAAGCGGTTACGCCCGCCTACAACATGAATTAAATCACCTTTAGTAACATTTGCAATCGGTGAAATTTTGTCACCGTTAAATGTCAGTGAACCGCCGCTAAATACATAATTGAAGTAATCCAAGCTGTAAGGAAAGCAATCACAGAATATAGCGCCGTTATAGTTCGGATTTTTTATATAAAAACTATTATTCAGATACGCACAAACGCTCTCAATGGTTGAATAAATAGCATTTTGGATTAAAAAATCTTCTCTTGCTTCAATCCTTTTCGCTTCGCCTTCTGTAACCTCGTAAGAATAGCCTTTTGTATATTGTGTTGATGTTTCAGCACAAAGCCATGTACCGTTTTCTTGAGGCATTTCCGCCTGGATAAAATCGTATTCGTTATTTAGTTTTACTGAAAATAAATCTATCATTAGAAAGGCCTTATTCCTGTTAGTCTTGTTGCCATAAATTGCATTTCATCTTCTAATGCATAGCGTATTGCATCTATCAGGTGGTTGAACGCATCTACCGGCTCATCATTTATGAAATCACCATTTTTATCTCGTTTGTACTGATAGTTTTTAAACTCTGCAATGGCATTTGTGCAGCTTGGATGTATAACTATTTTTTCAAACTGCTGCATATACTTTAATCCGCTTAGAACGCTTCCTTTACCTTTTTTAGCTGCAACAGCGTTAATCCCAAGACTCTGAAATTCCTGTACGCTTTTCGGTTCTGCGCTATCACAAATTACACGTTCTTTTGTGATATATTGCTTTACCTGTTCCGCACTGTCTTTATTCAAGAGTTTTGTTTGATAAATTTCATTGCAGATATAAAGTTTATTTTGCTCTATCGCACACTCAACAAACGCAAACGGGTCATTGGAAAAACCCCAGTCAATCCCGTAACGATATTTTGAAAACCGGTTTTTATCAAAGTCTGCAACCTCAAAGTTTTCAAATACAAGCCCTTCTGCGATACCCAGTTCACCAAGTCCGTAAACCCGCCAGAAATTATTATCACCTTTACGAGCTTCGATACTGTCAATAATCGTTTGTTCTAAAAACGGATTATCTTTGTACGTTGATTGAATTAACTTAGCCTTTTCTGATTCATCTTTGAAAATTTTATTGTGAACCCAAAATTCATTTGTCGGGTTATAATCAATAAAAATACTCTTTCTTGTTCGGACAAGAAGCTGTTCAACAATATTGTAATGTTGGTGGTTGGCTTCGTTCAGATACAAAAAATCACGTCTTCCGCCATGAGCAGAGCCGAGTTTATCGAATGAAAGAAAAGTTATTGTCCCTTTTCCTGCTTTAAAAACTTTATCACCCGATTTATAGCATTTGTAAAAATCTATACCAAATTGTGAACAGACATCAGGTATATCATTTAAAACACCTGTTTTTAAATGAGGTACAGACAAGCCAACTACGTCAATCTTAACTTTATATTTTAGCGACAAGGTAACGAGTAATTGAAGAATTGAAAATGTTTTAGTACTTGATGTTCCGCCCTGATTTACAATGTACCTGAAATTATCTTTAAGTGCTTCTGCATTCTTTTTAAATACAGGCGATAATTTTAACATCAGATATCCTCAATTAAGTCTTTATCCTCATCTGACCCAACAATAATATTAATACCTTTGGCGGCTATTTCTTGTTTTTCAGATGGCTTCTCGCCTAAAGTATCTCTTATTGCAAGATATGCCGATACATCGCCTTTGGTTGCCTTTTTTATTAAAGCTGTTGTTATGGACATATCGTTTTGTTCGCCTGTGTCCTCATCAGCAAGCAGCAATGCTATTTCAAGCAGCTCTTTTAGCTTCTTCCTCTCCCGTCTAACTTCGCCTGATTTGATACCGCCCATTTGCGCTATTTTTCTCTGTTCTTCCTTTGTTAATTCATTAAAAGGAATTAAATTTTTATCAGTTTTACGCTTCTTTTTTTTAGCCATAAAATCACCTGATATACTGTCCTGTTTCACTGCATAACGGGCTACCCGCTATGACTTTAATCTTTATTCCCCGTCCCTGCGCAAATGCAATCCACTGCTCTAAGCATTCTCTTTGTTTTGTACGCTTTTCATCTGCACAGTCGAAGTCACATCCCGCAAAAAGAATCTCCTCATATCCTTTTAAAATCGCATAAGCTAACATGTAACTCATTGAAGATGCAAAGTAGCGATGATTTACAATTGTCCTTCCTTCAATAGGAATCCGGCGAAGCTTATACACTTCCTCAAACGGGAAGTTGGCTTGAGTAATAATACCTTCGATTTTTTCTTGTTTGTGCAGGTCAAACCACAAATCATAACGCTTGAATTTGTCTTGATGATGGTTTAATCCCCAGACCTCATAATCAGAATCCCAGTCAAAGTTTTTTAGAGATTCGCCTACACCTAATATTGCTAATTTTTCCATAATCTAAAAAAACAGGGTGAATAATATAACGAAAAGAAGGATGTTCACCCTGAATAACTGCATCTACATAGTTGAGTAGTTTGTATGTATTGTATTTAGGATTTCGTATTGTCCGTTGAAGTTTTTACGTGTTTGTTCGTAAATCGGGTTACCTTTAATATCTTTTTTGCGTGTTTTAAGAAAATCTCCGTAAAAAACGTTTTGATTTGAGAAAGAGCCTTGTTTTGTATTGTTCTTTTTGTGTTCAATTCTTCTGATAAAACGCTCTTTTTCAGTTTTTGCACGTGCACCGATAAAACACGAAGTCTTAAACATTGTCTTTGTTTTGTGAAATATCCTTGCAACAGGTGTTTTATTTATGCCACAATACGCAAATTCAAGCCATTTAGAACCTAATTTATATACACAATCAGGCTCGTACAGTTCATTGTTCAGTACCAGCAAAAGGACGCTCCTATCCTACCCCGTATTGTAAAAACCTCTACTGACAGCCGCCGTTATTTCAGGATATTTAAGACTGCCCCATTTTTTACCGGGCTATTGTTATTATAGCAAATTATTTTGTCCCTAAAGGGACAAGTTTTTAAATAATACCGTTTGATTTTGCAATGATTGCTTCGCGCACAAGGGAAGAACGATTTTTTACATTAAAGGTGTTAAATAAATGTTTTATTTTACGTTTTATGCTTCTTTCACAGTATCCTGTTTTATCCGCTATCTGCTGGTTTGTGCTGCCGCTAATCAATTCCTCTAATATAACTTTTTGTTCTTCCGTAAGCTTCATAAAATCTCCTCAATAAGCTAAAAATTGTGTCGCTAGTTGTATTTCATGTTATTTAGAACCTTTTACAATGAAGTTAAGTAATAATTTATTGTGTTGATTGTTTTTACAGTTGCTTTGTTGTGTGCAAGCAGTGTCTGAATTGGGTATTCACTCAACCCCATGTCTAATGCGAGCTCATAGGTCGAGATTTTTCGCTGCTGTTTTAGCTTTTCAATTTTCTTTGCTATTTTTGCGGCATCTTGAGAGCTTGCGAAGACATGCATTATTCTTCTTCTCCTTTCGCCTTGCGGATGATGTCGAGGATATCGTAAGCTCTATCGTTAATCTGATTTAATCTATAATTGGGTGTTATTGGGTCACAATCAGTTATGATACTTTCAATCATCTTCTCAATCTCATCAAGGGCTTGCTTGAGTTTTTGGTTTTCTTTTTCCAATTCTTGCAAGCAATACTCGTTTGCATCAGCATTCTTTTTAGCTAGGTTAACAACTGTTTCGTATTTAACATTTAACTCTACGATTTCATTTGATACCTCTTCACACTCTTTTTCTTTGCGTTGGAGCTGTTTGAAGTAGCAGGCGCCTTTATCTATACAGCTATCGTAAGTTTCTATTACATCAGGAATATTGCAAATACCCTGGTCATAATATTCACACCCACTCACATCCACGCCATCAATTATTATTTCTTTTTTATCTGTCATTCTCTGCCTCTTTCTTTAGCCAATTTTTGTAGGGTCTTTCATAGTCTTGTTTACAATTTGAGCATGTTACAGAACCAAAAATCTGATTGCAAAATGCGCAATTTGTATATGTTCTCAACCATTCCGCCATCTCGTCAAGGCTCATGGCTTTTATTCGTTCGTAGTTAGTTGTCATTGTTCCACTTCCTTCCTAAGTTAAATCCAATCATCATCGTTGTTTAAATATTTTTCGGTCTGTAGCCAAGCAACGGTAACAATAATCAGTATCAAACATAAAATTAATTCCATTACTTTACCTCCTGTGTCTTTAAGATTTGCAGGATTTTTCGTCCTATATCTGCACGACCACCTTCTTTGCACCAATGGCAATCTATGTCTTTATCTGCATCTTTACAATTACAAATATCTACAGCACTCTTACATAGCTCTACAATCTGCTTTATCTTGCAGTCTGTACGGTCTTTGCAAAAAAAATCTTTATGATGGCAAGACCTCTGATAACATCCATTTTCAACCACATCATCATTTATCAATGCTGGACAGCATTTTACTATGTATTTAGTCATTATTCTATTTCCTCATTTGCTATATACCAATCATCAGATTCAAGAGCGCTTATAAAAGGTTTAAAGCAACCCATATCTTCCCCCCAGTCCTCAATATACAAGCGTTTGCCATCAGATTTTAAAAATACATGCTTTGGCATAGTCGGTATACGGCACGCCTTACCGCTTTTTAATGCATTAATCATTATTGGGTTAGTTATTTTCATCTTCCAAAATCCTCTTTACTTCTGCTTTGTCGATTGTTATTCTTGCAATCAAGTGGGTTGTAAACTCAGCTAGAGAATCTTCAAAAGACTTTTCACAACATAAACTGTATATTTGATGTTTCCCCATATCTACACTTGTCATATTCCAAAACCCGTTGAGGTCTTTGAAACAATGGAAATCAGCTATCAGCTTAATCAGCTCTAGCTGCTTGGCAGGAGTGAAGGGTGGGTATTTCTTTTCCCAAAAATCAGATTTTTTAAAATCTTCAAAATTTTCAGGGATACTTTCCGCCTCTTCATCCTCCATCCAATAATCTGAACATTGCAAATGAAATCCCCAATTCTCCCATAGTTTTTTCACCGTTTTTTCTGAAACTTCCTGGAAGTTACAATCAAGGTCTCCTACATTTACTTCCATATAGAACCTTGGTTTCACTCCCGCCACTTTCATCATTTGTTCTATGTGGTTAGTCATTTTTAGCCTCAATTCTTAAATCCTTACAAAATGTTCTTTTTTGAGTTTGAAATGGGTTATTAAAATCGCGGATAGAAACGTCAAACATTGGAGATTGTAAATTCTCTGTCGCTAAATCTTTATCCACTACATATAATCGCCCTTCGTAAATTTTTTTGTCATCACAAAAAACACTGCCTACTGATTTATCGAATCTTTTGTCAATCTTAAAATTCACTATTATCAACAAAAATGGACTAATGACAATTAGCAAAAAAATAATAATTACATCTTTACCCATACACCCACTCTGCCTCTCTGATTGATTGTTTTATATATTTAATATAAAGTTCGCTTCTTGTGTTTTGTAGTATTTCTATTAGAATCCTGATAAATCCCTCGGTATTCCAATCCTGTGAGCTGTTTCCATAATTAAACAATACATAAAAAGCAAGCCCCGCCTCCTGAGTACCATATTCATCATCAGGTAAATACCATTTAAGATTAAATAACCTTATAAAATTCTCTGGCTTGGTAAAGTCTAATGTTACTTTTATCAAACTTGGTGTAGAAAATCTTGGGTCTCCATGGTCTGCAAGTTGTTTTTGTTTTGGGTCAATTACTTCTTTCTCAGAAGGAAGCCCACACAGCTCGCACAGCTGTTTTGATAGTTCTTTAGCCATCCTACACCCCGCTCTTAATCATCTTGATAAGACGTTCTTCGCCTATGCGCTCAATGGCTTTGACTCTGAAGTTAGAGACTAAACAATAGATTACACCTTGTAATTTGTATACTGTACTTCTATTAAATGATAAGCAGCCTTCAGCATCGAGATAATCAATGCAATACTTGTATTGTTCAGCGTTACTCCAATCAATAACCTCATCGCCGTTTAACTCTTCTGCCAGCGCTCTTAGCTCTGCTTTTGTCTTGAGGTTTTCAGACTGTTCTTTGGCTTCTTCTTTTGTTTGGAAGCAGTTGCCTTGAGAATATAGATAATTGTACTCATGACAATTATTCCACGAGAATTTGCATACACTGCCGAATAAGCCTATAAAATAAAACTCTTCACCACAATCAGGCTTCCACCTCTTACCCTTCTTCTGGTTTTTCAGCTTCTCAATTTCTTTGCCGAGTTCTTCGTATTTTTGTTCTAGTTCTTGTAATTTCATTTTATCGCCTTTCTTAGTTCTACAACTGTTGTTAAATCGTGTTCTTTCAATCGTTTCATAAGCTTTTTGTATTCTTTTTCGTCTTCTAACTTGCACGTCGGAAGCTTTTGCCTTCAAATTCAAGCTTAAGTTGGCAAGTTTCATTTAATCTGTCTAATATTGCTGCAAAGTCAGGTATGTTTTTAAGTTTTTTTATCATTTCAGGATTTGCGCTTATGCCGATTGGTATTTTGTGTGAAATCAACTTGTCAACGATTTTAAAAACAACTTCTAGGCGGGTTTCTGTATATTTTTCCCGACCTATGTCATCCAACACAACAAAGTCAAATTCCAAAAGCCAGTTTAGTAGCTTTTCTTCTGCTCTTTCGTCACTTGACCTGCGCGCAGTAGAGAATTTATCCAACAAATCTGTAAGTTGTGTAAACAGACAGTTATAACCTTTTTGCATGAGCTCATTACAGATACAAGCCAGAAGAGTAGTTTTGCCGGTACCGACATTACCTATCAAGCTTAAACCCGTTGAGTTATGAGGTTTGAATACTTTAACATATTCGATACACTTGCGTTTCATCTCACTGTTATCAACCATATCAAAGCACTTTTCCCGAAATAACGGTGTCATCATTGAGTTTTTGAATTTCTTTTCTAAAATACGTTTTTTTTCTTCTTGTATCTGTGCTTCTTTTTGCTTTTCTGCAAGCTTATCAATGCAATTGCATTGTGCCACCCAGAGTTTTTTTGTTATCCCAAGAACAGTGAAAGCTTTCATTTCATATGGCTTTCCGCAATGTTGACATTTTATAATCTCCATCCGTCTGTCTCCTTTGTATTTTGTTGCCTGAATTTATCCGGATTTTTTCTCCGGTAGTCCCAGTATGCTTTTAAACGTGCATAGTGGATATTTGGTGTATCTTTTGACCAGTTTTTTTCTTTGCCTTCGGCTATCCTTTTTGAAAGGTCTTCTATCAGCTGGCTCAACGCTTTTTCACTCAACGTGAATGCCAATAGTTTTTGATACTCTTTGTCTGTCAGATGTACATTTCTGTATTCTTGTCCGTACCAATTTTTCAAAATTTGAATGGCACTTTTTTCTTCTTCTTCATCTTCTATATTGTTATCCTTATTATCATTATTGTTTGTGTCCGTTTGCTGTACTGTTTGGTGTACCGTTTGGTGTGCTGTTTGGAATTGGTCGTAGTTGCAAACCTCGATTATTAAACGATTTTCAACATTTTTTTGCTGTATCATTTTTTCGCATTTTAAGTAATGTATGAAGCGCCTAACTTTTCCGCGGCTCCAGCCCCATCTTTCTGCCAATGCGACCTCGGAATATCCGCATTCGCCTCTTTGAATTTCAACGGTCAACCCGTTTTTGACTTTCAACAAGCCTTTTTTATGATTTGTAATGAGCAGTAGATCAACCCAGGCCTGCCCCTTGCTGAACGGTTTGTCCTGCCAGAGAATATTATTAAGTATTTTTCTGTGTATACTTATCCAACCGCTCATTTTTCACCTATTATTGTTTTTGTTTGAACGTCTTTCGGATGTCCGAATTTTTTAACCAGTGCTATTACGTACTTTTTCATCTGGCATTTGTATCTTGTGCCTTTAAAATATTCGCTGTACTTACAGCCGTCGCACACGCAGCCTCTGTCCAGGCATTCCTTTGCCGACATTGTCCATCTTCGTAATATTGTTGGTTCTATCTGTTTTTTATACATTCTTCTGCTCTGATATCTGATAAGAAAAAGGGGCATATATTCTGGTCTGGCATGATGGATATGCCCCTGAAGATGTTCCATTATCTTGGAGAAGGAGTTAAGAGTTAATTGTTTTTTGACAGGCCATACATAAAGTCCTGCCGAATTTTTCTGTTGAGTAATTAGCCACTTTCTCGGTTATTCCAGCACCGCAATCGTCACAGTAGAAATCTTTTGCAGCTTGTGTATCCTGCTTAATTTTGTTTACTACTGGCTGCACTGTTGGTTGGGTTTCAGAAGGCAGGTCATCAAAATCTTGAGTAAATATTTCTGAAAGACTTGCAACTGTCAATACTGCGTCAATTTGCGCACGCTTTTTTGCCATTTTAAGGATGGTGTTGGCCTTTGAATTGGCATCAGCTTCTATCTCATATTTGTAAAAAGTACCCTTTGCTGATTCAATCTTTTTCTTTTTCAATAGTTCTTTGTCAGTTCCGGGCGGGAGGTCTTTTTCATATACAAATTCGTAGGCCCATTTTTTTTCTTTTGAGTTTGCATGGCCTAAGCCCTCGGTTATCTTTTGACCGTTCTTGAGCAGCGTACATTTTACTGTATAAGCAAAAAAGCCTTTGTCCTCAAAACTTTCAGTGTGTTCAACAAGTTCGTAACTTGAGGTAATACTTAAAGCCATAAGGATTTTCTCCGCCCCCGGTTTTAAAAGTGTGGGTTTGTCTCCGCAGCCTTGAATTTTACCGTAATCGTGGTTTTCTGTAAGTATGTTTTTTAATGTGCTTTGAAGCGTCTTAACCTTTGTAAGTGTTGCTGAAACAAGATTTACATCTAAGTCATTGATTAAAGACAGCTGCGGTATTGTTTCTACTATTGCGTTTTGTGCCATTATTCGGTCTCCTTGTTTTTAGTAATTCTCATAACCCTTATTGATTTTTCACACATATATCGTTGTGCTAAATCAGGGTTTTCATTTTTAAATGTTTCAGTGTCGATTCTTCGCTGAATTTGAGATTTCCACGTAACTTTATACTTGTCAGTGATAAGCCCGGCCTTGTCTGCAATCATAGTTTTGAGCTCTGTTTCGATTTCTCTTTTTTCTTTTTGCAATTCATCAATGTGCATTTTTATCTCTTGCAGATAAGCAACCCTGTCGTCCATTTCCTGGACCTGAACGAGGTCAGCTGTATGATATGAATAAATCTGTGCCAGAACCTCATCATCTTCGGGCATAATAACAGGTGGGACTCTATCTTGAACCATCTTCCAGAATTTAAGGGACTTTTCAACCATCATATTAAAGAGGTCTTTGTCAAATTCTATGGACTTGTAATCAAACTTCTGCCCGCCTATCAAGCAAGCTATCCAGCCTGTTTTACGTCTTGTTATTCCCAGGTACCAGATAACCTGTAAAACATACTCTTTAGGGATTTTATTTTCCCATTCTTCCAACTTATATGCAGAACAGGTTTTGCACTCCAACAATTCATCTGTACCTGTCACAAGTCGGTCAACATGAGCAACTAAAAAAGGATAATCCGGATGGATGTATGTCTTAGGCGCCTTTCTGACTTGCTTACCTGTTTTTTCACTAAATAAATCAGCCACAAAGCCCTCAAGTCTTGTTCCCATCTCTACAGATTCATTGGTTGATAAATCGGTTTTTATCTTGCCTGTTTTCTCTGCCCATAGCCTGTAAGGCGTTGACCACCGGCTCTGGCCCATAACAGCAGCTATATCTGAACCGCCAATGTAGCTCATACGTTCTTCTTGTGTAAACATTAAGACACCTTCTTTACATTCTTTTGTGCCATTCGTTTGAGCCCTTCGAAAATACCTTCTTTGCAGCATTCATCTGTGTGAGAACAATCTGATGGATAGTCTCTATGTACACAGTAACAGCAGGCTTCCTGCTCATTCATAAAATTAGTTGCTATATTCAGCATTTCTAATAAAGTTTCGTTATTGTACATTAGTGCACCCCCTGCAAAAGTTGCAAAAACGGTTCTGCAGCACAAAAGAAGATATATGCCGCCACAAAGAACACAACTGTCAACAACGCGTCTATGCAGATTGATATAAATTCTTTGTTTGTCATGATTTCACCTATGCAATCTTTATTATTTTTTGAGTAGCGAGAATTTGATTTATTTGTTTTTTAGGCAAAAGTTTACCTGTATAAAAATTTCTACAATATGTAAGCTCTAAATCGCGATATGCAGCATTAAAGTTATCAAAAAAGTTATCGAAACCTGCAGGTAGCGAGTGGGTACAAAAGCTACCATCACTTAATTGTGAAAGCCCTCTTTGGTTGAGTTTGTATAATAGTTTTATCATACTGTTTGTTCCTTACTAGCCCACTCTGCGAGTAAAAAGATGTACTCGGCGAGAATCCTTTTATCCTCTTCTTCGCTGACAGGAGGGTCAAATATTATTTTGAAATTTGGTTTTTTGTCTTTTTTCATTGGTATGATTCTTTGTGTAAGTTTTGTAAACTTGCATTACAAATAGACCCTTTATAGGAGTCTTTTTGTTGTGTTTTTGGTAAGATATTCTTACGGAATAATTTAAGGGGAGATATCGTTTAAGCGATTCTCTCCTTGTTTTGTTCTAGAGGATAGTTTGTAAGAAAATTTCTAACTAATGTTGGAACATGAAAACCTTGTTCTCTCATTAAAGCAACTTTTTCTGCCAACTCGTCCGATAACAATTTAATATGTAATGTTGTATTCATGAGTTAAAACCTTAACTTGTGTAACCTGTATTATCAATATACACAATTTGGAATAAAATGTCAACCCATTTTGTGTATAAAATATTAAGAACTGTAAAATGCTCGCAGATAGATTAAAAGAAATTCGACTTAAAATAAATACAAATGCTAGTGCATTTGCTAGAGACATGGCTATTCCTCAGACAACATATATAAAATATGAAAGAGGGGAGAGAAAACCTTCTTTTGAACTCCTAGAACAGCTTGCAGAGATTTATCATGTGAATATGCATTATCTCTTCACAGGCGAAGGCCCTATGTTCCTTCCTCAAAAATCAGAGAAACAGCAAAAGTACGAACAAGCTTTTAAGGAACGCAAAACTTTCGGAAAACGTCTCAATTACTATCAATCAGAAGAAAATCTCATGGATGATGAGATTGCAAAAATTATAGATACCTCGGAAAGTCGCGTAGAAGAACTAGGACTTGATAAATCAGAGCCCACTCTCGCCGAGCTGAGAGCTTTAAAATCTTATTCAGGAATACCAATAGACCTCTGGGTTGATGGTGAGCTTACAGGCGATTCTGGCTCCGTTACACAAATGTTGTCACCCGAAGAGCAAAAAATGTTAGAATTTCTTAAGAAGGCTAAAGAGAATAAGCTGATTTGATAAAAAATTTTTACGAAAGATATAAAAATACAAACCGGTTTTGGTATTTTGTGTTAATTATCATAGGCACATTTGCATATAAATACCAATCAATTGAATATAAATCAATTTTTCATGTTTCTTTACTCACTAGTTTTTTAAATATGCTTGCGTATGCATTCGCTTTTCTTATATTACATGCTATTTCCGGTTCTATATTTCAAGCATTAGCCGATGACAAGAATGATATTAATCTTGATTTTAATAAAATTACACCTTTCTACATTATTACAGTAATAAGTTTTTTAATTTTTGCATTTTTTCCGTTGAAATTACAAAACCAAGCGTTAATTACGCAAATGAATAAGATAAATTTTATTGTAGATGATGCAAATACGAGTAATAGTAGATTGTTAAACGAATTATTCGAATTAAGTGATGTTTATAACATATTGCCTCAAAAAGATCATTATGATGAAGAATAGATTTACACCATAACAAATTTACCTATATAATATGTAAAGGGTAAGACCACACTCCCGCCGGCACACTCGATTACGGAGAAATCGGCTGGAAAGGGGGTGAGAATATGAGAATAAAACAAATAATAAAAGCCGCTATTATTGCGGTAATAGCGACTCTTAAAATTGTTTTGTTATTCTTATAGGGTCGAAGCCAAGTCCTAAGGAACTGCCATTCTTTAGGGCTTGCCCCTATATTTATAATATACCACAATTTTTGATAGTTTCAATCCTTATGGAAATAGCTGCCTGTACCCATGTCTTAAATCTCTTAATCTAAAACGATTCTTTTTGTTCATCTTTCTTACAAGCTTTTGTTCAGTGGTTTCTTCTTCAAACTGACTGCCATCATATCTGTCTATTTTCTTTCCTGATATAAACTCAAGAGATGTTGTTGTGTTGGTGTAGTAGTGATACTGCATTTCAATAATTTCAAAAAAGCACTCCATAATCAGCCATGTAAAAAAGATAAAAGTAAATACCCTGCATGTGTTTGCAAAATTAAAACCTTTTCTTACTAACTCCTTGATTCTCTTACCCAGCGTAATTGTTGTTTCACTCATCTTTTCATACCTCATTTAATTTTGTAACAAGCCCGGACAACAACATTATGGTTACATTTATGTAAAAGTAAAACGTTTAGAGGGGCGTTTTTATTGTTATTTAAAGTGGATATGATAAATTGTAAAAGTCCAGAAGCTAAATTATGGCAATTTATAGCCGTACAAAGTAAAATATGTTTACATAAAGGAAGTTTTATGTTTGAAACAGAAGATTTAACAGGTCAATACGTAAATATTTATATCCGTGTCAGTACTGATGAACAGGCAAAAAAAGGATATAGTATCGACATGCAGGAAGACCAATGCAGGAAATATATTGAACGTCTTAATGGCGCAGTAAATAAAGTTTACATAGATGATGGGTACTCTGGCAAAAACTTGAATCGTCCACAAATAAAACAGTTAATGGAAGATTTAAAAAGTAAGAAAAATCGCGTAACAGCAGTTGTTACTTGGCGCTGTGACAGAATGATAAGAAGCACAGATTACTATTATCAAGTCCTAAAACCTCTTTTTGGCAAACAAGGAGTTATCCTTCTATCGGCAACAGAACCAAACGAAGGCCAAAACAACCCTTATGGGAAGTGGATGAGAAACTCTCAGATTAATAATGCTGAGTTAGAGTCGGGCTTAATCTCAATTAGAACAGTAATGAATTTACAAGAAAAAGCACGACAAGGCCACTACCCAGGTGCACGCGTTCCTGTTGGATACAAAAGAAATAAAAACCGAGAAATCATTCCTGATGAAGAAAAACGACATTATATTGAAAAAATTTTTAGATTATATTCAACAGGTGCATACTCTTTTGAAACGCTTGCTGCAAAAATGCGTAAAGAAGGTTTTACACATAACAATAAACCTTGCTCCAAAAAGACCATAGAGAATATTTTAAGCGTTTATCAGGTATTTTATATAGGCAAATTCAACTATTCATTTAAACAGAACGACGGAACATACATAGTCAAACTATGTGACGGTAAGCATGAACCTATCATATCATTAGCACTTTATGAAGCAGCTATGAGAGTAAAAGATAGAGCCAGCGGGCCAAAGGAAAATAAACACTCCTTTTTGTATAAGGGGCTAATAAGGTGTTCCATATCGAATAGACTACTTACACCTGAGAAACAAAGAGGTGCAAATAAAAGTGGTGAATACGAATACTATCGCTGCCACAGACCTTGTCCTGAATGCCCAAAAGACTGTAAACGGATTATAAAAAGAGAAGTAATAGACAAAGCTGTTATAGAAGCGTTGGAAACATTAAATATTACAAAAGAGCAGCTTAAAAATTTGAAAGAAGATGTCAAAAACATACTTCACTATCAGGCGGATTATGACGAAAAAAGAAAAATACAAATTGAGGGAGACATCAAGAAATTAAAGAATCGCATTAACCAGCTCTATGATGATAAGCTTGATGGAATAATTTCAGAAAGTACGTACTTGGATAAAAAGTTAACCTGGGAAAACAAACTGGAAAATTTAACACTTGAATACACAGCCTTAACCAAAACTAATATAGAATTGATAAGACGTTTTGAAAAAATGTTCGAACTCGCTGAAAACCTTACACAGAAGTATTTACAGAAGTCTGACGATAAAAAGCGAGAAATTTTAAAAATCTTATGTTCGAACTTTTTTTATGAGGGTTCAGAACTGCGTATAGAGCTAGAAAGCGCCTTTACGGCGCTTATAAAACTTGCTCTAAATGATAAATGGGCGGGTAATGGGATTCGAACCCATGTATATCGGAACCACAATCCGAGGTCTTAACCACTTGACGATACCCGCCATAATTTATTGGATTTAATAAAAATATATCAAATAAAAATTCTTTTTCAAGTATTTAATTAAAAAGGGCAGAAAAACTGCCCCCATTTTTTATTCTGATAAAAATTTAATTACATTTAAGGACTTGTCCCAACCGTTAGATTGTTTTGCTGTTTTGTATTTTTCCAGCTTTGCTATTCTTTTTTCTTTAAGTTTAGCCTGTTTCTTTTTAAACGAAGCTAGTTTTTTAGGGTCAGCATTTCTTTCTTTTACAATAGGCCCTGCATATGCCATGAATTTTTTATAAGAGTCAGATGTATATCCCAGCTTGGCTTTTGCGGGATAAGTGTATGTTATATAGTCATAAATATACATAGTTCTCTTGTCACCTGATGGATGAGTAGATGTAAAATCTGCATAGTTTCCGCTTATCTTGTAAAGTACCGAAACCATTGCAAGCGGGTTGCAGCCGGCTTTAGTCATAAGATCCACACCGGTAACGTCAGCTTCGTATTCTTCAGTTCTGGACATTTTTAGCATAGTCAAATTATTGGCTGCATTTGCTCCAGCTTTAAGCCTTGAGTCCATATTTGCATTGTATATAGCAGTGGCAGTTATTGTACCTAATACGTTTTGTTTTGCGACGTGGTTGTTCACAATGTGACCAATTTCATGAGCAATTACTCCAGCTAGTTCTGCATCGTTCTGGACGAATTTTAACATTCCTGTGTACACACAAATTTCTTTGTCGGCGTTAGCGAATGCATTTACTTCATCTGTTTCGATTACTTTAAAATTGATTTTTGTGGGTAGATTATTCTTTGCAAGCAAGGCTTTACCGATTCTGTTTACTCTTTCAACATTTGCTTTAGTTGTCCAGTTTGTGGTCGCTGCATTTGCGCTAAGCTGTAAACCAAATACCAGAGCTAAAAAAGCCCTAAAATCTTCTTCATAAATTACTCCAATTAGCTAACACTATTAAATTATAATATACTTTGCTATTTTTGGTAGTGTAAAATCTCGTAAAAAATGATATACTATTCTCAATGGAAATTATAATAAAGGAGAAGACACTAATGTCAAAAGAGGATAATTCTATAAGCTTTGGTATGGGTTTGCTTGCAGGTATTGTCGGTGGAGTGGTTGCGGCTATTTTATATGCTCCTAAATCAGGAGCAGAAACAAGAGAAGACGTTAAAAATTACGTTAATGATTTTGCTCAAAGACACGCTCCAGAAATCAAGGAAGCTAAAAAACAGGCTCTGGAATCTCTTGATATGATGAAGTATAAGCTTGAAAAGCAATACAACAAAATAAATGAACATATTAAAGCAAAACAAATGGCAAAAGCCAGAGAGATGGAAGACCAATCTTACGATTTCAATTAAAGATAAACTACTATAATTTAGGAGAAAAACATGTCAACAGCACTTACCGTAAGCCTTATACTTTTAGTATTTGTAATAATGGGTGCAATTATTGCAACCACCGTTTACTTTGTTAAATTGTTAATAGAGCTTACTTTGCTCACAAAAAATCTTGATGAGACAACAACAATTGTCAAAGGCGAGCTTGAGCCGATTCTTGGAGAATTAAAAGAAACAATGACAAACGTTAACAACCTTGCAAAAAATGCAGACAATCAAGTTGCAACTATCAGAAAGATTTTTGCAACAGTTATTGGTTTCTTTACTATGTTTGCAGGAAAATTCAAGTTTTTGCAGAGCAGTTTCTTTAAAGGTTTTATTTCTTCATTCAACCTTTTCAGAAGAAAATAATAAACATTTGTAAATATTGTATAATATACACCCGTACTATAGATTAGCTTGATGACAAACGGGGTATTTTATATAAATAATCAAGAAAATATCTATTAACAAAAAAGTAAATAAGTCCAAAGGAGAAAGATTATGTCAACAGGAAAATTTTTAGCAGGTTTCATAGTAGGCGGAGTAGTTGGAGCTGTTATGGGTCTTTTACTTGCACCTCAATCAGGTGAAGAAACTCGTGAAATGCTTGCAAGAAACTCTGAAGAATTGAAAAACAAAGCTGAAAAAACAGTTAAAGAAATTCAAGGAAAAGCAGAAGATATTGTTTCCGACATGCAGAAAAAAGGCGATGATATCATGGAAAAAATCCAGACTATGATTAACTCTAAAAAAGAAGAAGCATAAGCCTGAATAAAGTTTCAAAAACCGCTCCGGATTATTACTTAAAGACGGAGCGGTTTTAGTTTACAATTTATTATGATTAACCTCTGTGTTTTATAATATATGCAATTGTTTTGGGGAAGTTTTCCTGTAGCTGGTGAGCTCTTTTTAGCACCCACAACGGTGCCTTTGCACTGTTTATAAGAGCTTCTGTCTCTGCAACAACCTCTTCAAGGCCGCCATTTTTAACGTCGTGAAGGTATTCATTAATAAAATATCCGGCATAAAGTCTTATTCTACGGGGTAAAGAGCTTAAATACTCCTGTTTTTCCTCTTGAAAAATTTTCATCAATTTTTTATCCGAGCTAAAATTATTTTTGTTGCTATCAAAAAAGCTTACGTTCCTAAAACCATTACTAACAAAGGATTTTCCATTTTTATGACTTAGAAGGTGACCTTTTTCGTGATGGAGGATAAACTCATCAGGAGCAACATCCAAACGTCCTACCTCATATATACAAGAAGAGTCAATCGGACTAGCTTTATAAACAGAATGAACAGTGTCATTCAATTCTTCTAAAGTAGCACCACACAATCCTTTAAAGAATTCTTTCAATTCTCTGTCAGAATCTTTGATTATTTCATTTAAATCTATTTGGGTAATTTTTCCCGTAGATTCATTCACAACACGAATTTTGTCATTGTTGGTATAAACTTTATGAACTTTGCCATTTACAGAAGAAGTTGTGCACAAATTATTTAAGCGAGAAAGTGCGCTTTCCCTTTTAGCAAGCTCATTTCCATCTTTGTCATAAATAACATAATCCATTATTTGTGCCTGAATATCACCGTTTTTGTCAGGTTTATTTTTGTATCTTACACGTGTCATAATACCCTGCGGGCTTTTTAAATTTTTTTCTATATAAACAGAACCATCCGGTTTTTTATAAGCAAATGAAGTGGTATGCAACCTGCCTTTGCTATCCATAACTTTTATATTGTATGTGCCCTCTACACCGGAAAGTTTGATAAATTCTCTTGATATCATTTTCCCGGCAGCATCTTTTTCTTCCTTTATTTGAGAATCCAGAATCCATTTTTTCGTTTTGGAGTCGTAAAATTGATGGATTTGATATGTAGTATTCTTTCTCAAATCCTTAAGATTTGTATTTTGAGTACGTATGTTATCTTTGTTTACACCAAATGTTGAACCTTCTGTTGAAAGCATATTAAAATACTTGTCATAAACAAAAACCTTTTTATTATAAAAATCCTTGCCTATTTCATCTTTTATTGCAATAACAGCCTCATATGTTTGAGGGTCAATAACAAAATCCAACTTTTCAGAGGGTCTTAACTTGTCATTATAACTTTTCAACAAATCAAGAAGCTTGTTTATGTCACCATTAAAACTAATAATATCAATGTCAGGTTTATCCAACGCCGTGATAAATGCATATTCAGGAAGTGCAAGCTTTTTAGTCAGTATATCAATATTTTTGCTTACAATGTTAGAGTTTTTGTCCTCCGTAAGATTTTTAATAATAAGCTCAGACGATATTTTCTCCAAAAACTTTTCAAAAACCGTATTGTTAAAAAGTTTTGTATAATTGTTTAAAGTCTTTTTTTCAAATTTACTTACATCATCACTCCCCATAAAAATGATACCCGCAAGTAAATCATCGCCTATTTTTTTAAAAATATTTTTATTAGCAGGGTTTGATGCAAATTTGTCTAAAGACGAAATACATTTTTTAATCTTTTTAGATTCCAAATGTATATCATAGCCATGTTTCAATCCTTCAAAATAATCATCACACAAGTCCTCAAAAGTCACCATTTCTGATAATGATGAAGATTTAGCTATTTGTTGTGACAGGTCATAAAGAGCGGAGATATTATCTTGTACTTTTGCTACAGTCAAATTTTTATCCAAGAAATGTTCTTGAGAATTTAGGTCAATAAGTACTTTAATTTGTTCCGATATTGCTTTGCTTGCTTGTTTTGAACATAACTCTTGAGACTCAACAAATTGCGGCAGCACTGATTTAAACGAGGGCTCATAGGGCTTCGTTTTACAATTGTTATTGGCTGCAATTAGAGGATAAATTGTATTGATTTGTGACATAAAAATAGTTCCTGCAATTTATTAAAACGCAGGAACTGTTTTTTTTACCATTTTGTTAATTATCTGTTACAAATTATACGTGCAGCGTGCACACCGGAAGCCGAAGCCTGGATAAGACCTCTTGTAACACCGGCACCATCGCCTATTGTAAAGAGATTTTTGACCTGTTCTGTTTCCAGCTCTTTTGTCAATTTAACTCTTCCGGAATAGAATTTAACTTCTATACCATAAAGCAGTGTATATCTTGAAGCCACTCCCGGAGCAATTTTGTCCAAAGCCTGTAGCATTTCAATTATCGCTGTCATTTGACGATAAGGAAGAACAAGGCTCAAATCACCCGGTGTAGCGCATTTTAAAGTCGGAGTAATGATGCTTGATTTTATTCTCTCCGGTGTTGAGCGACGGCCATCTAACAAGTCGCCAAAACGTTGAACAAGAATTCCGCCAGAGAGCATATTAGCAAGCCTTGCAACGTGTTGACCGTATGCAATTGGTTCTTTAAACGGTTCTGTGAATTTTTCACTAACAAGCAGTGCAAAGTTTGTATTTTGCGTTCTTTTTTCAGCATAGCTGTGACCGTTAACAGTGGCAATACCGCTGTAATTTTCTGCTACAACTTCACCGTAAGGGTTCATACAAAAAGTTCTAACTTCATCCCCGAAAGTTTTTGAATGATAAACGAGTTTTGATTCATAGAGTTTATCAGTAATGTGAGAAAAGACCGGAGCCGGAAGTTCAACTCTGACACCCACATCCACAGCATTGTTGACCATACCTATTTTGTTTTTTGCAAACTCTTTTGTAAGCCAGTCAGCGCCTTCTCTTCCCGGTGCAATAATAAGGTACTCAGAGCGTATTTCTTCTCCATCTGTTGTAACAAAACCTTTTACCTGTTCATTTTCAACAATAAGGCTCGCTGCAACTGTTTTATTTAAAATAGTAACGTTTTCATTAAGGTAATCCTGCATGTTTTTCAAAACACCAAGACTTCTTTCAGTACCAAGGTGTCGCACTGGAGAGTGAACCAGTTTTAATTCAGCAAGAGTGGCAGCTCGCTCAATATCGGCAAAATCATCTCTGTTTGTACCAAAAACCTCTTCGGTTGCCCCAAATTTGAGATAGATATCATCTGTATATTTAACAAGTTTTTCAACTTCATCTCTGGACATATAATCCAACAAGTGGCCACCAACATCAGGTGTAAGCGTCAATTTGCCGTCAGAAAAAGCACCTGCACCTCCCCATCCGCACAACAAACCGCAAGTACGACAGTTCATACATTTAGGTACGCCTTCTCTTAAGGGACATTTTCTTTCTTCAATTTTCAAACCTTTTTCAACTATCACCACTTTCCAATCAGGTTTTAGTTTCATAATTTCAAGTGCAGCAAAAATCCCCGCAGGGCCGGCACCAATAATAGCCACGTTGTAGTTAGAAGCAATGTTCATTCAGACAGTTCCTTATTTTTCCCATACATTCTGATTGTAGCTTAAAAATATTTAAATAATACAAAACATAAATATTTTTCTAAAAAATTTACAAGTGCTAACAGGCAGCCCGATTTTGTGGTATAATTTACCCCAAAAAAAGAATTATTTAATTAAGGAGTATCTATGGAATATTTGCAAGAAGTGTTGAATGGATTAAAAACAAAAAACAGTAACGAACCTGAATTTTTACAGGCAGCATACGAAGTTTTAACAACATTAAAACCTGTGATTGAAAAACATCCGGAATTTAAAATCAATGCACTTCTTGAAAGAATAACAGAACCTGAAAGACTGATATCTTTCAGAGTTTCCTGGCTTGATGACAATGGTCAGGTACAGGTAAACAGAGGATATCGTGTTCAATTTAACGGAGCAATAGGACCTTACAAGGGCGGTTTAAGATTCCATCCGAGTGTAAACCAGAGTATTATGAAATTTCTTGCTTTTGAACAATGCTTCAAAAATGCACTCACCGGCCTTCCCATAGGCGGAGGTAAAGGCGGAAGCGATTTTGACCCCAAAGGTAAATCAGACAATGAAATTATGCGTTTTTGCCAGAGCTTTATGAACGAGTTATACAGACACATCGGGCAGGATATTGATGTTCCCGCAGGTGATATCGGTGTAGGCGCAAGAGAAATAGGATACCTTTTTGGCCAGTATAGAAAAATAAGAAATGCGTATGAAGCAGGTGTGCTAACAGGAAAAGGCCTGGAATATGGCGGCTCGCTTGCAAGAAAAGAAGCTACAGGCTACGGATTAATTTATTTTATGAGAGAAATGTTAAAAGCTAACGGCTCTGATATAAAAGGAAAAACCGTCACTATTTCTGGCTCGGGAAATGTAGCAATATATGCTTGTGAAAAAGCACAGGAATACGGTGCAAAAGTTGTTGCTATGAGTGATTCCAACGGATGTATTTATGACCCAGATGGTATTAAACTGGATGTTGTAAAACAAATCAAAGAAGTTGAACGAGGCAGAATCAAAGAATACGCAAACCGTGTGCAAGGTGCTGTTTATACAGAAGGAAAAGGAGAAGAAAGACCTATCTGGAAGATTAAAGCAGACATTGCACTGCCCTGTGCAACGCAAAATGAAATTAATCTGGAAGACGCAAAAATTCTTGTTTCAAACGGAGTAAAAGCAATCGGTGAAGGTGCTAATATGCCGACAAACCTTGAGGCAATAGAGTACTTCCTGGCTAATGGAATTCTCCTTGCACCGGCAAAAGCTGCAAATGCAGGCGGAGTTGCAACTTCAGCTCTTGAAATGAGCCAGAATTCAATGAGATATTCCTGGACATTTGAAGAAGTTGACGAAAAATTAGACAGAATTATGACAAATATATTTGATGCATGTCAAAAAGCAGCACAAGAATACAACCTCGGCAACAACTATGTTGCAGGTGCAAACATAGCAGCTTTTGACAAAATATCAAAAGCAATGATTGCACAGGGAATCATTTAGTTTTATTTAAGCTCAAGGCTCATATTTTCATCAGTGAGAGGATTTACAAAAACAATCCTCATTGATGGTGCATGCCTGTGAAGAGCCATTGTTTTAAGCTCAATTTTTTCCTGAGGCTTTAAAGTCACAGGTTCAGTTTGCATTTTGTCATAACGATGGGCTTCCTGATTGGCACCGACATTGCCTATTTGATTTCCTGCAATAATAAAAGGCACAGCTACAGCAGCCCCCACAACAGACAGACAAAGCGTAGGCAGAGCCAGTGCAATACCAACGCCCATAGTTTCTGCGGCAGCTCTCATGCCAGTCCTTTTTACGGAAAGATAAGCCACTTTATTATTTGCGTTATCCCATACACTGACACTTTGTATTGTTACAGGGGTTTTATAAATATTTTTTATGGTGTAGTCATAACCTGTGTATTTTTTAGAAAGTCTGCTATGCAAGTGTCTTGTTGTCTGCTCAATTTTTATGTAATCGTTTTGTTCAGACTTGGTTTTACACAATGCAGGAATAAATGCATTATAAAACAACATTAATACTACAAAAAGTGCAGATACCGGCTTTTTCATCAAGCCCCTCCTTTTTAGCTTTTTCTTATTTTGGCTGTATAAATTGAGCCATTGAGTTTTTTACGTATTCTATTTTTTGATTTAAACTTTGAACAACTTCTTGAGATTGCTGCCCTGACATAACAGTATTATAAATAAACAGCAGCATATCTGCAATTAGAGGCAGATATATGTTTAACTTATATTTTAAAGCTGTATCAAATGCCTGTTCTGCACAGAATAGCGCCTGCTCTATATTTGAATTTGTTTTAAGCATTATTTCTGCAGACAATGATTTAAACATCACAGCAAAGAACTCTGATACATTGTTGTCATTTTCCATATTTAAAATAGAGTTATTTACAATGTTAACTGCCATTTGAGCATTGCCTGAGACAAATTCTAATTTTGCTATCAATATCCAGCTCAAATATGTAATATTTTTGATTCCCTTTTGCTCTGACAAATCCAGAACATTGTAAAAAATCTGTCTTGTCTTTTTGGTATCCCCCAGATTTTGATAAGCATAACCAATCATCAAATCACAGAAGTATTCAACCTGATGCAGATGAAGAGCAGCTGCCTTGAGTTTGGCATTATGCAGATAATTACCAAAGTTTGACCAGTCGCCAAAACGCCAGCTCACAAGCCCCTGAACAACAGGGAACAAAATATCAGAATATTTGTCATTTAACCCTTGCTGTGCAAGTGTTTGCATTCCAGGTAAAATATCTTTTCCTTCAAAAAATTCTTTCATCAGCACAAGCAGCCTGAAACAAGAATAAGGCTTATGCATACGAGACTCAAACTCTTGTACAACGTCGATTGTATCCGGCTTGAGCTGTATTACTCTCGATGCACAGATGAAAAAGACAGCATCCAGTATAGCGTCTTCAAACTGTTTTTCTGAAAAACCTTCGGGCAGAATATGTGTAGTAACAGTTTTTAAATTAACATGTTTAAAAAGCTCGTCCCCAAGCTCAATGCACTCATTGAGTCTGCCAAGGTTAAAGTAAATTTCAAGAGTAACCATATTTACGAGGAAGTAATTAAGGTTAAAATTTTTGTCTGAAGGGTTAAATGAACTTCTTTGCGTTCTGGAAATGATTTTTCCGATATACTCAAGTGCATTATTGTAATTACCGCTTATAAGGCAGCTTTGCACAAGCTTGTTAGCAACTTCCTTTATGCGTGCATCATCTTTTTGATGCTCAAGGTTTGTTAAAAGCATTTGTAAAAACTTCAATATTTTATCGGGATAATATTTGTAAAGCATTGATGCCAACTCTGCATAGACATCCATTTTTACCTGCTCTACAGTTTGATCTGTTTGCACATCTATCACGTTATCCACAAGAGAAAGGAATTTGTTTGTGCAGTTTAAGTAAGCACAAAAATCACCTATCTGGCTTGCCACCATTGCGAGCGAATGCCATTGAGCAAATGCCTCTTTTTTTAATTTTGCAAATTCTAAAAGCTGCGCTTTAACATTATTTATAACAGGTTCGTTTATGTATATTTTTTCGAGCAGCATTTGAGAAACAGCCCGCAATTTTTCCTTGTCGCACACTGTTATAAAGTTTTCTCTGAAAAGATTATAATTTTTTATAACTATTTCTTTACCATCAATTATTTTTACAAAATCAGATTCTTCCAAATATTTTATTATTTTGGCATCATCTTTTATTTCAAGCATATGGATATCTTTAAACAAGAGCCTTTCACCGGCCAGAAGCATTGCACCAAAAAGCTCAAAGGCATTTTCTTTTGTTTGAAGATGTAAAAGACGCTTTTGCAAAAGCTCGTTTAAGTCTTTTGGTATAACAATCATGCGGTCTTGTGCAATTTGATATTTGCCCTTTTTTTCTTCCAGCACATTGTCATCTGCTAAATAGTCAAGTGCCTGGCGGAAGTAGAATCTTGAGCCTTTTGTATTTTCCAATACTTTTTCAAAAAAGAAAGATTCCTGAATATCTTTAATTTTTTTGATATTTTCCGCAACTATATTTTTATTTGAAGACGGCCTTATTTCTATTTCAAAATAATTAGGCGATGTCATTAGTTTGTATATTTTTCGATGAAGAGAATACTGCTCATTACACGAGACAATAAACCCGACATTACGGAAACCGCGATTTTCGCAAAGGTATTTGATTATCTCAAGTGAGCCTTCATCAACATTGTCAAAGTCATCTATCACAAATATTGTTTTGTCTGGTATTGCAGAGATAAAATTAGTAAATGACTCAAAATATGTATAGCGTAAATCCTCAGGGTGGACTTTGGCTGATATGTCCATTTTGAATAAATCAATAATATTAGAATCCTGTGATAAAACTTCAATCAAATCTGAATTCAATAGGACATTGAGCTCTCCGTAACCTCTGTAGGCGAGAATCATCTGCTTAAACAGGCCGTAAGGACTGTATTTATTTTGCGCCGGGCATGAAAACCTCACAACATTATAATCTTCAAAAACTGTTTTTATATTTTCAGTATCTACAAGAGAAAGTGAAGAGTTGCGTAAAGATGAACGCACAGATATTATAGGGTTTGTGACATCTTTTGATTTGATTTTTTGTATTTCTGAAAGAAGATTTTCCCCTCTGGTTTTTACAAATGTGCAATTGAGGCTCGAAAAATTAATAAGGTGCTTTTCTTCTTCCTCTTCTTCCGGTTCATAGTCAACATTTTTGGGTAATTTTACATTATTTATATCAAAATCGTCATCTTTATTTTGTTCAGGTTTAATTATCTGATGCAGCATCAGCTCAAAGAACATAACCATCTGATTTTTGACATATACCGCACTCAACGACTGGAAAGGATATTCGAGCTTTGTTTCCTGATAAATGTAAGAATCAACAACAACCTCTGTATTGTTAAACAGATGAGAGCGGCCGCTTGAGGAGTAAACTACATTAATATTGAGCCCTGCTTTATATTCTGACGGTTTTGAGTAAACATCCCTTTTTTGTACAGCCATCTGAACTTTTAGCTCAACACCTTTTGCATCAAAAAGTTTTTTATTAATTTCCGTTACTGTTTGCGCAACGTAGATAGAAAAATCCAGAGCAGATTTGCAAGATTCTAAAAATGTATAATCTTTGCAAAAACGTATAATAAAAGTATCTTGCAAAAACTGAACGCGCAGCTTTTTTTGTGCTGCTGTTTTTCTTATTAGTGTGTAGAGATTTTTTTTAAACTGCTCTACTATTTTATCGCTTTTAAAAGCATTTTTGATATCTTCAAAGTTTGTTATTTCGATTGTTAATACCGCAAACTCTTCTATCACCGATTCTCTAAGTCCAATGCTGGCATTCACATTCAACCCGCATTTAGGACACTTTTCTAATGCAGCGGAGTTTAATTTGCCGCATTTATAGCATTTGTTTATAATTACAGAACCGCATTTTTCGCAAACAGTATTTTTTGTAATCGCGCCACAAGCAGGGCATTGAAGCCGCAAAACCTTTTTGCAGTTAGGACAAACAAGATCCTTTTCTCCGATTACGGTATTACACTTGGGGCAGTTCATGGGGTACTTTCGTGCATATTAATACATCTTACTCTTTATAATTATAATATCAGGATTAAAAAAGTAATCATCTTAATTGTGTATAAACTGACTTGAAGCAAAAATTTCCCCGCAAAAAAAATCATTTACGGGTTTTAAATAAATATGAAAATTTTAGGATTAAACACAGGCATAAATCGTACAAAAAGCTATCCAACAAGCAATAAGCCATACAACTTATCATTCCATGGCATTGATGATAAGTTTATAAAAGATTTGTCTGCAATAAAAACCGGCGACAAAATAACAGGAATAGGGCTTGTAATCGATACTCCCAAAATACGGAACAACAATACAGGCAAAACAGAAGACTGCCTTATAACATATCAAAATGACAACAAAAACGGATGTTTTAGATTAATAAAAAATGACAAAACAAAGATACAAAAAATTGCCGGATTTTTTAAATCAAATAAAGAATTATATAAAAGCTATGAAAACAATAGTTTTTCATTTTCTGATGAGTTGTTATCAAAGATAAAAAAAATATCCCCAGAAACAGCTGCAGATATTGAGGACCTGTCTATATCTGAAATTGTCTATACATCCTTATGCAAAAAACAAGAAATTCAAAGAGCGCAAGAGCTCGGGTATAAAAAAATTGATAACAACAAAGACATTGTGTGTATTCAAAATTTTATAGTTTATAAAAAAGAATACAACAATGCCTCAAGATATGTCTCTGTTCCTGTTTTAAGGTGTTTGTATCAAAATAAGGATAAAAATATTATTATAAAAGCAAATGCCTTTGGCAAAGACAGCGCCTCACCTGTTAATTTGTATTTGAGATACGGTTTTTTACCGCTCAAAGTGAGCCTTGAGGATATTGAAAAACACAAAATAAAAACAAGCAAAGGTACTAGAATTGATCCTTCTTATCACGTAATAATGTATCTGCCTAAAGATGCGGTTTTATACGACATTTTAAAAAAGATATGCCCTAAATATGAAATTGATGGAATATCACCAAAATGGTTCAAAAGAATTGACTAGACTTTTATAAAATCCTTAAAAACTCTGTTTGTTGGTTCCTTTTTCTTATTTTCCCGTACAATAAAATTTTTGGGGTCGTGTAAATCATTTGCCGCAGTCATCACACCTATTTTACAGGCTTTCTTTTTGATTTCCGAGCCAACAACAGATATGCCGAGTATAAGGAGTCTTGTCACAAAAAACGGTGCAATAAAAATAAGTGCTAAATCTTTGAGTTTAAGGTTACGTGTGAGTTTCAAACCTTCCATAAAACCCGGCATCTTTTTGTTGCTTGTGAAAGCTGAAATTTTATTTCCAAACAGTTTTAATGTCAAAAGGTTTGCAGCTGTACAAATTGTTCCGGTAATTGTTCTTGAGATTGATTCAACAGCAGCGTCTGTATCGTCAACAAAGCTTTCCGATTTGTCATCTATGGTTTCAAAAGCTCTAAAGACCTGTTTTTGTAGTTTCTCTGCATCTTCCAGCTGTTTTTGTGTGACAGGAATGTCTTTTAATGCGGCTCTTAGTTTCAACTCTTCCTTAAGTTGTGAATTTTTGTATTTGTTATAGTCTTCAAAATCTTTTTTAATTTTGGTAATATCGCAAAAATCCTCTGCAACTGTATTTATTGCAGATTTTTTCTCAGGTTCTTGTGATGCGGTATCTTTTACACTATTTTTTTGTGAATCCGAAAAGGCAATAAAATTGGAAGAGTCTTTTAAAAGCTCTGTTTTTTCTTTATGTCTACCTATTCGCGCAGATTCTTTGGCAATTTTGACAAGTGGCCCTGCCAGAAAAATCATACTCAATATACCTGCCGGCACAGACAACTTGGACATATAATCAAGAAAAGCTGTCTTTTTAGAATATTTTGCAGCATTTTTAGACAATCTGCCCAAAGCCCACCCCAGAGTCAAACCTCCTGCAATTGTAAACATACTTGCAATAACAGATATTGTTCTAATACCAAGATCCGTATTAATTTCATAGTTGTTTGATGAAATTTCCAGACGTTTTATTACTTTTAAGATTTTATCCCTGTCTTTTTGTGCAGCTTCGAGCTGCTCTTGTGTTGCCTCCATATTTTCGAAATTTTGAGTTTTATTTTTTTCTTCCTCAACAAAGGCCTTATGCCATTTTTTATAGTCAGCATAGTCTTTCTTTAAATCTTTCACTGTTGCAATTGATTTTTTAAATGTCTTTATGGGATTAAAGCTTTCTTTAAAAGAAGAATCCTGTGTTATGTCATCAACATCATCCATATTTTGAGCTTTTTGCATTGCCTGTGCAATTTGAGCATCATTGTATACAATAAAGTTTTTTACATCCTTGAGCTCATTGTTTCTTGTCTGAAATCTGGCAATTCTTGTAGCCATTTTTTCATAATGTGCATTCAAAAAATCTATTACACATATGCTCAAAAGTGTAGTTATGCTGTATCCGACAAAAGCAGCCGTTTTTGGAACATTTTTATAAGACTTGCTAAAATAAGAAAAAACAGATCCTAATGCAGCACCGACAACACCAGACAGTAAAGCTGCTGAAGAAAAAGCAGCCCTTATTGAAACAAGAGCGTTTTCAGATTTATTGATACTCACCTGATCCATTATGTTTACTGCATTTATCAAAGTTGAGCCGTAATTTTTAGCATAATTAAGCTCTTGCTCTGAAGCCGGAGATATTTTTTTCAGCACATCAATGCGGGCTTCTTCATTTTTTTGCTGTTGTTCCCAGCTTTTATAAGGAGCCCAGTTATTTTTTATATGTTTAAGGTTGTTTAGTGCTTCCATGTTTACCTTCGGAAATACCTGACAGCTTTAAAACATCAGATAGAAAATTTTTGCTACCTTTTCTTTATTTTGCATAAACACATAAACCGTCAGGAGCATTTACATTGCCATACGTGCCGAATGCCGACCCCATACAGCCCCCTGTGCAAAAAGGAAAATACTTGCACTTTTTGCATTCAGAAGCTTTTGCTTCTCTTGGTTTGAAAAAAATATTATGTTTTCTATTCTCCCAAATTTGTTCAAGCGAATCTTTCGGAAAAGTCCCCAAACACCCCTTCTCATTTTCACACGCAAAGCACAGATAAAACTCGCCTTTTGCGTTTATATAAATCGTATTGTGCCTGTGGCAGGAGATATCATTGCACAAAGTTCTTTTCTTATCAGTTTTTTTCAAATACTCATCAGCATAAGCTCTCAATGTTTCATCTGAGACAAAATCATAGAATCTGTAATTCATTTCAAAAAAGGTTTTTGAAATCAAAGATTTATCAATTATGGCCGATATTGAAGGCAAAACAGAAGAAAACTCACAAGCCAGATACTCCTGTTCTTTATAACAAGGTACAAATCTGGATACAGAAAATTTCTTTACACCAAGATTATTGCAAAGGGTATACAAATCAGGTAAATCAGAAACATTAAGACTCAACGCAGTAGCATTAACATTGACTTTTATACCTTTTTCAATAAGCAGATTTATTCCGTTTAATGCTTTATCAAAAGTTTTTTCGCCCCTTATTTTGTCATAAATTTCAGGTTTTGAGCCGTCAAGACTTACCTGAACAAAGTCTGTATCAACGTTGAGAATATCTGAAAGCAATTGTGCCTTATTTTTATCAATCAAAGTACCGTTTGTCTGAAGAGATATTGCAACGTTATTTCGTTTTAGTGTTTTCAAAAGCTCAAAAATATCTTTTCTCAACATGGTCTCTCCGCCTGTAATACTCAAAGACACCACACTGAATTTATTATTTAATTCATTAGCTAACTGCAATAATGTATCGGAATCAAGGTCAAAATCAGACTTATACAAGTCTTTGTTCCCTTCAAAAAAACAGTGTCTGCACCTCAAATTACACTGCGAAACAACCTGCCAGGATACTGTCCAGGGGGTAGAAAACAAAAAATCTTTTTGGTTAATAGAGTCAGCTACAGCTTCAAAAAATCTTCTGTTTGGTGTGGGAAATTTTTTATTCTCAAAATAATAATCTAAAACCTTATCATACTCACTTTGTGTATACAAAAGTCTTATACCTCAACAATCATACCCTTTTGAATAAGTTCTTGCAAAATGACATCAACACTATGATTGATAGCATTGATGTCATCTATTTGCAGGATATTTTTAAATTCTTCTTTTAATTCGCCTGTGTTTTTTTCACCGTCTAACAAATCCAACAACAATTTACATGAATAATTTCCCGCCCATAAAACATCGTCAGTGACATTGTATAAATAATATGTTCCGCTGTCATAACCTGTTTCAAAGCGTTTTAGTATATTGTTGGCAAATTTGTAAACAGTTTTACTTGCAATCATTATAATGCGCAGCAATCAATACCACAGGTAGGGCCTTTTACAGCATCTCTTTTAACAAAGCTGTCTGAAGCCTGTGAAGTTAAATTTTTAGCAAACGGTAAATCAAATTGTTTTGCATTAGAATGTTTTGCATCTACTGCCTTACAGTTAACTTTACCGACATTTGAAAATGCAATAGGATTAATCATCACTAACCTCCTTAAAAATAAAGTTAAACCACATGTTTATTCTTTATTATGACAATTTTAGCATTTTGTACGCTGTTGTCAATAAGGCAAAGAAAAAGCCGCCCGATTTACACATCAGCCGGCAAAGTTTTCATCATGGAGAAAAGGAGTGGAAGAGAAAGTATAAAGAGAATTGGCTACATTAATATAATTCCCGAAACATGATTTACAAAACATATATTTTATATATATTTACATATATTAACATTGTTGTGCAAATATTATTACTGTACAAACAGTGCTTTAATTTGATATATTAAATGTGGTATTGGAGTTTAACGAAAAGAGATAATCATATGGGTCAAACAATTGCAGAAAAGATAATTTCCAAACACGCCGGCTATGACGTAAAAGCAGGCGAACTGTGTATTGCAAAAGTAGATGTTGCAGCAGTACAAGACGGCACAGGCCCTTTGATGGTACAGGAATTTAAAAAACTGGGCAAATCAAAACCGGCTAATCCGCAACGCTGCATATTGTTTATTGACCACGCTTCTCCAAGCCCGAGAAAAGAACTCTCTAATACACACATGGTGTTAAGAGAATTTGCAAAAGAAACCGGCGCAGTGCTCTCTGAAACAGGCTGCGGCGTATGCCACCAGCGTCTTGTAGAATCTTTTGTAAATCCCGGCGAAATCCTCGTCGGAGCTGATTCTCACACCTGTACTTCCGGTGCATTAGGTGCATTTGCTACAGGCATGGGCTCTACAGATGTTGCTGTTGCAATGGCTCTTGGCAAAACCTGGCTTAAAGTGCCTGCAACTTTTAAAGTTGTTGTTGAAGGAGAGTTTCAAAAAGGAGTTTATGCAAAAGATTTAATTCTGCATTTGATAGGTCTTATCGGAGCAGACGGTGCAACATACCGTGCCCTTGAGTTTCACGGCTCAACCATTGAAAATATGACAATGGCAGACAGGTTCACTCTTGCAAATATGGCTGTAGAAGCAGGTGCAAAAGCGGGATTGTTCGTAACTGACGAAAAAACAAAAGCATATCTTAAAGAAAGAGGCAGAGAAGACAAGTTTGTCAAAATAACACCAGACCCCGATGCCGTATACGAACGGGTAATAGAAATAGATGCTTCAAAGCTTGAACCTACTGTATCTTGCCCACACACTGTTGACAACACAAAGCTTGCAAAAGATTTAAAAGACATTAAAGTCAATCAGGTTTTTGTAGGTACATGCACAAACGGACGTATTGAAGATTTGAGAATCGTAGCAGAAATTCTTAAAGACAAAAAAGTCCATCCGGATGTAAGAATGATAGTTGTGCCCGCTTCAAAAGATGTTTACAAACAGGCAATTGAAGAAGGCTTGATAACAACACTTGTAGATTCAGGCGCACAGATTCTTGGCCCCGGTTGCGGGCCTTGTGTTGGCGTACACGCCGGTATTTTAGGAGACGGTGAAGTTTGTCTGGCAACCCAAAACAGAAATTTTCAAGGCAGAATGGGCAACACAAAAGGCTTTATCTATCTTTCTTCTCCTGCTGTTGCGGCTTACAGCGCAATTTCCGGCTGTATAACAGACCCTCGCGGTATTTAGCTCATATAAAGATTTTATTAAAATTCACCTCATTTTATTGACATGAAATAAAAATAAAAATATGCTAAAAAAGCCAGACAAATAAGGTGAATTTTTGGAATGTGCAGAATAGGTGCAATTAAATCAAAGAAGTATCTACACCCCTCAAAAGCCCTTGAGCTTATGCGTTCTCAGCAAAAAGGCCACGACAATTCAGGCTTTGCGTTTGTAATGCAAGATTTAGGCGGAGTGTTTGAAAATTATAAAGACCTGCCGATTCTTTCTATGGCCTGTACAAATGAAGGTATGCACATAGCAGAAGACATCCTTCACAGCATAGGATTTGTACGCGTAATGCAATGGGCACCCGATGTACACAATGATATGGAAGGCTTGAATATTGAGCCTATGCCCAATTATGTATTCGAAGTGTTTAACTACCCGCATTCATACAAATATGCTCCTAAAGAAGAAAAAGAAGCTCTTCTTTTAGATACCCGATTAAAACTAAGAAAAGCATTGGAGCAGGCAGATGAAGGCTATGTATACTCCTTCTGGCCGGATGTGCTTATGCTCAAAGAAATAGGCGACCCCAGAGATATCGGAACATACTTTGGACTTTGGAAAGAAAACAAAGATTTTTGTGCAAAAATAATAACTGCACAGTGCAGGCAAAATACAAACTATGACATTGTACGCTATGCAGCACATCCTTTCTTTTTGCAAGGCTACACAGCACTGGCTAACGGAGAAAATACTTTTTATGAAAAGAATAAACTTTTTCAAAAAAAGCTTCATAAAGGTTACATAGGATTTGAAAGCGATTCTCAATGCTTTTTGTACACACTGCACTATGTGAACAAGATACTTAAATGGCCGTTAAAATATTTTAAACACGTAATCACACCTCTGCCCTATGATGAAATACAGGCAAGAAAAGATTCTGAAATTCTGCTGAGAATTAAAGCCTCACTTGCTCACCTAGAGGTAAACGGCCCGAATTCTATTATTGCAGTAACACCGGACGGAACGCTTTTTACAACGTGTGATTCCAAAAAGCTGAGACCTGTTGTGGTGGGCAAAACCGATGATACTGTTATTATCACATCGGAAGTTACAGGCGTAAATGAACTTATGCCTGACAGAGATATCTCACAGGATATATATCCTAACGAAAGAGAAATGGTTGTTGTAGATAACGACCTCAATATTGAAAGGTGGCACCAATAGATACCCGTGTAATAAAAACAAATGACGTTGCAAAAAACGATTTAAAATGGCAGATTGAATATAATCCGCAAAGATGTACACTGTGCGGAAAATGCTGTGCAGCGTGCACATTCAATGCAATAGAATTTAAAGTCGAAAGACGACGCAGAGTAAAAAGTACAGGCGCCTTGCCAAAACCTTCTGTTACGTGGGAAGCAGAGCCTGTGGTAAAACAGATTGTAAGAAAAAACAAAAACTGCGTAGGCTGCGGAATGTGCCAGAAGGTTTGTCCAAACGAAGCAATCAAACCGGTGTATAACGAGCATAACAGAGTAAATGTTATTCACAGAGCTGAAAATGCAGAATCACCCAAAAGAGGCGGTCGTTCAAACCTTCATACAGAGGGTAGGACTCTTGATAAAATAAAAATCGGCCGTATCTCTCAAATGACAGACCCCTCGCTGGATGCAATGCGCCATACTTTTGACATACTTGCACCTTTCGGACGTGTTTTACCTCCGGAAAAATTGCCGTTTACCGTTGATGAAAACGGTGATTTACAGATGAGTGATGCTGCTCCAAATACACGGTGGATTTACCCGATAATTATAGGGGATATGTCAATAGGTGCACTTTCTACACGCATGTGGGAAGCAGTAGCAATGGCAGTTGCTTACCTCAATGAAGTTGTAGGTTTACCTGTCAGAATGTGCTCAGGCGAAGGAGGTATGCCTTTAAAACTGTTAAAATCGAGATATCTAAAATATATGATTTTACAGATTGCATCAGGACATTTTGGCTGGGACAGAATCATAAATGCAATGCCCGAAATGATTGAAGACCCTGCCGGAGTCTTAATAAAAATAGGTCAGGGTGCAAAACCCGGAGACGGAGGCCTTTTAATGGCCAAAAAAGTTGTACGCCATATTCAGGAAATCAGGGGCGTGCCAAAATCTGATTTGCTCTCACCTCCAAATCATCAGGGATTATACTCTATTGAAGAAAGTGTTCAAAAAATGTTCTTGTCCATGAACTCTGCTTTCAAATTCAGAGTGCCTGTGGCAATTAAAGTAGCGGCTTCAGTTACAAGCGTAAGTGTTTACAACAACCTTCTTCGCGACCCTTACAATATTGTTGGGGGCTTTTTCTTGGACGGTATTGCCGGCGGAACAGGTGCAGCGCATGAGGTATCACTTGATCACACAGGACATCCTATTGTGTCAAGGCTCCGTGATTGTTACCTTGCTGCAGTACATCAGGGCAAACAAGGTCAAATACCGCTTTGGGCTGCCGGAGGTGTTGGTATGAACGGGACACTTGCAGCAGATGCATTTAAAATGATTTGTCTTGGTGCAAACGGTGTGTTTACGGGAAAACTTATCTTACAAATTGCTGGCTGCATAGGCAATGACTTTGGCAGATGCAATGCCTGCAACACAGGCCTGTGCCCTGTCGGAATCACAACACAAAACAAAACCCTTGTGGACAGGCTCGATGTGGATAAAGTGGCTCAAAATATTGTTAATTACTTTATTGCAACAGATACAGAGCTCAAAAAACTTCTGGCTCCTATCGGAAACAGCTCACTGCCTGTCGGCCGCTCGGATGCACTCGTAACTGTAGACAAAAATGTTGCAACAAGATTGGATATTCAACACGTATGTTAAAAAAATACACTATAGACAGTTTAAAAGACAATAAAAGACTTTCGACAAGAGAACTTTTGCAAATCATCTACGATAAAATGGCAGAAGGCTATACCTCTTTCGAAATTACAGCCTCAGGCCAGCACAACATTGGCGGGCCTTTGTGGACAAATGACGGATTGCCGCTTGAATTTAACGTCAAAAATCCCGGTCAGAGAATCGGCTCAATGGGTATGCCAGATACAAAAATTGTAATTGAAGGCTCTGCTCCTGCTGATGTAGGCTGGTTAAACTCCGGTGCGGAAATCATATTAAAAGGAGACGGCGGAGACACAACCGCACACTGCGCTGCAAGCGGAAAAATTTACGTAGCCGGAAGAGTAGGAACCCGCTCCGGTGCATTGATGAAACATGACCCCAAATTTCCTGCTCCGGAATTCTGGGTGTTAAAAAACACAGGCTCCTTCTCATTTGAATTTATGGGTGGAGGAACCGCAGTAATATGCGGATTGGACTGCGAAGGGTTTGATTCCATAATAGGTTCTCGCTCTTGTGTGGGAATGGTTGGCGGAACAATCTATGTTAGAGGCAATGTTAACGGCCTTTCAGATGATGTTTACATTGTAGATATTGATGATAATGACAAAGAGTTTTTAACAAACGGATTAAATGAATTTTTAACAAAAATAGAGAGAACTGATTTATTTGATACTCTGACTGATTTTTCACAGTGGAGAAAAATTATTGCAAAAACTTTTGAAGAAAGAAAAGCCAACCATCTTATTCCAATGAAAGATTTCAGGCTGAATAAATGGTTTAAAGAAAATGACGGCGGTATATTTTCAGATGTATATGAAGATGATTTTAAAGTTTATTCTATTGTAAACAAGGGTGATCACCGCTTGCGTTATCCCAGTTGGGACAATTACACTCAGTCTGCACCCTGTGAAAGTCACTGCCCTATCGGGATTCCGACACAAAAAAGAATTAACCTTATAAAAAATGACAAGATAAAAGAAGCATTAGAGATGATGCTTGATTACACGCCGTTTCCGGCTTGTGTATGCGGCAAACTTTGTCCAAATCTTTGTATGGAAGAATGCAGCAGAGGTTATGTGGATGAACCTATCAAGTTTGATGCCCTGGGTATGATGAGCAGAGATGTAAAAATACCACAGTTTGCAACAACAAAAGACAAATCAGTTGCCGTAATAGGTTCCGGTGTGGCAGGTTTATCCGCTGCATGGATGTTAAAAAAGCAGGGATATCGGGTTACTGTTTTTGAAGAAGACAAAGAAATAGGCGGCAAACTAAGACAGGTTATTCCTTACGAAAGATTGTCAAAAGACTGTCTTGATGCAGAATTGGAAAGAATCAAAGAATCCGGCATAAATTTCAGCGTTAATACAAAAATAACAAAAGAACTGTTTGAAAACATCAAAAACGAATACAATGCTGTGATAGTCACCTGTGGTGCACACAATCCTGTTGTAATTCCGTTTGAAGGACATGAAAAACTTACCAAAGGTCTTGATTTCTTAAAAAATGTCAAAAATGGAATTAAACAAAATATAGGAGAAAAAATCGTTGTAATCGGTGCGGGTAACGCAGCAATGGATGTAATCATTGAGGCATACAACTGCGGTGCAAAAAAAGTTACTGCAATAGACATTCAAAAACCGGCAGCTTTTGATAAAGAAATTGCCCATTGCAAAGCACTGGGTGCAGAAATTTTGTACCCTTGTTTTACAGAAAAAGTGACAGATAAAGGCGTGCTGTTAAAAGATGGCACTTTGCTTGAGGCAGACACGGTAATAATTTCCATAGGCGACAGACCTAAGCTCGATTTTGTAGAGCCTGATTGGTTGAATGAACGAGGAATGCTCAAGCTGAATGAATTTAAACAAACAATAGATAAAAAGGTTTTTGCAGCTGGAGATGTTATAAAACAGGGGCTTTTCACAAATGCCATTGCGGACGGCAACAATGCAGCCAAAAACGTCATCAATCTGCTTGAAGGTAAACCTTTAGAAACTTTTGAAAAAGCACCAATGCTTGCTCGCGATAAGGTTAAAACAGAATACTATCAAGGTCTTTCACCAATGAAGGTACAAGAAATTGATGCCTGGGATGAAAAAGAAAGATGTATGTCCTGTGGCTTGTGCAGAGATTGCGAGATGTGTTTGGAGGCCTGTCCTCAACAAGCTATCAGCAAATTTAAAGACATAAACGGCAATACGGTTTATGCGTCAAACGAAGAACGCTGTATTGGCTGCGGTATATGCGCCGGAGTATGCCCTTGCGGTATCTGGCAGATGAAAGATAATTTTGAAAATATCGACGATTTAGCAAGTATTTAAAAATATTTACAAAAAAATTATCCGTTGATAGCAAAAAATGCTATTGACGGGTTTTTCTTTTAGCTGTATAGTGAAAAGCATGAACAACATAAATAACGTAAAATTGAATAATCGTTGGTGGCGCCTGTTTTAATAGTGCAGGCTTAATGTTTTTCGCGAAAATTCATTTTTAATTTATCCGATTTTTATAATTTAGACCTGTACTTAAAAATCAGTCAGAGTTTAAGTTATAAGGAATCATCAACAATGTCTATCAATTTAATAAATACACTAGCACAACCTTTAAAATCAGCAGCAAAATTTGTAAACCACAATGAACAGGCTTCAGGCCTCTCTACTACCCGATTTATACAAGACACCGGAACCTGTCTTGTACCAAAGGCTGTATTTGCAAGAAGCAAAGAGGATCTTGCAGAAAATACTTTTCTTGAGCTTTCAGAAAGTGCTCTTGTATATTTTGCACCGGCTCTAATCGGCGAAAATATTGCAAGAAAAGCTTTTCAAAGAGGCTTAAGTGATGAAGGCAAAAAACTTGTCGGTGAATCTACCTCAAAACTTTTAAATTCAAAAAATCCGCTGGCAAAAAAAGTTCTATCCGTAAAAGCTGCAATTGCTTTGTGTGCTTTATTTATTCCTTTGACCGAATTCACATTGAATTATTTTAAAAACCTTATGACACTAAAGGTTTTTAAAAAAGGTGATTTTAACAATATAGCCAGCCTCGATAACAAAAAAGAAGATAAAAAACTGCACGAACGTATTGAAAAGAACGCATATAAAAATATAAAAAGAGCAGCTGCTGCATTTGCAGCAAGCGTAGGGCTTGGCATATTGATTGCAAAAAAAGGAGCAAATTCTAAAACCTTACAACACATTAGTGAAGCTGTTCTTGAGCCGGGAACAAAATTCTTTAAAAAGAATGAAAAAGCCAAAAACTTTTTTAACAAATACTTTTCACTTGACCATGATGTGGAAAACGGAAAACTCGTTTTGAGCAAAGGGCAGCTGACTTCGTGCGTGCTTATTGGAATGGGCGGTTACTTTGGCGCGGCAAAAGACAGAGGCAAACAAAATTTCCTCGAGACCCTTTTTAGACTTCCTGTTGTTGGTTTTTACATAATCACAGGTTCAGAGCTTTTTGAAAAAGGCTTTAAAAAATTACTGAAAAAATCAGGAAAATGCAAAGAAACAATCGGCAACAATCTGGAAGTTCCATCTTTTGATAAGCTTGAAACAATGGCAAAAGAGCTTGCTAAAAAAAATAACACTAAGGCAGAAGCAGAATTTAAAAAACTGGCAAAACAAAAAGTTCTCATATCAGGAGTGCCATTTTTGTTCAGCATAGGCTTTATGGGATTTTTTGTTGCAGGAATCTCCAACCTGTTTACAAAATACAGATACAATCGTGACAAGAAAGTGAATGCAATGTCACAACAATTTTTGATGGACAAAAACCGTATACAAACCTACAAAACATTCTTTTGCTAATAAGAATAAATATGGTTGTGGTATTATAGTTACAGTCAAAAAAACGGAGTTTAATATATGAAAAAGTTCTCTGCTTTCCTTGCTGTATGTATGTTTTTGGCAATGCAAATCAGCGCTGTTGCCCTTGAAATTACAAAATCAGCATATTATCCGTCTTTTCATTTTGCTGCACCGGCAAATTGGATCAATGACCCGAATGGACTTGTGTTTTTTAAAGGAGAATATCACCTGTTTTATCAGCACAATCCACAAAAACCCGAATGGGGCCCTATGCATTGGGGACATGCAGTAAGCCCTGATATGATTAACTGGCGTCATCTGCCTGTTGCGCTTGCTCCGTCAAAGCCGTATGACAAAGACGGTGTATGGTCCGGCTCTGCAATAGTAGAAGATGATTTATTATACCTTTTATACACAGGTAACGCGCAAATAAAGAACAACGATAAAACAGAAGTGCATCAAACACAGAACCTTGCTATGAGCAAAGATGGAATAAATTTTGGCAAATCAGCCAACAATCCTGTTATCAAAATGGCTCCGCATTATTCCAATTATGTTTTTTCCTCTGAAAATTTCAGAGACCCGTTTGTGTGGAAGCAAGATGATAGTTATTTTGCACTTGTCGGCACACAGTATGAAAAAACAAAAGATGGTGCTGTTTTGTTATTTAAAAGCAAAGATTTAAGAAACTGGGTGTTTATCAACATCACGGCAATAGGTTCAAAAGGCGAAATGGGTTATATGTGGGAATGTCCGAACTTTGTCCATATAGGAGGAGAAGATGTTTTAATGATTTCGCCTCAAGGCATAAAACCTCATGGAAAAATGTTTCTAAATAAATATCAATCCGGCTGGTTTGTAGGTAAGCTTGATTATGACACAGGAAAATTCAAACAAAAGGGGCCTTTTGGCTTGTTTGACCACGGTTTTGATTTTTACGCGCCACAGGTAATGAAAACACCTGACGGCAGAAGCGTTATAATAGGCTGGCTGGACATGTGGGATACCAAAATGCCGGAAAAAGCTGACCAATGGGCAGGAATGATGAGCATACCAAGAGAGCTCAAAGTTGTTAATGGAAAAGTCATAACAACACCTGTCACAGAATTAAAAAGTATGCGATATGACAAAGTCTCTTATACAAATCAGGCCTTAAACGGCGAAAAAGCCTTCAACAACATAAGAGGCGATGTCTATGAATTGGAAACAGAGATTGATATGACCAAAGCTCAAAGCTTGTGTATAAAATTACGTTTTTCTCCTTCACAAGAAACTGTTTTGAGTTATGATAAAAATAGCAAAATACTGAAATTGAACCGTGACAAATCAGGACAAGCTCTCACCGGAGAAAGAGAAGTCACACTGCCGTTAACCGACAATCTTCTTAAATTACGCATTTTCTCTGACAAATCTTCTTTGGAAGTTTTTGCAAATGACGGACAAGCGGTTATGAGCAGCAGAATTTATCCGGATAAAAATGCAACGGGTATAAAATTCATTTCACAGGGCGAAGCAAAAATAAATTATTTAAATTTTTATAAGTTGAAATCAATTCACGAGAAATAAAATCAAAAAAGCCGGTGTAGCTCAGCTGGTAGAGCAGGTCATTCGTAATGATCAGGTCGCAGGTTCGAACCCCGTCACCGGCTTTTTTACTAAGATATTGCTCACCTGCGACTTTTCGCAGGCTAATCTGAATCGCAGGCTTACGCCCGCTCGGCCCCGTCACCGGCTTTTTTTGTAAAGAAAATTTCATAATTATTGATTTGATTGTCAAAAATGATTATTTAGACGCATTCGTTCAAATATATTGGTCCAATATAAGGGAAAAAGAATGGGAAGTTTAATTAACGATGTTTATAGATTACAAAATGCTAATAATCAAGCTCAGGCAGCAGTAGCCAAAACACCCACAGAACCAAAACCGGCAATTGTGCCCACAGGCGACACTAAAAATATCAATAGACCCGACTTCAAAGATGAATTTTTAAAACAACATCGCAAAAACGGGCTGATAGAAAGATTTTATAACTTCTTAAAAAATTCCACAAACTTTGGCACAGGCTCAAAGAAAGTTTTAGAGAGCATAAAGCTGAATGAAGAAGGCAAAAGAACAGACGAGCAAGTTAAAAGCGATATACAAAAATACAGAATTTCTCAAAAAACATCACAACAGCTTTTAGGCGATACACTTTCTGCCGTTGCAGGCATGAGCGTGTATTCTGCAATCAATAATAATATAAAAAAAGAAGTAGCTCTGAGAAAAACAGGCGGCAGCTTTATTAAGTTTCTCCTTGAAAGCAAAACAGATAACAAAAAAATAGATGCTATTATAAACAATCTCCAAGAAATAAGTCCGACAAAACGTATCGGAGTAGCGGTCGGAGCAGCTATATTCACCGGCATGTTTGTTAAAAAATTAGCAATGTCTATCAACCGCATTGGCTCAAAAGAGTTTAAATCTCAAAAGAAGAAGAGTGAACAAACTAAACAGGAAAGAAAGCTTGAAAGAAAACAATTAAGAAAAGCTAAACGTAAAGAAGGTTTTAAAAATATCGCAACAGGAGCACTAAACGGCGCATTAGCACCGTTAATCGGAGTTGCTGGAGGTATCGTCGGTATACCTGCGTTTTTTGCAATCAACCTTGCAACCCGTTATTTATCTTCTCAAAAAGGTGATGATAAGGCTTCATTAAAAGATTTTGCTCAAAAATTTAAAGATAATGCTGTATTAAACACTGCATTTATTGCGTTAACAGCTCTTCCGCTGGCAAAAAAAGCAAGCTATAACAAAGTGCTAACCGAAAACCTAAACAAAGTGGTATCAAAACTCAAAAAAACAAACCTTTCACAACCTTACAAAGAGCATAAAACAGCATATCAGCAGCTTGAAGAAAGCCTTTTAAAATCTGACAATATAAACAATATACTTTCTGATCCACTACTTCCTGTTGCTGAGCAAATCAAACAACTAACAAAAGAAAATATTTTCGCTGTTAAATTCATACAGATATCAGATCACTTTGGCTTACTGTCAACAACTCTAAGAGAAAACTGCCCGTCAAGCAGAACAATCGAACAGGCAAAAGATATTATAGCCAAAACTTACGGAAACAGATTCCAGCTATCAAAACAACTTGGAGTAGGTACTATTGCAGAAACATACCTTGCCAAAGATGCTGAAACAGGCAAAGAAGTATGTATAAAAATCTTAAAAGACGGTATTACAGCTGCCAAAATAGATGCTGACAAGCAAAAAATGATTAATATAATAAAATCAACAGTAAAAAATCAAAAAGAACAGGAATACTTAATTAAAAACATAGAAGATCTTGCCTCTGGCATACGCAAAGAAGTAGATTTTGCCAATGAAATGGAATCAGCACAAAAGCTGGCCAAAATAACAAAAGAAGCCTTTGTGGTCAAGCCTATGGAAGTTAAGGATAATATTTATGTAATGGAAAAAGCTAACGGAATAAGCTTGAAAACATTAGAAGATGTAGTTTATCTTGAAGCTGAAAAGAAAAATATAGTCGCTTATGACAAGAAATATGGAAAAACTACCAATATTGAACGTTTAAAAGATATTGATGAGAAAATTGAAGAAATCAAAAAGAAATCTCCTGATTTTGCAGAGCTCAATATCACACATGAAGAAATAAATAAAATTCTTTCTAATTATATAAAAGTTGTCACAGAGCAATTTGACAGCATTTATAAAAACGGAAAGACACTTCACGCAGATATTCACCCTGGCAACGTATTTGTGGACATTAAAGCGCTTAAAGAAGGTAAAAACAAAGTTATCACCCTGATAGATACAGGCAACACTGTTGATATAACAATGGAGCAATCAAAAACCGCATTAAAACTTTCACAATATATCAAAAACGGCAACATCAAAGATCTTTCTTCTTATATCATGGAAGGTGCAATATTGCCCGATGGAATGACAAAACAACAATCCATTGAAATTATGGAATCAGAGCTTAAGAAAATGTTCTTTGATACAAAAACAAAAATCAATTATATGAATAATAATGAGTTCTTTATATTAACATCAAATATAATGAGAGAACACAATATCATACCATCCACAACACAGCTGAATCTGGAAAAAGCCAAACATTCCGCAATGAAATCAGCAAATGCTGTGATTGAATCACTTATGGAATCAAAATATGCAGGTATTACAGAACTTTCTCCTTTGGTCTTAATAAAAATTTCCAGTGATGTTACAAGCTGGATGAGACGATTGATAGTTGCAAAGAAAATGCAGGATGTTAAAAATCTGTCACAATTTTCACTAAGCGAAGTCATAAAAAACAGACACAACCCTAACATGCTAAAAACAAACAGCGAAGAGCATCTTATATATCAATTTAAACAGAATCTTGAAAACACTGATATTTCTAATGTAATACCTGAAATTTATAAATAATAATATAAACAAAAAGCCGGTTTGCAACCGGCTTTTATTTTGAATATTTAATTATTTTCGTGTTTTGAAACAAGTTTTTTAAGCTCTTCAAGCTGTTGGACACCTGCTTTTTGCTCCACAAGCTTGCCGTTTTTAAATACAAGTATTGCCGGTATTCCGCTGATAAAAAACTCGGCTGCTTTTTCTCTGTTTTCATCGACATTTAGCTTGGCAACTACGGCTTTACCGTCTAATTCATCGGCAAGTTTATCGATAATAGGGCCCTGTGTACGGCAGTGGCCGCACCACGGAGCAAAAAAATCAACAATAACAGGGTCTGTTGTATTTTTTAATTCAATATCAAAATTCTCATCAGTAAATTCTTTTACATTAGACATCATTATCTCCTTAAATCTAGTTGTTACAAATATCACATTCTTCGCACAACAATTTTTCAGCTATGTCTTGTTTTGGCAGTTTTTTAAAACACAAAAACCAGTCATAACACTTTACGCTATCCATACTTTCAAGACGTTCTATGGCTTCTTCCTTATTGGCCGGAGGGGGAATAATAACCTCATCGCCGGCTTCCCAGTTGCACGGAGTTACAACATTAAACTCATCGGTTGTTTGCAATGCAACGATTATGCGTTTTATCTCGTCAAGATTTCTACCGGTAGATTGAGGGTAATACAAAATAGCCCTTATTATACTTTGCGGGTCTATAATGAATACAGCTCTAACCGTTTTTGTATCATCCGCTTTTGGCTGAATCATTCCATATTTTCTTGCAATATGTCCGTTCAAATCATCAATAACAGGAAAGTCCACATCTACTTCATTCATTCCGTTATAATCGATATTGTCTTTAATATCCTTTAGCCACGCCAGATGCGATGAAAGGCTGTCTACTGAAAGCCCCAACAGTTTTGTGTTAATTTGCAAAAATTCATCTTTCATCGCCTCAAACGTCATAAATTCCGTAGTACAAACCGGTGTAAAGTCTGCCGGATGAGAGAAAAATACTGTCCAGCTTCCTTTATAATCACGTGGAAAATGGATAAACCCTTTCGTACTTTTTGCGTGAAAAGAGGGGGCTTTTTCTCCCAACAACGGCATATTGTTTTTCTTTTTATGGTTCAAAATTTTATAAGCAGCTGCAGCCAATAATGCAGGCAGCAAAAGTTTTTTTAACATATGCATTCCTTTCCCTGTTGTAAAAGATATAAGCATATATTCGTATGACAACAATATTTTTTCATTGCCTTTTAATCTAATATTTAAAAATCAGGCATTGTATAAAAATATAATTTTTTCTTGACAAAAAGTTAGCCTAGACTTACATTTATAATATAAGAGTTTAATATCGGAGTTATATGAGTATACAATCTATTGGAACAAACCAATTTTTTACAAAAAAAAACGTAATAAATACAAACAAAAAGGTGGTTAGTTTTTCTGCATCTGACCGGCCCAATACCAGACAATTCAACGAATTAAGAGTATTTTATCACCATATTTACGAATATAAGAAAGGTTTAAGAAATCTGGTTCTTACAACAGAAAAAGCAGCGAATAAAGAGATTATTGAAAATCGGCTAAAAAAAGAAAATATTCCCTATGTCATTAACGAAGTAAATGGAAAAAATATAAACGTATTTTTTGGCAATAAAGATTGTATCAAAGTAGTTTCTACATTTGACAGCAGACTATACAAGCTCACACCGGAACAGGATTTTATGCTTGGCACAATGCTCGGATACGATAAAATACAACAGTGCCAAAGATATTTTGATATGAAAGAAAAATATATAAAAAATCAAAGAATATAAAGCGGACTATAAAAGTCCGCTTGTTGTTTATTTTCTAGGCTGTCCGGTGTGGGCTTCGAGTCCGCCTGTGACAGGCAAGTTTGTACCGTTAATAAAGCTTGATTCATCACTTGCAAGAAAATATATAGCCTTAGCCGCTTCTATCGGTTCTCCTATTCTTTTCATAGGATTTACCTCTATATGAGGCTCTAATGGGCCTTTAATCAGAGGTGTCCTAATTGCGCTGGGACAAATGCTGTTAACTCTTATACCAAATTCAGCATAATCAAGTGCCATTGCTCTGGTCAAATTAACTACAGCGCCCTTTGCTGCGTTATAAATCGGCATTTTAAAATCACCGAGCAATCCGGAAATTGAAGCTGTATTTACTATAGTACCGCTGCCTCTTTTTATCATGTCAGGAACAAAATATTTTGTTGTTAAATATATTGATTTTACGTCTGTATTAAAAATCTCATCCCACTCATATTCATCTGCGCTGTGGAGATATCCGTGCTGGATAATACCTGCATTATTTATAAGAGAATCTACTCCTGCTGTTTTTTCCAGCACAAAATCATAAAGAAGCATCACTGTATCATTTTGAGAAATATCGCCCAAATAAAAGTATACGTTATCCTTGTATTGTTTTTTCAAATCAGCATTGAGCTGTTCATCTTCTACTTTATCAACCATTATTACTTGCCAGCCTCTTTCTAAAAAAAGCGTGCTGGCAGCCTTACCTATGCCTGAGGAAGCTCCTGTTATCAAAACTCTTTTCATAAAAAATCCTTTCTTTTTTTATTAAGAGTTTTAACAGGAATTGTCTATAAATTAATCCCCAAAAAGTGTATCAAGATATTGAACAATACTACAAGCTTTTAAAAACCTTCCACTTTGGCTTATTTTCATCATAAAATTTCATTTTAAGGTAATCGCCTTTTTTTATTTTTAGCTCATCGCCCTTTTCAACGTATACAAGGGGAGAATTCTTATAAGCGCACCTTCCGCCTGAGGCAAGTCTGGTTTTGCCTTTTTCAGGATTGTTATAACCCTTGCAAAAATAATAAACTTGAGAAAATCCAGGTATTACCAGTCCCGTTGCACTTACTGCCCCTTTTTGTGCTGCCTGCTTTTTGTTTAATTTTTTATGGGGTGTAACTTTTGCCATAAGGTGCACACTTTTAAAAGCACGTTTTTGTTTTTTGGCCGGAATTGTAAGTGTAGAAGGCTGGACAACTATATAAACGTTTCTTTTACCGCGTTTTGGTTCGGTAATTTTAACAACCTTTGAATTAATAACAGTGCCCTGCTGCAAAGTAAAACCGCTTTTAAACTTATGTGTTTTTGCAACTTTTACAGAAAGTGTGTACTGTGGATTCATGCTGGAAAAATTACTTAAGCTTTGTACAATTACAGTACTTTTGGCAAAAACCGGAGAAGAGACCATAAGGCTCAAAAATAAAATAAAAATCTTTTTCATCACATTCAGCCTCCTTATTGATATAGTATATCTTAAGATGACTTAAACACGCAATGCACGCAATGAATTTATTACAGCGATAAGGGTAACCCCGACATCCGCAAATACAGCACCCCACATTGTAATAAAACCTGCTGCACCAAGTATAAGAAAAACAATTTTTACACCTATAGCAAAAGCTATATTTTGTTTTACAATGGCCATAGTTTTTTGTGCTATTTTTATTGCAGTCGGGATTTTTGAAGGCTGATCATCCATAATCACAACATCTGCAGCTTCAATAGCAGCATCAGAGCCAAGTGCTCCCATAGCTATGCCAACATCTGCACGTGTAAGAACCGGAGCATCATTAATACCGTCACCAACAAATATGACACTCTTAGAGCTTTGCCTATGGTTCATTATTTCTTCGAGTTTTGCTACTTTATCCACAGGTAAAAGCCCTGTATAGGCTTTTCCAATGCCTAATTTATTAGCAACTGCTTCTCCTGCATTTTGAGTATCTCCTGTTAACAAATATGTTTGCTCAACAAGAGGATTAAGCTCACAAATTGCAACTTTTGAATCATCTTTTATTTCATCGGAAATAACTATATAACCTATATATTGACCATCCTTTGCAACATAAACAGTTGTTCCTTCTTCGCATACTTTTTTATATGCAATATCAAATCTTTCCATCAAAGCAGCATTACCCGCAAGAATATGATGATTATTTACGTATGCGCTTACTCCGTTTCCGGCAATTTCTTGCACATTTTTAATTAAAGATGTATCAATTTCTCTTGCATAATATTGTTTTAGAGAAACGGCAATAGGATGATTTGAGTAATTTTCAGCCATTACTGTATATTCAATAAGTTCTTGTTCTGTTACGTTGTTACAAGGAACAACCCCGGATACGGAAAATGTTCCTTTTGTCAAAGTGCCTGTTTTATCAAAAACAACTGCATATGGTTTTGAAAGAGCTTCCAAATAGCTGCTTCCTTTTACAAGTATACCTTTTTTAGAAGCACCGCCAATACCGGCAAAAAATGTTAACGGCACAGAAATTACAAGAGCACAAGGACAAGAAATAACAAGGAAAGTCAAAGCTCTTGATAGCCAGATTTCAAAACCACCGCCAAAAAGAAACGGGGGCACTAAAGCCAGCATAACTGCACCTATAACAACGGCCGGTGTGTAGTATCTTGCAAATTTTGTAATAAAATTCTCTGCTTTGGCCTTTTTGGAGCTTGCGTGTTCAACAAGCTCAAGAATTTTTGAAACTGTAGACTCGCCAAATGCTTTTTCTACACGAATTTTAATAACCCCATTTGTATTAATGCAGCCACTTATAGCTTTGTCATTGATAGTGATTTGTCGGGGAACAGATTCACCTGTAAGAGCAGATGTGTCAATAAAAGCAGTCCCATCTATAACAGTTCCGTCCAGAGGGATTTTTTCTCCTGTTCTCACAACTATTGTATCACCTATATTAATGCTCGACGGTGTTTTTTGGATGATTTTTCCGTCTGCTTCAATATTGGCATAATCAGGCCTGATATCCATCAACTGAGTAATAGAATCTTTAGATTTTTCAACAGCCTTGTCTTGTAGATATTCTCCAATTTGATACAAAATCATTACCATAACAGCTTCCGGATATTCTCTAATTGCAAACGCACCGATTGTGGCAATACCCATCAAAAAATTTTCGTCAAACACTTTTCCTCTAAAAATATTTTTGAGAGCCTTAAAGAGTACATCCCCACCTGCAATAATATACGCTGTTAAAAACACAATAAATTTTGCATAACTTGATAAATCAATTAATAAACCTAAAACAAAAACTGTAATAGCCGCTAAAACTCTTATTCTGACGTCAATCAGGGCCGTTTCATGGCTGTGGCAATGGCCGTGATCATGATGGTTATCGCACATATTTATTACCTCATAATTGAATAATTGTTCAACTGTATATTTGTAGTATAATTGAACAACCGTTCAATTGTCAACCCTAAAGCAGACAATTTGTTTATAAACTTAACATAATTGAATAATTGTTCAATTGTGCTATAATAAAACAATAAAAAAACTTTAATTAAAGAGGCTTTTAAAATGGAAATTAAAAAATCCGATTGTGAAGCAATTAACATAGACATAGTCAATAAAGTTAAACCTAACATGCCTGAAATGAGCCTTTTATATGAGCTTTCAGACTTTTTTAAAGTAATGGGTGACGGTACACGCATACAACTATTATGGGCGCTGGAAGAAAGTGAAATGTGCGTTGGCGACCTTGCAGTACTTTTAAATATGACAAAATCAGCGGTATCTCACCAGCTCAAAGTTTTAAGAACAGCAAAACTCGTACGTGCCGAAAAAAAAGGCAAAAATGTTTATTATGCCCTAAACGACCACCATGTAAAATCAATACTTGAAAAAGCTCTGGAACACGTATGTGAATAAAGCAACGATTATTCTTTATATTTTCCGTATTTATATTTATCAGCTTCTGTCAATTCTCTAATAACTTTACACGGGTTTCCTGCAGCCAGTACGTTTGAGGGAATATCTTTTATAACAACACTGCCGGCACCTATTACTGTATTATCACCGATTGTTACACCGGGCATAACACAGACATCTGCGCCTATCCAAACATTGTTGCCTACGGTAATAGGTTTAGCATATTCTACGAGTGTATTTCTTTCCTGTGCATCAATCGGATGTCCGGCGCAGTAAAAACCGCAATTAGGTGCTATAAAAACATTGTCGCCAAATTTTACTTTTGCACAATCCAAAATTGTAAGGTTGTGATTTGCATAAAAATTATCACCTATTTCTATGTTATAGCCATAGTCGCAATATAATGTAGAACGAATGTAAGAATTTTTGCCTATTTTTCCAAAGAGCTGTTTTAATATTTCAAGCTTTTCTTCATTTTTTGAAGGGGGAAGGTTGTTAAATTTAAAATATAATTCCTCAGCAGCAAAACGTTCTTTTTCAAGCTCTTTATCAGTTGCGTCGTACATAAGTCCTGCAAGCATTCTTTCTTTTTCGTTCATATACACCTCGTTTTCATTTTTAATTTATATCTTACAATAATACCCTTTTGTGCAATGAAGATATTTTCTCATATTCATAAAATAAATTATCAATATAAGAATATAAATTATAACGCAAATCAGAAGAGGAGAAAAATGCTTAATATCAAAAAAGCTCTGGCCGTATGGGCCGTTTTGTTATGCCTAAATTCCAATAACGTAATTGCATTGGAAGCTGGAGTACAAAAAAACAAATATCCTGATTACGGCTATGAGTTTGTAGGTAATGATAAGTTTGAAAAGTTTAACAGAAAGGTTTTTACCTTTAACGGAGGGTTGAACAAATGTGTTTTGCGTCCTGTCCATACAGTTTGGGCATCTGTAATGCCGCAGTATGGAATGGACAGAATAATGAGCGCAACAAACAATATTGAATACCCCATAAGACTCGTGAGTACGCTTGTTCAAAGAGATTTTAAAGCGTCAGGTACAGAAACTGTACGTTTTTTAACAAATACTACTATAGGGCTTGGCGGTCTTTATGACCCTGCAAAAAAAATTTTTAAAATTGAACCTGTACAGGAAAATATGGAACAAGCTCTTGCAAAATGTAAAGTGAAACAAGGGCCTTATCTTGTCATTCCAATACTAATGTCAACAAGCCCCAGAAACATTGCGGGGAGAATTCTAGACGCAGGACTTAACCCGTCATCATACATAGCAAGTCCTGTGCTGGCGGCAGTAAAAGCAGGCATTCTTGTGAACAGAACTTCTTATATGCAGCCAATAAGCAAAATGATTGAATCCACATATGCTGACCCCTATGACATAATGAAAAAACTTTACGGCATAGAAAACCATATCAAAACAGCAAATCTCGACAGGGCTGACGTTATAGAAAAAACGCAAAAAGCATTTGACGAAAATGAAATTTCTCATACAGAGATTAATGAAGAAGAACAAAATATCGTAAAAGTAAAAAATACCATAATCGAAGGTAGTGCTCAGGCACAAAAGGTAATTATTCAGCCGGATGATTTAAAAGCAGATATGGTATTAGAAGACTATAACCCACAGGACCCCGTTACAGACTCAATGAGAACTGCACTTTTTGATTTACCTGGCATAAACGACTCTATTTGGAATGAACTTTCTTTGTGGAACAGGTGTTTTGCAAAAAGGATAAGAACCGGATCTGTAAATATAGATCCTGATAAAGAAAACTACAAATACAGATATATTATGCAAAAGGATAAAAATTCACCTGTTGCCATAGTTTATCCATCAACAGGTGAAGGCATAACATCCCACCACAGTGTGGTGCTTGCAAAACTCTTTTTTGACGCGGGTTATTCTGTAATTATACAGGGCAGCCATTTTCAATGGGAGTTTGTCAAAAGCATGCCTGACACCTACAAACCTGGTATTCCATCAAACGATGCCGAACATTTGAGAATGGTCACAACTCAAATAATCGATTCGCTTCAAACTAAATACAAATGCAAATTTCAGGACAATATTCTGATTGGCACATCTTTTGGTGCGTTAACAAGTCTTTTTGTAGCAGCAAAGGAATCTCAGGAAAACACACTCAACATATCAAAATACATTGCAATCAATCCTCCCATTGAGCTTTTGTATGCGATGAACAGCATGGATAGAAACAGCGAACAATGGAGCGAAAATCCCTCCAATCTAAAAGAACGAGTTGCTCTCACAGCTGCAAAAGTAATTCAAATTTATAACAAAAAAGACGAAAAAAACTTCAAATTTGAATCTTTGCCGTTTTCACAAGAAGAAGCCAAGCTTATTACCGGCTTTATCATGCATCAAAAACTCTCTGATTTGATTTTTACAATTGAAAATAGCAAATCTCCTGATAAAAAAGAGCTATACGCAAGCATCCACAATACAAATTTTCAAGACTATGCAAAAAAATACCTTCTGTCAGACAATATGACATTGAAATCTCTTGCTTATGATTGCAGCTTGTATTCAATTTCAGATTATCTTAAAAAAGCAGAAAACTTTAGAATCTATCACACTTTAGATGATTATTTGACAAACAAAAAACAATTGCGCACACTCAAAAACTACACAGGTAAAAAAACAGTAATTGTGAGCAACGGAGGACATCTCGGATACTTATACAGACCGGAGTTTATTGAATCATTAAAAAAAGACATTGCAAAGAGCAATGCCTTAATTTCAGAAAACAGATAATTTTATTTTACCTGAATATCAACATCCATAACTTCTGCACCGTCTTGAGTGGGTGACATTCTGGCAGGTGCACTGTTATCGGGTGTATCATAAATCACTTTGGAATAATGTGTAACTTCCGGATCCATTGCAGATGCCATCTCCATAAAGAAATCAGCATACTCTTTGTTTTTTGCATTTGATTTATCATCAGCACAATTTTTTGCATAATCTCTCAGTTTTTTTGCATTAGGTTTATATTTTGCAAGCAGCTCAGGATGAGACACGGGTTTGAGTTTATACTCAAGATCAGAATGCTGGTTAACAGTATCCATCATATCTTGCAAAAGCCTGGAATTTCCACCGTATGCAAGAATTACCTCATACATATCATCAACAGCTTCTGCATATTGTCCCAGTTTCTTTTTGCAGTTGATACGAAACTCATAATACACAGTCGGGCCATAGTTCGGTTTGTTATAAAAATAATTAAAATCCTCTAATGCTTTAGCATACTGTCCTGTAAAATAATACAATTTGCCTCTTGCTACACGCGCTTCCACATAATCAGGGTTTAATTTTAAGGCTTCAGTATATGAGTCAATTGCCCCGAGTCTGTTATTTTTCCACTCAATGTCGTTTCCTTGCTTAAAATAATATTGAGCATCTTTTACCTCTGCACAATATGCAGCAGAGCCCATCATGATAACTGCACCCAAAGCAGCAACAACAGCTGTTAATCTTTTCATATCTATCCTTTCTTTTTAGTAAAGAGTTCTATAATTTTACTATACCTGATATGCTTATGGAACATTGTGTAAAGAAATTGTAGAAATAATTAATAATGCGCAAAAAATTTTTTTGATGGATTTTAAAATAAACACATGGAATTAATATGAAAATCACAAGCCTATCTTACACTGTTAATAACAACTACAATGTTAAAAATAAAAAAACCGTGCCTGTAAAGTATGAAGCAAATAACTTTGCACTATCACACAAGCGGGATAAATTTATAACATTTGGTGCACTGCCTAATATCAAATTAAAAAAATTTGACATTGCGGCAGAAAAAGCCAAACTTCTTAAACAAATTGATACAATATTGCAATCAGATACACCTGAAACTGACCTTGAAGACAAACTGACTGACATAATACAAAAATCACTGGCCAGAGCTCGCAGCATTCTTAAACGAAAAAAAGTTCTACTTGAAGAAATACAAAAAGTCAGTGAAAGCAAAATTCTGACAAAACAGCAAAAAAGTGACCGAGCCAGAGCCATTCAAAAAGAATGGAATCTTGTTAATAAAATTAAAATTGATAAAAACAACATAGTCAAACCAAACCAAAAGCAAAAGGATGAAAACATTGATTTCAGGCTCATTAACAGATTTAGAAGAGCAATAAGTGAAGATAATTTTAATCTACATTCAGTATTTAATGATTTTTACAAAGAACTTGAAAATATACAAACAATAGAAGAGCTCAATAAAAAGTACCCCAAAATAAAAACACCGCAAAATCCAGCCCACATTGTTGCCAAAAAGCTGGAATCATCTTTAACACGAGACTTCTACGAAAAATTTAATGACTTATATGACAGCGGACAAGACGTGCTGCTTTTTAAGTATGTTGATTCAAAGCTCAAAGAGTTGATAAAACCAATCGCACAAAAATACAAATTAAGCGAAGTATCTTTGTATGAAAAAACAGCACAAAGCTTTAATAAAAGAATAATTGACAGGTTTGCAAAAGCAAAGGTAGAAGTTGGATTTTCTTTTATCCCAGAACAAAGAAAAAATAAAATTGCGCAAATTACAGACAATGATATAAAACTACTGTATACGGATTTTGATGATTTTGTAATCTCTGTTATAAAAAAACACTACCTCAATGCCCAAAAGCTGAACGAAATACAATATACTAATGCCAATCAAACAATCAATATCTCATCGATTCATGAACCAGAATATAAATTTGAAAAGCTTCCGGAAAAAATCAAACAGCTTATGGTATCTTCAGATGCAATAGAAAAAGCACAAAGAGATTACGAGCATTTTAACGTAGAACAGTTTAAAGAACGTTTGAATTATTTTGCAAACAAAGAACCCGGAAACAACGAAACTATCTTTGAGGGTATTGTTGCATTCGATACTTGCAAATTTGAAAAAGGAGATATTGAGCCGCTAATAAAATTTTTAAAAGAACTTGATGATTTAAGTGATGGCAAAATATCTGTAGAACAAGCGATAAACAATATAAAAAATCAAAAACTAAGCCCGCGCGAAACAGAAAAAATCAATGCTGTTGAAAAACAAAAGGCGCAACAAATTCTTAAAATAGAACAGAAAAAAAACGCAGAATTGAATGTAATAAAAAACAGGTTTGATGCAGCAATTGATATATTGTATGCTAACAACCTCAACAACATTGCAAACTCCTGTCTCAAATACAGACCGGAATCTTTGCAGCAAGATGTCATAAGTGAAGCAGAGACAGTGATGAGTTTGATAAATCAAAACACAAAAGAATTGTCTATCAATAAAGCAAAGCTTGAATCAGGACTCTTGAGGTGGGATACATTCAATTTGTATAAGAAAACAGAAGCAGACAACCCTATATATTTAAAAGCAGTCAAGTATGCACAATTACCCGGGGGAAAAACTGATATAGATAAAGCGGGACAATATATTATTAATGCAGAAATTGTTGAAAATTATCCGCAAAGTCTTGAATATGTAAGAAATAGTGATGTTCTTTCAAAAATAATGGAAAAAGCCGGAGATGATAAAGAAGCTGCAATAAAATGTCTCTGTAAGTTTGATGATTATACAGAATTGAACAACACCGACAAAAACTCTCTTGCCAAGTTTCAGGATTTGTTTGATATCAAAGACACAACACAAAAGTATGTTTTAAAACATATTATAGAAAATTTGTATGTAAAAAATGATACTACTTTGTTGATCAAATCTGTTAAAAGCGATGTTGCAAAAGGAACAGAGCTAATAAAAGCTACAATTACAGCCCGGGCAAAACAACAGATACTTGATAAATATAAATATCCTGTTTGTCTTGAATACATGCGTTCTTTTGAAGAGGCTTTAACAAACTTTGCGTCATTGCAGGGAAGTGCGGGTGTAAAAAAAATAGGAAGAAACAATAAATCAGCACAATATCAAATGGAATTGAAGCTTAAAGACCACGATGACAGGCTTTTTTCGATAGAAAACAATTATTATTTTGATATATTTTCAGAAAAAGGCAAGCATTAATGCTATTTTGGGGTTAAAAAAATTTTAAAAAAAAAGGGTTGAAATCAGATTTTTTTGATTTAGACTAATTGTGTAATAAAACTGAACATTAATAACAGATAGCGTAATACAAATGACACTTTTACATAAATTGTGTGAGGCTCTGGGAAAAAACAACAAGCCTATTTACACAGTAATGGCAATCGCCTGCGGGAAAGGTACCGTAAGGCCAATTTTGAGCATAACTGATAAAAAAGAATCTCCTGACGCAAGAAAATATGCTGCGCTAAGAGAACTAATGACAGAATTTATCGGTGTGCCGACAACTCTCGGGCTAGGTTTAATAGGCGAGGGGCTTGCCGGAATGATTGCAAAAAAGGGCAGCACAAAATACAAAAATGCCAATTCTGTTTTATCTTTTCTTGGTATTTGTTGTGCAGCTGGATACTTTGTTCCAAAGTTTTGCAACATTGGTATGCCACCAATAATGAAAAAACTAATGCCGTCATATGACCCTAATGCACCCGCACCCGGAGAATCAATGCAGCAAAAAAACCTTGACACTATATCAAAGGCACCGGATGTTATTGCACAACCGTCAAAACCCGCTTTTAAATCAAGCAGCTATATATATCGCGTATCAGAAAATTCTCCTTATTTTCGCGCTGGAATGAGAGTGTAGAATATGAACGTCACACCTGTACAAAAAACTTTAATCAATATAAGAAAAGTTGCATCAAATCCTAAGTTTGCAGAATTTGCAAGAAGCACGGTTTGTGCAATTGCCGTAGAAACAACTCTTAAAGCATCAGGACGACCGGCTTTTATTTATTATGACAAACACGCAAACAAACAATCTAAAAAATATGCAGCAACAAAAGAATTGCTTTATCAAACTTTTTGTCTCGGTTTATATCTGAGCCTTATAAAACCATTCAGCAAAAAAACATATGGCTTTTTGAGCAAAAAGCTTGCAGCTAAAAACCCGGAAGATAAAAGAAGATTAGATCTTTTTGACAATTTCCAAAACAAAATTAATACAGCCAAAGACAAAACAACAAAAAATAAATTGGAAAATCAGTTAAGTCATCTTTTACACACAAATAAAGATTATCATTTTGGAAAGGGGTTAAAAGAGTTCAGCTCTATTGCTTCAACAGTATTCATTCTTGCTTTGTGTGCACCAATACTTTCGCAAATAATACTCCACCCGGTAATGGATGCTATTTTCAAAAATCCAAAAAAGTAAATTGCCTCAGTCCTACACCTATGCAATAATAACTAAAGGTTATTAAAAAATAAGAGTGTATTATGCAATATAAGACTTTTTATGATTCTCCTTTAGGTAAGATAACTCTGGTAGCAGATGGAAAAAATCTTGTTGGGTTATGGCTGGAAGGTCAAAAATATTTTTGCGCAACAGCCGACAAAGAAATGCAAGAAAACAATTCTCTGCCAATATTTAAAGACACTATAAACTGGCTTGACAGATACTTTAAAGGAGAAAAACCAGACTTAAAAGAGCTTTCATTAGCACCTTACGGTAATGATTTCAGGCAGGAAGTATGGAAAATTCTTTGCAAAATACCATACGGAAAGCTCACTACCTACGGTGCAATTGCAAAAGAGATTGCACTAAAAAAAGGTATATCAAAAATGTCCGCCAGGGCAGTCGGAGGTGCAGTAGGGCACAACCCCATTTCAATAATAATCCCCTGTCACAGAGTAATAGGCACTAACGGCAAACTTACCGGTTATGCCGGCGGTTTGCATTTAAAAGTAAAATTACTTGAACATGAAAAGGTTGATATGACAGGATTGTCTTAAGAGTAATAGTAGATATTTGGGAAAAATAAGCTTAATAATATTAAGGAATTTAGCAATTTTCGTGTAACAAAAGACTTGGTTACAACAAAACCTCCTTCTCAAGTTAGTGGTACGGAGATTTTAGCTAGTAACAACAGGGCTATGCTGGGGAGGAATGTTCAAACAACAACTATAAGAGGTTTCCGTTCTACTAATCCTTATTCTCGTGAATGTTCTCGTTTATGTAATAATGGTAATTTTAATATAGCCTTATCTGCAATATCAGATGCTGTTAAATCTCAAACTTTTCCGAAAGAAATAAAACATGTAATGATTGGTCATGGTTCCGGTAGAGCAGAAACGGAATGGATTACGGCAGGTAGAGGTAAACCCATTAATATTTTAGAATATATTAATTCTAATAAAGATATTAAAGCCGGGGACATGATTTTAGTAACGTGTTGTGAAACTGGAGGAATATTAAATCCGTTGAGACCGGGAAAAGGTTTACCTGTGGATTTAAGCTTAACAACTTTAATTCCAGATAGTATAGGAGGTCCTGCTAAAATCGTAATTATAGAAAGACAGGGCAAATGGAATGTTAGGTAATTGAACGAAATTGGCGTTTTCCCCTAATATATTTAACTTTAAGCCACTTCCCCTCAGACGGAATGGGTATGTCCGTTTTGTCCGATTTTTGTCCGGAAAAATGTCCGTTTATTTTATTAAAATAGCCTATAAACCCGATGCTGTTTGAATATCAAGGCGGACATTTAAATTTTTTCAATTACCTGTTCAATTACCTGAAAAGTAAAATTTCCCTCTTAGTCGGAAGTTGTCAAAACCCAAGTATGGAGAGCAAAAGCTTCGTTTCTTATGGTAAAAACTTCCATCTCAACTTCAGGTAATCGAAGCGAATTCTCCTAAAGTAATTGTAAATAATATCTGTAACCTGAAAACCCTTTAAGCCGGAAGATTTCATGAGACTTTTAAGCCTTATTTTGTAAAATGTACGCAGATTAAAAATATTTTTATTTCAATTACCTAAATATTTACAAAATCAGGTAATTGAAACTCTTAAAATTTGAATAAAATCAGACACAAAACAACACACTTCCCCCATATGGAGTTCCCATTTGATACACTCCGATTTAACATCGGAAAGCAAAAGGAGACACCATGGGTGAAAATACTATATTAAAAGATATTAATACTGAAAATACCTGGATAGATGTAGATACAGTTGCGGCTTTGAAAAATATTTCTAAAAGAGCAGTCAGACTAGCGTTAAATAATAATAAATATGAATATACTACGGTAAAAATAAGAGGAGGTAAATCATATAAAATTAAATTAAGTTCGTTAGAACCGGAACTACAAATTAAATATATTCAAGAATATTATGACGATTTTAAAACAACACAGGGCGAGATTATTGAATTAAGTAATTTTAAGATTAAGCAAGAAAAGTTAATTACCGAAAAACAAAAGAAAATTGCACTTGCTAAATATGATACAGTTTTATGTTGGCTGGAATTCAGACGTAATTATAAAAAGAATAAGATTGAAAATGTTTCTGCTGATCACAAGTTTATAGAATTATTTAATACAGGTTTTTTACATGAACATCTATATAATATAATAGGTAAAGTATCCTATGGAACACTTTACCGGTGGCGAGCAGCATTAAAAGGGAATTATGATTGGACTTCATTGGTTGGAAGATATAGGTATTCAGCTCATAATGAATATAATACAAGACTAAATGAAGAACAGATACAAATTTTTCTTAAAATATTATTATCTCCAAATGCTTTTTCAATCGGAAAGTCCATTAGTCTTGCAAAACACATATTAAAAGAACGTGGCTATGAAATTTTACCAAAAGATGTAACTTTCAGAAGATATGCAAATTGGTTTAAAGAGAAGAATTTTGACAAATGGACATTGGCTAGAGAGGGTGAAAAAGCCTTAAAGGATAAGGTTGAGCCGTATATTGTACGTAACGCAAGTTTATTAGAACCGGGACAAGTATTAATTGCCGATGGACATGATTTGAACTTTCAAGTAATAAATCCTTTCACCGGCAAGCCTTGTCGAGCAACATTGATAGGTTTCTTAGATTGGAAATCAGGCGGACTTGTCGGATATGAAATTATGCTTGAAGAGTGTACGCAAAATATTGCCTCCGCTTTAAGAAATGCAATTTTAAATATGGATCATATTCCTCAATTTGTTTATCAGGATAACGGCAGGGCATTTAAAAGTAAATTCTTTAATGGAGATAAAAAATTTGAAGAATTAGGTTTTACCGGTATTTATCAAAAATTAGGCATAAAACCTGTATATGCAACTCCGTATAATGCACGTGCAAAAATAATTGAACGTTTCTTCCTTGAATTTCAGGAAAGTTTCGAAAAACTTATGCCAAGTTATATCGGAACAAGTATTGAAAATAAACCTGCCTACTTAAAAAGAAACGAAAAATTACACAGACAAATTCATGAGCAAAAGGCAAATTTTATTCCGACAGTAGAACAAGCAATTGCACTAATTGATGAGTGGTTAAAGTTCAGGCACTCTAAATCTTGTAAAAATGTAACAGGGAAAACAATTCAAGAAGTAATTGATTCTATTGAAAAACAACATATTGATGAGAAAAAACTTGATGATTTGATGATGGACACTGTTATAAAAAATATAGGCAGAAACGGAATTACCTTTTTAAAAGCGGATTATTTTGATGAAGAATTGTATGGCATTAAAGAAAAAGTAATCATAAAATATAGTCTTTTTGATTTATCTTATATCAAAGTTTATTCCTTGAAAGGTGAGTTTTTATGTAAAGCCCATAGGGTAACGGAAACCCACCCGCTTGCAAATCAGATGGGGGATATTAAGGACATTGAGGACTATAAACAGAAAATTCAAAAGCAGGCTAAATTGCGAAAGAAAACTATAAAAGCGGTAAAAGAACATTTTAATCTTGAAGATTTAGATTTGCTAGAATCCGAATTATTAAAAGATTTTGATAAAAAGAATAGTACTTTGGTTGAAATTCCTCAACAAAAAATACAACCTAAAATAGAGCAAAGAAAAATTGAACCAAAAGTTAAGAGTTCAATTGTAGCAAGACCTATTTTTAAAAATGCATATGAACGTTATGAATGGCACATGCAAAACGGCTGCATCTGTCCTGAGGACAGAATATGGCTTGCAGAATATATTAAATCAGATGAATTTAAGGAGATATACGAATGAAAAAAGTATTTGTGAAAACAAAAAATGTAAAAAAGTTTATTACAATGGCAAACAATTTACAAAATCGTGCCGAAGGAGTTCCTGGAATGGGACTTGTTTATGGGGAGCCAGGACTTGGTAAATCGCAAACAATAAACTGGTGGGCATTTAATAATGAGGCTATTTTAGTTCGTAGCACACAATTGATGACCCCTCGTTGGCTGTTAAATGAAATTCTGGACGGAATGGGGGAAATAGGATATTACAAGACTTCTGATTGCTTTAATCTCATAATACGAAATTTAATTGTAAACCCAAGAGTCTTAATCATAGACGAGATTGATTATTTAATGATAGACACAAGGACGGTTGAAACACTAAGGGACATTCATGATAAAACGAATGTTCCTATTATTTTGGTCGGAATGACAAATACAAAATCGAGATTAAAGCGCTATAAACACTTATACGATAGAATTTCAGAAGTGGTAAAATTTGAACCGTTTTCAAAACAGGATATCCAAATAATAGTTCAGGAATTATCAGAAATTCCCATGTCTGACTGTGCTTTAAAACTTATTTATTCTAATATGAACAGATTTCGACAGATAGTAAAAGTTATAAATAAAGCAGAAATATTAGCAAAGGCAAATGGATTAAATGAAATAGATGAAATTTTATTAAAAGAGGTGATAATAGAAAATGAAACAGAAGATACTAAAACTAATTAAAATCTTAAATAGATTTACAATTGATGATTTAATTACTTTATCAGGTGCAGATGAGCATGAAATACAAGACATTATTATTGAATTACAACAAGAAAAGATAATAAATCAAATTTCAAAAACAGAATATGGGTATATAAAGTCTATTGAGTCTGTTATACAAAAAACAATTATTCAGCATAAGACCGTCTTGCCAACCGTTATAAAAAGGAAAATAAACGTTTCTGAGATAAATATCAATGAATTTTTTGATAAAAAAAATGAAATAAACATTTATAGCAAAGCTCCAGATTGGGCAAAACCTGTACTAATTAAATACACTACAGTTTTAAGGTTGGCAGGTAATTTGAGAGGTCAATCATTACAGAAATTTATTAATAAACTCAACGAAGAGCATCCTGAATATAAAACATCTTACTCAACTTTACAAAGATTACGCTCCCGATATCGGTTATTTGGTTTGAAAGGGTTAATTCCCAATTATGACAAAAATCGTAATAAAACAGTTGTTCCATCTGAAATGTATGAAAAGTTTAAGGAACTATATCTAAATCCCAAGCGGTACTCTGTAAAAAGATGTTTAGATATAATTGCTAGAACAGGGAACTATGATATTATTCCGACAGGCGGATGTTTTAAAAGATTACTGTTAAAAGAATATTCCCCAGAAGAAATTGAAAATCTTAGGAACATGCCATTACAACTACCTACTTTAGAATTGGTAACAAGTAAATCTTCTATTGCTAAAGAAAAAGATATTACGAATCGAACAGAATTTTTTATTGAGGGTGCAAATCTATATTTAGAGGAAATAAAAGGAAAGACAACAGATTCTGAAATATGTCGTTGTGGATATATTAAAAACCATTTAATTCCGTATTATAAAGATTTTAAATTTGAAGATATAACACAAGATGTTATTTCACAGTATGTAAGCGAGAAACTTGCGAATGGTTATTCCGCAGCAAGTATAGGCAGGTTTATTTATACTTTATCAATAATTGTTGAAAAATATTCTATTACAGAACGACAATTTAGTCTCTCCAGTGCAAATACCACATCATTCTTACTTAATACAAAAACTTTAACAGAGAGTGAAATTAAAAAAATAGCAAATAACAATGCCCCAGAATTATGGTATTTGGCACTGGGAATTAAACCAGCAGAATTGGCTGCATTAACTTTCAATGATATAGATTTTAAAAATAGGATAGTAAAAATAAATAAAATTCAGATTCAGGATAAAATTCAAAAATATAGAACATCATATCAAAAGAGAGAATTACGAATACCTCAAATAATATATTCAAAATTAAAAAGAGGCAAAGGGAAGATGTTTAATAATATCACTGCTGAAAAATTCGACACCTATATAAATACACATATAAAATTGATGCTAGATAAAAATGTCCAGATAAATATCTTATCAAAAAACTTAGGGTTTCAATCTGTTTCTGATTTTATACGAAGATATAATTTCTTGTTACCACAGGAATTAGATAAGGGATTTGAAATTCTATAATCAAATTTTATGTCCACCAACCTTGATGCCACTGTAAGAATCTTTTCCAAAACATATCATAGTTAAATTTTATATAAGTGTCAGTTCCTTTTCTTTTTATTTCGTTATAGGTGTTATCATGCACCATTTTAGAACAACCGTTTCCAACAGGCTCGAATCTCAAATCATCTGTTGGATAGTTATAGTAGTCAGTCCAGTTCCTATATCTGTCTAAATATGCCAAACAAATTCTAATCTGTTTAGATCTTCTTTTTGTTTCTTTTTCTGCGTGCCAGGTATCTTCCTCCTGAGCTTTTAATAATTCTTTTAGTTTCATTTCAATTAAATCGTATAAATATTCATAATCCCAATTTTCTTGTTCCCAAGCCAACTTTATATAATTAGGTAATCTTTTTATAAAACGGTATGAATGACGAAAGAAACACGAGATTTTGTTAAAAAAAATAAAATCTAAAATACATTCCCACCAATTTAGTGAAGTTTTAAATATTTTATTATGTACTACTATTTGTTTTAATTTTTTAAATTTATTCATTTTTTAATTTCTTTTTCCTTTCATTTTCTAAATATTGCCAAAATTCTTCAATTGTTCGCAGGTCAGTTTCTTTTTCACTACCATCATCATTTTTTGTATAAATTTTCCGTTTATCTTCATCAGAGTATAGCCACCAACTTATGTCATTTTTTTGTTTGCCTAAAATTTCAAAATAACAGTCATAATAATCGGCAAGTAATTCTTCAACTGAACTACTAACATCGCTCGATAAATCAACTATACAATAAGTTGAAGTTGATAAATTTTCTTCAATACACTTTGATAATTTTTCTTCTTTTTCTCTTGTATTTAAAATTCGATCTATATGTTTTTTAAATTTTTCAAATTCCATAATTTTCTCACTCTAGTTTAAGTTATATTAGTAAAATCTATAATTTATCTGTATCAATAATTATTCCATTCCTATCAAATTCCGGGTTCTCGCCAGGATAGCCCAGAGGATTTGCAATTATACGTGTTCCGTACAAATTATAGTCTGCACTATTGTGAATATGTCCGTGGCACCATAATTTTAAATTATCATACTTTGCAATGATTTCTTCTAAATCACTTGCAAATGCTGCACTTAAATCATCAGCTTTATATTCTTCAGGAATACTTTTTAAACTGGGAGCGTGATGCGTCACAACAACAATTTTTTTATCAGGATTCTCTTTACAAACGTTTTCGATATATTTTTTACTTTTATTATGCATCCGAATTTGATCTGCCGGTTGTATTTTTACCAACTTACCTGATTTTAACAATTTAACATATCTATAATCATTTAAACTTTTATACGCTATTAATTCACAATCTGATTTCCGATTATATAGTTTAAAATCGGTAAACAGGGTACAACCAACAAAGATTACATCATCAATTGTTACACTCTGATTCTCCAAAAAGTATATTTTATTTTTAAATTTATTCTTTAAGTATTTAATAGATAAATTAAATGAATCTTTATTATCTTCTGTAACTGAATGATAGCCAAGATGATTACCGGCAATGACAATACCTTGTCTTAAATTACGATTAATCCAAAACTCTGTTGAAAACCTATCACTTGATATATCGCCACAACAAATTACAAAATCATTTTCAAAATCAAAAGTAGTATTTTTAAATCCATTTATATCGCAGTGGATATCCGATATTATTCTTAATTTCATAAATTCCTCCCTGTGTGTACCAGATGATGTATCAAAAGCAAGTGGAAGTCCATACCAAAGTCATAATTTATTCCTCGCTATATAAATCTTCATTATCCATAAAATCAGGAGTTGTTACACTTCGTTTATTGTATAATTTAGAACGTTGCAATGGTGCACGAAGTCTTTTGTTATAAATATCTAACATCGCTTCAGCATAGCCCAAAGAACCGTTACTTCGCTCACTGGCACTTCTGGTGATTTCCCGAATAGAACATCTTCCCAGTTTTTCTTTAAATTGAATTTCATCAATCTCATTTCCGTAAGCAACGATTAATTTCGCTATGCCCTTTAGAATATTTGCTGTCAAAGAATTTACATCCCCCTCCCAAGTCGCAATACATAATCTTAAAGTCGCATCCAACACGTGATAGCCCAATTTATTATAAATATACTCTAATGTTGAAATAGCACAAACACCGCCAGGTACTTTATTTGGTGTTAAAAATAGGTTATACGATTCAACCAGTGCTTTTATTGTCATTTGAATTTCATTTTCAGCTTCAATATTAGCTGTAAATATTTCGTATGGTGTCAGACGTTTAACATATTTTTGTTGATTTGCAAAAATATCTGCCTCATGGGTATATTCTAAATCATCAAATACCATACACCACACTGCAAAATCTCTGGAATGTGTCTTTGCTGCAAGAATTTCAATTGTATGCTGTCCATTAAATACATAATTAATTCCGTCTCTTCGACTAACTTTTACCGGATTAATTTGATACGGATCGAAATTTTCGACAGCACGTTTAACGTGTATATCGGATAATTCTCTTTGATAATCCTGGTTAGACACCAAGTTTTTAATTGGAATACGTTCATAATGTATTCGTTCCATAAACTCATTAAGTTTTTCTATTTCCATCTCTTCCATTATTCACCGTCCAATGCCATAAACAATGTTTCTACCGTAAAATCCAATTTTTCTAGTTCTTTTCTCAATTTCACTTTTGCTTCATTTGAAACATTCTCAAATCCAACTTTCCCTAAAACCCTATCAATTGAACCAACCCAAGAAGGTATCGTATAACTTAAACTTACAATTTCAGCATCAGGATCATATTGTGGCATATCCTTGATAGAAGCTTTGCGTTCTTGCCTTTTTTTACATTGAATATTATGTTTGTTGTTTGCATTTATATGTTTTTCAATTTTCCTAATTTTAGGGGACATTTTTGCTAAATTTATTATTTTTTGTTGTCCGACTTTTATTTCTCCATTTAAGACTTTTTCTACAAATTGAGGTTCTTTCTTTCTGAGAATATCTAGAGAATTTGCATAGTTGCCATAATCCATCACAGTTCTACAACCAATTTGATATTCTCTACCTAACTTTATAGAAGTAATAGAATAATGTCCCTTTTCAAATTGCGTTCTTACACTTTCGTCCTCTTCACAAAATTTACTGTATTGATTTTTACCTTTTGGATTGTTCAATATTATTTTTTCCATCTGGTACCGTTTTCCAATCAGATATTTTCTTGTTTCAGGAGATATGTTTCTACGCCCAAGTTGATTCATACATATCCAATTTTGAACTTCAACTCTGTCATAAAAATCCATTTGTTGAATATGAAATGGAATATTATTTTTTCTACAAATACTATAACGATTATGTCCATCGACGATTATGTTATTCCATACGCATAGTGGTTCTCTGCAACCATCTTTTTTAATATTTTCCTCTAATAATTCAAGTTCTTCCGATGTTAAAGAAGGAATTAAATTTTTAAATTCTTCATCGATTTTTAATTCATAAACCTTTTTTTCTGCTTCCATATTTCCCTCATTTTGTTATTAGAATGGCATCTTGCATATTAAATTCAACAATATCTTCCCTGGAAATATATTTCCCAAAAAACTTATAAGCACTGCCTTCTTCCAAATTAGGACATAAATATTTTAATTGTTTGACCAAGGAAGTGCTGTATAATTCAGCAGATTTTTTATTTTTTGCAAAGTATTTTGCTACATAATGAGCCTTTAAATCAGAACCATCTGATGGTGAAATGACTAATGTCTTTTCTTTTGGATTAACAAGCAATAAAACATGAGTAGGTGTTCCTATTAAATGTAGGGTGTTTTTATAAATTCTTATTAAAGGCTTTTTTAAACTAATTGATATCATTGGCTGAGTGATTTTCTCCATGCTGCTCCTCCTGATTCTGTTGTATCTTATTTTTATTCTCGTTCAGACCAAATACCATATATCCATTGAATAAATTAATTTGTAGTTGTTTTCTATGTTCTTCGACAGGAAGTCCAAATTGATTTTTCCATTCTTCAGGAAAGATTGGGGTTTTCGATGTCTTTGGTTTATCGCTGCCTTCTTCAATCTTTCGTTCATACATTTCCGGTGCTGTTAAATCAAATATAAAAAGATGTTCACCGTTGCTTTTAATTAATTTACCCAATAACTTATAACGATATTCTTGGTTCCATTTCATTAGTTCTGCAATCATTCCCGAAAAAATTTTACAAGATATTTGTTTGGGTTTCCTTTTAGCTGTACACCATAGAAATGAGTCTTTTTCTTCTTCATTGCAAGGTCTTACGGCAAGTTTTTTATCCTCTGCGTTTACTAATATTTGGACATAGTTTATTTCAGGAAATTTTCTTATACAGGCAGTATTCAAATAAACTTTACAACGGTTAAATGTGATAGAGGGTTCAAAAGTATGGGCAAAAAATTCTCCTCTAACAACTTGGAAACCATCGTAACTAAAATTTGCTTCAATTACTTCCATCTCATGTGGTTGTTTATGACTAACAGTACTGTTATTTTCTTGATTTAGATTAAACTCATCATTCTCCATTTTCTAAGGACTCCTGTTTTATTTCCTGTGTAAGCATCTGAATATTCCTACATATTTCGTTGTGACTGGTTACCTCAGGCTCGTTTGTACTATAAGAAATACCTGTTTCTGAAATGTTCCATTCACTATTTTTATTCCAATTTGCAAGTTCATTTATCTGAGCTTGTCTATAATAGTTTTCGCCAAATGCATTTGCCCAATTTTCAGGAAATGCCACTATATCCTTTTTAGGACCGGCTGTAAATGGTTTTAATTTCTTTAAAATATTTTGATTAACATCTTGCTCTGAGTTGTTTTGAGAAATAAAGACTTCTGTTTCTCTCATGTTGAATATAATTAATTCATTATTATATTTAGAAGAAAAATTACCACGTATTCTATACTTATAATTAGGATTCCAGTTCATCAGTGCAAATATTGTTGGAAGAAAAGCTGTTCCCGGAATTTTTCGAGAATAGAACTTCTTATCCTTTATTTTTGCCCAACATATAGAATTTCTACACTCTTGCCTGTTACACTTTCTAACAGCAAGTAAATTTTTCATCGGATTAATTAAAATTTCAACATGTTTTTGATTGCCAAATTTTCTAATACACTCAGAACTAAAAACGATATGCCTATAAGAAAATGTTGCACATATAATATTTAACTTATCAAAAAATTGAGACCGGGCGACTTGAAAATTTCTCAGGTCAAAATCACCATCTTTTACTACAATTTTATACTCTTCATCTGTTTCTTCGTTGCCATTATTCACGCTTTGAGAAGCTCCAATATAATCTTCAGGTTTAAAAGCAGCCCATCTTGGATTTATAGAAACAAATCCTTTTAATACACCTGTATGAACTACTTTTAATTCAGGCAAAAATCCTTTATTTCCATATTTTGCATTCCTGATTAGTTCTTGCACAGCCATAAAATCTGCTCTTGAAATTATTGGTTCGTGCTGGTTAAACCATCTTCGTTGTTCTAAATTCTGTCTATTTTTCTTAGATTTATGATCCAGATAATTAGGCGTCCATGTCTTTCTGGTAAGAACATCGCCGCAATGACGCTCATTTTGTAAAATTTGCAATACAGAACCGGCAGACCACTTTGTATTTCCTTTTTTTGTTTTTCTTCCATACTCGGTTAACAAGTTAGCAATTTGAGCACAGGTGTTACCATATAAATAAAGGAAGAATATCAACTTGACAGTTTTTGCTTCTTCTTCATTTATGACCAATTTCCCTGTTGATTCATCTTTATCATACCCTAACAATGCCGGTGTAAGTAAAATCCCCTTGCTGAAACGCATAGATAAAGATGCATTCATAATGTCGCTTTTAATATGAGATTCTTCCTGAGCCATTGTCGCAATAAATGACAGTGCCATTTCACTACGGGAATCTAGCGTATAAATATTTTCAGTTTCAAAAAAGATGCCTACCGGTCGTGGAAGATTTTTTAATTCTCTCACATATTCTAAACAATCGAGAGTGTTTCTTGCAAAACGAGAAACGCTTTTAGTTACAATCAAATCTATTTTTCCGGCTTTGCAATCTTCAATCATTTCTTTGAATTTTTCTCTATGATTCAACGAAGTTCCTGATATCCCTTCATCAGCATATACATCGACATAAACCCAACCTTCATGATTTTTGATAAAATCAATATAATAATTTTTCTGTAATTCATAAGAGGTTGTTTGATTAACATCAATAGTGGATACACGAGCATACGCTGCCACCCTTTTTACTTGGTTATCACCATATAGTTTTGGTTGTGGCAATGCAGGTATAATTTCCACCTCATCTGAGGTGTTGCCTTTATATCGTTCTCTGATTTTTTCTTTTTGTTTTTCTATATTGTCGTTCATTAATTTTCCTGATCCGAGTATAAATAATGACAACAACAAAAACCATAAAACCTCAGTCAAATTTATAACTATAAGTCAAATCCATATACATCTAATTCAGTTTTTACGGACAATAATACGTTATATAAAAATTTTCTTTCTTTATCAGAATAATCATTAAAAATACTGAAATCATATTTAGAGATTTTATTTATTGAATTTATATCAATTGTAAATTCAAGTATTTGTGCAAGTTTTTCTAATTTAGAAAAATTTATTTTCTTTTTTCCCGTTTCTATGTAACTAATGTACGATGTCGATAAATTACATAATTCAGCCAATTTTTCCTGAGACAATCTCTTTTCCAATCTAAAATTCTTGATTTTTTTACCAAGTTGTTTGTAATTAAAAGTCATTTTATCATCCTTTCTAGGTTGCTATACCAATCTATATTGGATAATAAAAATGCTTAATTCAATTAAAAAACCCTGAAAAACAAGTATAGATACTGTTTAGGTTGTATGCAGATTCTGCATACAACCTAAACTATTGTAAATATTGAATTTGATGTCGTTTAAAAATAATTTAGTCTTCAATTGGTGAAATATTGTCCATTTTAATATTGTATTTTTTACCGTTTTCATCAACACATGTTGCAAATGGAACTTTGGCATCCGCATAAATATTTGTCCAAGTATATAGTAAAATTCCTTGTTCTTTGGTTTTGTAATTGTAAATTTTAGTTCCAAACATTGTCCTGTCTTTTTCAATTGTCATAATATAATCCTTTCTTTGCTTGTCTACACTGACATTAATCGCTTGCATTAGTTTGCAAATCAAGTCAATGCAGGCATTTTGTATCATTCAGACACAATAAATTAAAGGATGCGTTCGATGTACCAATTTGAATTTTGTAAATGATTAAAATTCCAAAGTAAGCTGAAATAAAAATCGGATTCGTAATTATTCTTTCGTTTCAAAAATGGAGGTAGGAAATCTTTTCGACTTTCTCTAGCTTTGAAATTATCAAAAGCTATTTCCAACTCAGCTTTAAATTTGTTTTTAAATTCTGGCAGGGTTAATTCCAACTGTTCACGTGTTCTTTTATTTTTTACAAGAATTTTCTGTTTCATAGTTCCATCCTAATCTTTTATTATTCGTATGTCTATTACCCAAGTGGGCTTAAAAAAGGGGCATTAAAGCCCCTTATAAATACTTCCTAAAAATTTCTCTGAAATCTTCTGCCATTTTTATGTGATCTTTGATTGCTTTATCAACTTGGCTTGTATCTGAGATATCATAGTTAAGTGTTTGGCGGATTCTTGAAGATTTTTTACCTTCTAAATCCTGCCAATCTAAGAATCCTAATTTTGTTTCAATTTCATCTTTTGATTTAAGCAGATTATTGAATATGTCTTTGTCGTTATTAATAAATAGTTCAGTTGCTACATATTTATCTTTAGTATTTACGGTTTGCATTATCTGCACACCCTTTTTACCGATTGGAATGTACTGATAATGTCGAGGTGCAGGATTTACTTGCATTTCACTTTGTAATTCGTCACAGACTTCAAAATATCTATCCCAGTATTCTTTTTGTATTTGTTTAGCAAGTGTATTATTATTTCTGGCTTGTTTTATTGGTATTTCTGGTTTTAAGATGGTATCAAATTCTATTTTATCCCCGTTCAAAACAGTTTTAATTACAAAAAGTCCACAATAATTTTGATTAAAAAAATGATTTAATGTTTTAGCGATGTTAAGTAAAGATTCTTTTTCATTTGCTATAAACCAAAATATATAGGCTTTTTGATTCCCTCTTAATTCACTTACTGCCTCTATTAAACCATCTGAATTTTGTGTTAATTGAGGGCAAATAATGTGTAAGCTTCGATTTGGATAATCTTTTAGTAGTTCCTCAATTACTTTGTCTTTGTGTTTTTCAATGTAATTGCTGAAGTTTTGTCTGCTTTTTAAAACTTCCTGTGCTGTGATTGTTTCTTCTGTCATATAGACCTCCTTTATTTTTACAACCACATTAATCACTCTGAATACGAAGAATTGGAAGTCGTTTCTTCCAATTCCGTATCATTCAGACACAATTAAGAATCGCTCATATCAATACTGTATGGGCTGATTTCTTTTAATTTATTCAATCTTGCAATTCCATGAGGGACAACACTATATCCGCCTTTTGGAGATTTTACTATACTAGGGTGGTCTCTATATGCTGTACTAACCAAATTTTCTCTTGCTTGATCGTAGGCTTTTCGTGCATTTTGAGGACTCTTATATACGGTTCTTACACCATTTTCACCCTTGTATTGGTATGTCCTTGGAATATCTTGTACTTTTTTACTTGCTAACTTTGAAGCTTCTGTTTTAAATTTTTTAGACTGAGCTTTTGCTTCATCAGCTTTTGCCTGTGCCTCTTTTGCATATTGTGTATATTTCTCCGCCAGTTCTTTTTTACCGGCTTGTTTATACTTTCTCGCAATAGCTTGTTCAGAGGCAGCTCTTCTTGAGAATTCGTAGGCATCATCATCGTATTTATATGATTTATTTAACAAGTAATTTAATTCGTTCTCGGTTTTAGCATTAATAGATTTACTTGCTCCGCCTCCGCCTCTGCTACCGCCTGAGCCACGTCCTCCCATATATTAATCTCCTTTCATTTTTGGAATATCTACGCCAATCCAGTTCTTCTCTTCTTGCGACCAAGAAAGTTTCCTTCCTGATTTTTTGGCTATTCTATTAACTACTTTGTCAATTTGAGCACGACTTGATTTGTGCAGGACTTGCCAATCATAATCTTCCTCACCTCTTGCATCAGAAGGATTTTTCCATTTTCCGAGGCTACGGACTGATACGTTTATAAAGTCTCCGTAATCTTCAACCCTAAAGTCGCTACGTCTAATGTATCCATCAGTTGAAACTTTACTTATTAATTCATCTTTCAAATTAGAAACTGTACTATCCATAGACATTTTGGCTTTTGGAGTTCTTGGTTTCTTTTCAGGTTTTACACCATTTTTGAGATTTTCTGCACGTTTAGCACGAGCTTTAGCAAGAGCATCAAGACGTTTTTGCTTTAAATCTGCGGCTTTTTTAGCATCAAGTTCATCTATTCGTTTTTTTATAGATTCCATTGCTCGTACTCTTTCTTCGGCTGTATAAGCCGTATTTCCTGAAATACTGTTATACAACCTTATTAGTTCGTTTTTATCGGTAATACCTTCCCCGATTTTTTAGGGGCTTTTGAAGCAGCACCTCCGCCACCTTTTCCGCCTCCTGAACCACGTCCTCCCATTTTTACCTACCTTTCTTTTCAAATTTATTCATGTATGGTTCAAACCACTTGAGGTTTTTATAACCTTCAAGTTCGGTCAGTTTGTTTCCATAAATCAAAATCTGCTTTGGTTCAAGTTGTTTTATCATTTCTTTAAAACCTTGTAAGAACAGCCTTTTAGCTTCTTTTGAGTTCAGCACCCCAACAGTACCCACTGCAACGATTGAGCCTTTTGGAACACCTAAAAATGCGTATTTATAACTGGATTCATCTGACCAACTTATTGATGGTATAACTTTAATCCCAAGCATTTGCCAGTAACGAGCGCACCAACGATTCCTGTAAACCTGCCAAATTTGGAATGCTTCAGGATAGTTTGTGTACATAGAAAAGTCTGGGGATAAGACTCCATCATATTTTTTTAATTCTTTAATTTGAGAATCAGTGTTTTTCCAACATCTTTCAAACCTATAATCATCTAAAAAGAAGTGGGCTGTACCATTTCTGTTAGAATCTACCCGATATGGGATGAGTTCTTTAACTTCGAACTCATCCTTGTTTATATCAGGTATGCCATAGGAATTAGAGGAGGAAAAGAAACCCTTTTCAACATTTTGTACGTTTAATAAATTTCTCCAAGACATAACTAATCAACCTTATTAAATTTTTTAATTAACGATTTTAATTTTCTTTGATCCCTCTTAGACATAGAGGATTTATATTTTTGTGCTATTTCAATAATTTGTTCTGCAATATTTCCGGCTTTTTCTAAGTTTTCTTTATCTTCTATAATTTCTGTTGTTTCTTGATTTTCAATCTTAACCTGACCATATTTCGCAAATTGCGAAATACAGTCAAGAAAAGATTTAATTATTGCTGATAGTCCAAGCATTAAGCTCTCAACTTCTCAACAGCCTCTAGAAGATGTTTAGCAAAGGATTCAATTGCATTAACTCCTTGATTAAAACAATAATCGTCCAATGCATTTGGAGAAGTTTTAATTTTCTCCTTTAACTTATACAAGCTGTCTATTGCAGGCTGAGCAACCTTAGCGAGGTTCTCATAGAGTTTTGTAATATACTTTGGAACATTCTTTTCTGCCAAATTGATGACAAATGGCTCAATAACATTCCATAGCTCATTCAAAACTTTCCAGTCTTTAAGCCACGAGAATAAACTCATAGTAATCTCCTTTCTTAATGAACTTGTATTTGTTGGCTTTTATCTTGTCTCTATACCAAGATATTTTTTGTCTAAGGTACTTCCCGACACTATCTGCTGACAAGTGAGGCAAATAATGAAGATAAGTAATGTCTATTTTGCCTTCACGTTTTTGTTTTGCACGTCTTTGGTCAAATTCATAATGTGTAAATACTGATTTTTCGGATATTAAAATCCCATATTTGACAGTCAAATAAGCTGTTAAGCAGCACAGTGCTTCAATCTGTTTTTGTGTTAAGGGGTATTTTGTTTGTTTTTTATCTGATGTAAAACCTGCCATTCCGCAGACTGATAAACCTATGCAGCCAGTATTTCCGCCACCGCAGTGCATTGCATAATTGCCGTCACCGCAGTTTAAATTATCTTCCGGCTTATGTTTTCCTGCATAAATCCGTCCGTATTCATCCACGCAATAATGGTAGGCTGCCAAATCTTCGGCACATGGGGAGTTTGAACCTGCTGTCCAATGCAAGCAAATTTTAGATAGTGAGGTCATTATTTGTTTCTCCGTCAATTTCTTCATAATCGTTTTTTTCATTAATATTCGTAAGTACTACTTTTTCACACTCTTTCCCCGATTCTTTATGTTTGAGAATCTTTCTTCTGTCCGGGTATAGTATGTTATATTCTTTTGTAATAGTTGCATTTTCAGGCTTAAAACCGCACCAAATACAATGTTTACCATCTGAATTAAAGCCAATGTATGTTGTTTTAATTTCCATTTTTACTCCTTATAACTTGCATTAATGGTAATTTCACAGATTCTTAAATAAACAGACTTTTCAGGCATAACAAGTCGATAATATTTATAAAATCTCGTACTGTTGATATTAAGAGTTCTGGAAATGCTTGTCTCATACTCAAAATTTGCAAGATCTGTCCAATCAATATTATTATTGCTACCCTGAACAGTAATACTTGCGGGCTGGTAGGTTGAAGAGCTTGAATAATACTTAATAACCAAACTAGATACTCTAAGGGGTTTAGGGTTATAGAATGTTATAGTATTTATCTCTTCACTTGCCCATAAATAATCTGTTTCATCGCCATTAAAGACTTTGAATGCCCCATAATTAGAATTAACTTCGCCTGTACTGGCTGCTGCAAAACTATTTCCGCCTAACTCTCCATTTTCAGTTAGATTTGGTCTGACAAATGTTTTTAATGTAACGGCATGAATTTCAATATTTTGAGTGAGATTTTCGCCGGTGAGAGTTATTGTCCCTTCTGCATCTGAATAAGAATCACCGCCATTAATATAGTATTTAATCTCCTTATTATTACCGATTATATTTAATATATAGTTTCCACCGGACTCTTCTACTGCGGGGATTTCTAAATTATCAACATAAAAACTGACGTTCAAGCCGCTAACGGCAGTAGATAATTTTATTTTATTTGCGGATTGAGTGAAATCTAAATTAACATCGACAGTTGAATCATCTGCTAAATCGTTTAAGATTCCTGTTATTACAATCTTGTCATCAGGAGAATATACTGCATATTTTACATCCCCTGATACAGCATATCCGCTTGTTTCAGAGAAATCTTCTTCATTTACATAAATAGTAATATTTTGTTTATTGCTAATAAAATTCAAATAAACAGAATGCAGGTCAAATAAAATAATCGTATTATCTCCGTCAAAGCCGGATATTACGTCCTCCCAATCCCCGATAACTTTTTTTATTGCAAAAGGGAAATGGACAGTACATCCATCAACGTTATATAGCATTCTTTCAAAAATATTGTTATTATCGCTAAATGAGTTTGAATTTAAAGAGGGGAATGAGAGTGATTTTAGATTTTTGCAATTGCTAAACATATTACCCATTGCCCGAGAGCCGTTCACAGTTGATAATTTATCAAAGGTTACATTGATAACTCCGGAATTCTCAAACATGTTGTATAGAACATTGGCCCCATTTACGGTTGTTAAATTACTCAAATTAATTTCCGTTAAATTAGTGCAATAACCGAATGCATAACCAAATGTTTGCGAACCGGAAACACTTATTAAATTACTCAAATCTAAATCCGAAAGATTTAGGCAACAATAAAAGGCCCTATAAAATGCGTTTCCATAAGTGCCTGCGGGAATTTCCTTTAAAGCCGGCATTGAAACTTTTTCAAGATTTCTGCAATATGCAAAGGCTTCATTGAAACAGTGATTGTTAGTAATGTTTTTTAATTTTGGTAATAATACTTCTTTTAGGTTTGCCTGATTGTAGAAACTTTTTTCCAGAGCATTGTAGGGTTTGATTGTTTCCAAGTCAGGAAATGATACTCCTGTTATGTTATTAATATTTGAAATTCCGCTGTTAGAAACACAGAATCTATATGTTAAAGCGGATTCTGCTATCGTTTGAACTCCATCAAAAAACAGATATTGTCCGCTTTGCGGGATTTGTAATGTCCCGTTTTCATCAATATCACCTAAAAAAGCATCTACACTAGCACCGTATTTAGTTAGCTTTTCAGATGTAGTATTGCTTATTGTATTAATACACGTTGCCAAATTTTCACTATTTTGTTGCGTTGGCAGTTCTGCACCCATATCGCTGCATTTTAGATATGCATTTGCAATATTTGTTTTTATTCTTTGAATTTCATCAGCTATACTCATTTAGACCTCACTTAATAAAGTTTCAATATTACCGATAATGTCATATACACACTTCGCACTGGGGTATTGGAGGTCAGTAGAATTTTCAGAAAGACTTGTAACAAGTTCATACGGTGAAGATGTTTCACCGCTATATGTTCCATTTACCTTTGCAACACTGTTCCCTGTACCTATATACAATTCCTTTGTGTCTTCACACCAAAGAGGCATTCCGTTAGGTGCAGATGCAGGAAGATTTATTTTTGTGCCACGTTTAAATTGAATATTAACCTCCATATTCAACCACCCTTTCCCTTGCGGCTTGTCTTTTGTTTAATAAATCGTGATACTGGTCTTCAGTAAGCGATGTTTGTAATTTCAAATCAAGTTGGTCTCTATGCCTTATTACAAGCCAATCAGTATCAGACAGATAATTTTTTGCTTCAATATTTGTATTAATTAAGTCCGAAACGGCTTTTGTTCTTTTTACATACTTTTCGTTGATGAATACATAGTCATCTGAATTACAAATTTTCCCATTTATGTAGATAATATTTTCTTTTGGGATATCGCCGGAATATTCAACAATTTGAATATTGTCATCACCTATATTTGGTTCATAATCACATATTCCTACAAGAGTATTGTTTTCTATTAAGAGATAAACCATATTACTTCCTCCATACCGCAAGCCAGTTAGCCTGTGGATTTGCACGCTGTTCAGTGTTGTAACAAGTAATTTTTATGCGTGAAGATTCCTTGCTCCAGTAACAATACATAGAATCGTTGTAATCTACATCTCCGTTGTAATGTATCGTCCTAATGCTCGGAATAAATGCAACAAGATTGCTCATTGTATAACCGCTTGGCGGATAGACATATGTTGTTGTGCCGGTACTTGATCCGGAGGCTATAACAAACTGATTAGTGCTTTTTAAAAACGTGCTTGCATGATAGCCGTCAAGCGTATCAGCATCAGGTGTTTCTATTTTTTTTAATCCATTACCCGTTCCAATGTATAGTTCTTGAGCATCTTCACACCATAGTGGCATTCCGCTTGGTGCAGATGCCGGCAAATCTTTTTTTGCTCCACGTCTAATGCGAATATTTGTTCCCATCTATTAAAAAAATCCTCCATCAAAATTTCCGTCAAAAGGTGCAATAAACCCGAGTCCGCTTTCATCTGGAAGAACTTGCAGAAGCATTCCGGCTTGCCCGGCAAGTTCCGGAAAGTCATCTAAGTCAGAGAGACTTGAAACAAACGAGGGCTTATTTTGAACATTCGCCCAATCTACCAGAGTATCCAAATTGTTAAATTCAGATATCTTTATCCATTTTGTGCCGTTATAAACATATTCTGCCCCGCCTCCTGAGCCTACGGTAGAATCTGCTGATGCATCAATAACAAAGGCATGTAACCCTTCAAAAGGAGTTAATTCGTCCCTTTCGGTTATATTATCAACTACAGCAGCCTCTTTATATGCATTAGGAATCTGCGCATTGGGAATTTTTCCGGTAGTATCAAGAGTTGCTAAACCATTAGCCTGTCCTTTTTGAGCTATTATCCTATCATCTACCGCCGTTGCAAAGTCTGTTATATCCTCGTGAGTATGCGTGTGTTCTTTTTCTGCTTTTTGAGCCAGAAAGTTTGCAAGTTGAGCAGCATTAGCAAATTCTGTTAAGGCATTTCCCGTACCATTTCCAATATAGAATTTTTTAGTATCTGTTGTAAACAGGAGTTCGCCTGCGTCAGCCTCAACAGGAAGATTTTCCGCTAATCCTCGTTTGATTTGTAGTTTTCCCATTTATATTTCCTTTCTTTGTTAAGTTGCTAAAATTCGCCGGCATCAATATTCTCTGCATTATCAACAATTCCGTTACCGTTTTTGTCATAAATAGTTGTACTCATTATTAGTTCAGGAACATTTGGCGGTTGAGGGATATCAAGCTGTTCTCCATCCGTAAATGTTCCGCCGTCAATATATTCGCAAGTATCAACCAGACCGTTGCCGTTTGTGTCATAAAGCCAAATAGGCATTAAATCAGGGTGTGTATGCCCGTTGAATAAGTTTTGAACCCAGGCGATACTTGCCATTTGTATTGTTGGATCTAAATTAATCTCTATAACATCGGCATTTATTGCTGCAATAACAACTTTAATCCACAGTTCTTTAAAACTTCCCTCTGTCTCAAGCGGTTTATATGTTTCAGGCTGTTTGCCGACTAAAAGCAGATTGTTTTCTGAATCAAATATCCCGAACTCTCTTAAATAAAATCCTCCTACTGAAGCAGGAATTAAAGCTTTTGCCGTTAATGCTGTTATTTCGCCTATTTCCGTTCTGTATCTTTCATTTTTTAATTTTGTCTGAGATAATTCCGGTTCATAATATTTACCATTAGAATCTCCCACGGCAATATATTTGAGGTCTAGTTTTGTGCCATTTGCAAGAGCTTCTTGAATTTTGTTTAAACCAATATCAGTTATTATTGAATAAAACTCTTTAGTCATACTGTTATTTCCTCGCTTGTTATTGCACAACTTGTATATTTTTGTGTGGTAGTGCTAATCAGATTTATAATCAAATTTTCAAGTTTTGAACGAACATTCTTATTTGCATCAATCAAGTCGGTTAATGATTTCTCTGTTGTTTCATCAAATGGTTTATTATTCATATCTATGGAAATTTTAAAATGGTATGGTTTTCCGCCATATTCAAACCATTCCTGAAGCTGACCGTTAAGTCCCAGAATTTCCAATACTCTAACGAGAGAAAATCTCGTGCCTCTATATCTGTGTAAATTTAGAGAATTTTTAATTAAATCTCTTTTTTCTTCTGTGTTTGTGCAGTTTGCCCAACCTTCATTTCCTGTAATATGAAATTGCTCTGCCAGATGAACCAGGGCTGATTCTTCAACCTTGTCAAATAAGTAAATTAAAAGACATTCTGTATCTAAGCTCTGAAAGCGACTGAAAAGTTCGTCAAATACCATTGCAGACAGGTCGTTAATCGGAGATAGGTTTGTTTTATTCATCTGCCCGTTCTCCTATTGTTATTTTGATACTTTCAAGATTTGCCCATTGGTTTTTGGCTAATTTTTGAAAAGAGGGTGCAGCTAGTTCAACTTTATACACACCATAAATAGAATTTAATATTGCAATAATTTGTGTTGGTACAATATCCTTTCCGAGTTTCGAAGATAATTCTTCTTTGTATTTCGCTAAATTCTCATTTACTAATTGTTTAACGGCATTTTCATCTGCATCAACATAAAGGTACAACACAGCCGTTATACTAAAATTGATTTTCTGAGGGGAATGCACGACAACTTTATCGGTCAAAGGACGGACTTTGTCTGAGCTTAAATAATCAGTGATTAGCTCAATCATTTCAGGATTTGGATTCCCTGTATTTAACAGAGGATAAATATCAACAACCCCTGCTGAAGATGACATAACTTCGACATCTATTACACTTTGATGTGCTGATAAAGTATGAAATTTGTATGCCCCCTTACTGCCTGCATTAGAATAACTTTCAGGTGCAAGCCGTATTCGTTCCCTTAAACTTTCCTTGTCCTCTTCGTCAGCACCTCCGTATGTGATTTGTGTATTATAGACGGTGTTTATATAATCAATAGGAGTTAACAGGTTAGTAATGGAATTAACAGCATAATTATTAGCATCAGCTCCTGTCGTTGTACAGGAACATTTAACCTCCGCAGATAAACTTCCTGCTTTTATTGTTACATCTTCTTCTGTTTTAAAAATAAATTTACCGTCAGAAGTTTCAATTTCACAACCTGCATCTATAAAAATATCAAAATCAAGAACCTCATCAACTTCAAATTTAAATATTGATTGAGCTGCTTTCCCTTCAAGTTTTTTAACCCCGACAAGTTCTCCGAGATGCTCCAATACTTCAATTGAGGCATAATTTAATAGGTTAGTTTTTGCTACTTCTTGAATTTTTATTCTCAATAAGTTTTCTCTATATGCACCAACATCTATCAAAATACGTTCTAATTGTGCAGGTTGAAGTGTCTTGCCTGTTTTTTCTTCATACAAAGCAATCCATTCTTCTGTAATTTTTTCAGCATTTCTTTCAATAAAATTCGGTTCAGGTAAATTTGTCATAATGTAACTTCCGTATATCCATTGGCATTGGAATCTTTTAAACCCCATTCAACTTTAATTTTGATTATTGTGTTCTCAATTTCGACTTCAACAGAATTAATTTTTATACGAGGCTCCCATTCCGTAATAGCATCAACTGTTTCACGTATTATATTGGGAGTTGCTTCGTTTACTGGGTAATCAATGTATTTATATATGTCCGAACCAAAGGTTGGACGGTGAGGCACAGAGCCTTTTTTAGTTAAAAGTATAATTGCGATGCATTGATTTATATCATCAACACCTTCTGCAACTTCTCCGATTGAATTTAGTTTTAATTGCCAATCAACGTAGGTGATTTCATTTAAGTTTGTCATAGGGGTAAATATTTTTCTTACATTGTTTTATTAGGTGTAGATGTCGGACTCCCTTGATTCCCAGTATGGGAATGAGAATTATATGTATCTCTCATTGCTTGCATAGAGGATGTTTTGTCAGTTATATCAGCATTTGATTTTATGCCGTCTGTATTAATCAGTGTTCCTGTGTGATTAATATTGCCGTTTAAGTTTATGTTTTCAAAGGTTATATTCAAAGAATTGGTTTCTTTATCGATATTAATCAGAGAATTGTTTTCCAAATTAAGTGAAATCTGTTTTTCTGAAATAACCGCCGGCACATCTTCAGTTGAATAAATTGCTCCGAGAATTACTCCATCCTCAGAGTTTTCATCCATAAGGCAGGCGACTTGCTCTCCAATGTCGGGCATTGCATAAAATTTATCTTTGAATGTCTTTGTTTGCAAGACTGGTAACCAGTAAGAAGTCGATTCGTCGTCTTGAAAACTTACACGAGCTTGAGCATTCAGAGCATTAATTTGAGAGATGATTCCAAATCTTAGCACGATACCACCTCACAATATGTTTTATAACCATTTGACCTGTCATAAGTATGACGAGCTTGTTTTATGTGATATTTACCTGAAAAATGCCCAATTCCTTTGAGTTCAATGTTAGTACCGGCAATTAAATACGGATTTCCGCTAAACTCAAGTGAGCCTTCAATTTTATCATCAGCAGTTCCGAGAGCCGCTTTTGCTTTTACTATGGCTTGTTTTTTGTCAGAACAGCGTGCTGTAATTTTTAAAGTATCACCCTTTGCAACATTCTCATTTCTTGCCGTTGCCTTAACTGTTTTCTTTTTCTTTGGATCAAAGTATGAAACCTGAACAGCTTTGTATTTTTGAGAAGTTTTTTCTCTGAGATTTATATGCAGCAAATCGGATTTATAAAATATCTGAGTAGATTTTGCACCCTTAAGTTTAGTTACATCATAGAAAACGAGATTATTTTCAGCAATTTTGAAGATATAACCGTATTGTTCTGCCAATTTTGTAAGAAATGTCAGGTCTCTTTCTTGATTTTGCGTAATCCTGTCAACTCGCACATCTGCAATCTCTCCAACGAGAGTGTATCCGTGCTTATCGGCAATCTCTTTTACTATTTGTTTTAGGGTTTTATTTTCATAACCTTGAGAATTCTTTTGTCTTAAAGGCTTTTTAATTCCTGTAGCAAGCCCCTTGACGGTTATAACGTCAGGCGGAGTGTCGTATTCCAGTTCGTCAATTTCAAAAACTCCGCAATTAAGAAGTTTTTCTGCCTCATAACCAATATATGCACGCAAGGAATCTCCTTTAGTTGGTATCCAAGCTCCTTGCCATATTTTTTCGGCATCTTCAAACATAATTACAAGTTCGTCAGATTCTCCATGTTCAACATCTGTATATTCAATAGAAGTAACATACAGAGAAACATCTTTTGTTATATTCTTTTTTTCATAAAATAATTCAAAAATTGGGACTAGCATGTTTATTTTTCTTAATAACCTTTAGTCTGGAAAATAGTTGTAATTAAACAGTCTTGCGATAAAATAAGTAATAAGAACAGCTAAAACTTAGTAATAACAATCAATAGGGTTGAATTTTTTAAATTTATAGTGTATAATGTTTATAGATAGTCTTGATACGGTAAATCTTGCAACCGAGCCAACAGGCGACAGTGGTGGAGCAAGCCCACATAATCAAGACTATCTTTTTTATTGCTTATTAATATTTACAATATCTATCAAAGTTTAGTAGATGTAGAGATTTAACAAAGTTTTCTTTTCGATTTTTTGTAGTTTTAATAACCAGTTTATAGTATTTTTTATCAGCTTTAAAAAGAATTACATCATATCCAGTTTTGGACTTGTAATATTTCGATGGGGATTTAACAATTAAAGGAATCTTAGCATAATCATTATCTTCAACTTCAGGATGAGATAATCTATTTTTTATCATATTGTCTATTGAAAATTTTAATTCACATTTGGTACAGTTTAAAAGTTTTCTAATATCTTCAGATATAAAACCAATGACAATATAGCTGTTTAAAACAGATGGATTGAAAACTTGTCTGGCATATGCAATTTTTTCAGAATTACTTAATCCGTCAGTATTATTCCTGATGTATTCAGTTAAATTACAACTATCTTTGCTAAACTCTTCAAAATTACTATATTTCTTTGGATTAATTTCTTTCATGAAAAATGCCTTTAATATGATAATTCTAGCATAAATATGCGGCATTAGTTGTTCTTATTATTTAATTTTCAAAGTACAAAACGGGAATAAATTTATTTTTTCCAAGGGGGCAGTTCAAACTGTATGGTTTCAGATTCTTCAAGGACAGGGATTTTGAGTTTTATTCCTGCATCTAAGACAGGCTCAATTGAAACTTCGGGGTTTGCTTTTATAATCTCTTCGTATAAATTCGGGTTGTTATAATATTTCTGAGAAATCATATCCCAACGATCTTCATCACGAGTGATATATGTATAATATTCTGTCATTTCTTTTTGAAACCTTTATTTTCTTTTTTATCTTCGGGAACTTTTCCTGTGTATTCTCTTAATCGAATATCGACCTGAACAGCCATCAAGTCCCCTTCCGGCGAGGCTTGCTCTACTGCTTGTCCGATTTCATCAATGACGAAAACTCCGACATATTCACCGTTCCCTTTTATAAATTTCAATGCGGTTGCCGCATCTGCGACATCTTTTAGCTTTTTAATTTCATCCTCCGGCACGCAGAAATTACGATGGAAGTTTAACTTTATATTCTCTTCCTGCAAATTTTTACCTAAAAATTGCAGAATTGGTTTGTTTTCTATACGGTCGTGTTGAGCATAATTGTAGGATACTGTTTCATTTAATCCGTTGAAATACGTTATTAATTCAAATTTTATGTCTCCGAGTTGAGCGAACAATTTCAAAACTCCTTAATAAGCAACACGTTCCTTACGTTCAAACTCCCTTTTAATGATGCTCACAACGTCGTCTTTATGTTTTTTGAGCATTTTCAGAAACTCATCTTTAGATTCACTTCCTGATATTGTGATTGTTGGATTGTAGGTAATGATAAATGATGGAGAAGCTGATTTATTCACTCCTCTTGTGTGGGCTTTTAAGCCCCCTGAAAATACTCCCAAGGTCTTAGTCATCGCATTTTGGAGAGGCAACGGTTTTAATGTTGATGCAATTGTTTCAACAATTTTTACCTTATGCAAATCTTTAAGCGGCCCCGTCTTTGCAGGGGAATGAGGCAAGTGGTCTCGTATAATCTGTGCGTGTTTTCCGATTGCTTCTTTAGTTTTTCCAAGTTTGGATAATATTCCGTTTGCAAGCATATCGCCGATTTTTCTGCCAAATTCAAAGACTTTTGTTACAAGTTCGACTATTTTTACAATAGTACCTGCGATAGCTTTACCAAAACGAACGCCCATTTTTTCCGCAGCACCGCCTGTATCTTCAACAGGTTTTATTAGTTTTTTGAACCAATCAACAATGGCTTTTATAGGGGCTATAATTGGCGAAAGTGCTTTCCCCATTCTCTGGAATAACGGCATCAACGGTTGTAAACCCTCTTTTAATTCCTGCCACATACCTTTAAAGAATCCTGAAATCGGTTTCCAGTATTTGTAAATTACAAGAGCAACAACACCGATAGCAAGAGCAATCCAACCGAGTGGTGATGTGAGTAGTGTTACAGAGAATGCTCTAAAAGCAATTATTGCATTTTTTATCATGCCGGGAATAGATAAAAAACCTGTTTTGAACGCCTTTAAACCGTTTATAAAATTAGTTGGCATTGCTCTCATTGATGCAACAGTCCACTCTTTGAGAGCCGCAGAAGACTTAGAGATATTTGCAGGCAGAGTTTTAATTCCGTTAATTAAGCCGTTACGCAAATTTTTATCAAACTGTGCAATATTTCCGATAAAACCACCGCTTGTTGCAGAATTCAATCCTAAAAACTGCATTAGTTTTTGAGAGTTTTGAACTAAAACAGGAGTTAAATCTCTGGCATACTTGAGGAATGTTCCATACATTCCGACAAATTTGCCGATAATTATTGTTGCGGTGCCAAGTACGGTTAAAAGGATTCCTAATCCGATTGTTCCAATAATCGCCCCGAATAAACCTTTTTGGAGTAAAGGATTATTATTTATTTTTGTCAGGAGATTGTTTATTAACTCAATTGGCTTATGAAGATGAGGAAATACGAGTTCTTTCATATTGATTTTTAATAATTTAAACTGCTCGTTTGTGGTTTCCATCATGTGTTCAAAGTCGGAATCAACAACGCCCTCGGCACTTAATGCAGATGCTTTTATCCTTTTATATTCATCAAGATTCTGCATCATAGGTTTTATGAAATTTAAAACCTGTTTATCCTGAAAAACTTCTGACACCTTGAACACATCTCCGCCGGAGAGTTCCGTCATCATTTCAATTACTTCTAAGATTGGATCACGCCCCTGAGCGGCCGCATCTAAAAGAACCTGCTTGAGATTAACCCCGAAAACTTCCTCAAAGTTCTTTACAGCAAGAGGAGAAGTAACTTTTTGAATAAAGTTTTCGAGGTTGTTTGCCGCTTCTGATGCCTCACCTGCACCTTTCATGGCAACTTGCAGGGCAGCACCTAAAGATGCAACAGCAGGAGTCCCTTTCATTCCAAGCATAGCAGCACCTGCCGTTAAACTCGGAAATGCTGCTGCCATATCTTTTAATTCAAACCGTCCCTCTTTGCCTGACATTGCGAGGATGTCCATTGACTTTCCTAAATCATCAATCGGAACTTTTAAGTTATCACTTACAGCAAAAGCTGTTCTTGAAATATCTTCAATGGCTGCCTGTTCACCTGTTGCAGTTCTTCCTATGACATTCATATAATCAAGAGCTTTTGTGGGATCAATCCCTGATGCAACTAGAACGTTTAAACCTTCTGCGATTTCAGGCCGCATCTGGTTTGTATATCTTGAAATAGAAGCAAGACGTTTATCCATATCTTCTAATTGTTTTGCAGATAATTGCCCGACATTTCCGAGTTCTCTTAAGCGGTGTTCCATTTGAAATGCTTCAGGAATAGCCTCTGTAATTCCAAGTTTGTACGCAAGCCCACCCCCTGCAAGAGTCAATGCCCCTCCGATTTTTGTCATATTCTGACCGAGTCTGTCCAACATATCTGAGGTGTTTTTTATTTCTCGCTGAAGTCTATCAAACTCATCATTGGATTTATTTACAGCATCACGAATAACCCTCGACATTTTATCAAAGGCTACAAGAGTTAATGATACTTTCATAAGACTGTCCATCATTGGTAATACCTCACAGATTTTATACTGTAAGGACAGTCTTTTAACTCGGCATCAAGAAAATATTCAAAATTAAATTTTTGATATTCTCTTGATTTTCTCGTTATCATTGTGTCAAGCATTCGTTCAGACTTTCATTTTGGTTGTTTGAGTATTTAATGGCTTGATTGCACCAGTATGCAAGGGTTGGGATGGACATTTCGCATAGTTCTGAATACTGCCATCCCGTTATCTTGCATAGATGAATTACACTTTGGCTGTCGGGGAGGTAAGAGCAGAGGTCAGAGCCGTTACTATCTCTGTTTTTTCTTCCGTTTTCGCCGGGATTTCTTTCGCTTTCCCCACCGTTAACTTTCCCGAAATTTCACCTTGAAGAGCTAACACATCTTCCAAGTCCATTTCAAGGATGTCTTCATAAACGAGCTTTTGCCCGTCAATTTCAACAAGTTCGGCTATAAGAGCATAGGGTATCTCGTCAGAGGTTTTGGCTTTAATTTGAGCCTGCAATAGGTCTTTACCCTTGCCCTTTTCAATGATTGCAATTTTTCCTGATGGTAATGTTAATTCTTTTGGCATAATTTTGTTATACTCCTTTTCTTATTTATGTTTATGCTCCTGTATTCTTTTTGAATTGAGACAACATATCTATAACATTGACTTTATAGATGTTTTCAAGAACATCAATTTCAAATATCTCGACTCCATCGACAATAAGTTTTGCATAAGTTACAGACATAGTTGTTTCATATTCTGCATTTTCGTGTGGCTTTAAAGTTCCTAGCGGAAATTCTTTAAATGTTCCAATTAAAAAAGCAGTAGCAGGAACTTCACTAATTCTTCCCATACCGTTATAAGTTTCAAGGGACGCTCTTACCTGAATCATTGTTGATAAAAACGGATTAGATGCTGTCATTAAAACTTCCGGATAGAGTGCATTCCATTTTATTTTGCATTCAAGTTTGTCAATTCCTGCAAAAAATTCAGCAGTACCGACCATCCCAAGGGCTTTGTGTTCAGCCATTTTGTGTTTTATTTGCGGAAGTTGAACTTCTTCAGCTCTGCCCAGTAGATTAACTCCGTTCATATACACATTAGCATTGGTTAATTTATTTATTTTCATTTTTGTCATAACTTATATACTTCCTTTTTGGTAAAATCCACACTCTCCAATACCTATGTCTGAGTAGTGCAATATAACAATTTCTTGTGTAATAGCTTGTATTAGCGGACACTCCTTTACGTTTTTACAGGTTCTGCATAAATCGTAGCTTTCACAAAATATTTCAAGTTCTCCACAATTATTGATTTTGGCTTTCATTAACTCCCCATTGATTTCAGTAATTCTATATTTATAAAACTTTCAAACGTTATACGTTCAGCCGGAGTAGGGGGCATAAACTCGATATCAAAAATAAGATGCCCGTTAGCAATTTCTGTAGCAGGATTTTTATCAGGATTATATGAACATTTGCCATCTATTAATGCGCCTCTACCAATCAGAGTTCTTATAAATGCATTAACTGTTTCATTAATAGAATCGATTAAACCGTTGTCAATAGGGAAATCTATAAATTGAAGCATTGAATATTCTACACTTTCATGAAGAATATCAGCAGTCCGCCTTATGTTTATAAAATTAGTAACGTGAGTAGAACTTGGATATGCTGCTGAACGGTTTCCCCACGTTCTAAAACCAGAACCGTAAGAATTAAAAACAGTTACAATCCCTGCTTCGTTTAGAGTGTTAACTTCCGAACTCGGATCATTAATCATTGATGTCAGCTGCTTTTCAACACCTATAATCCCTTTTATTTCTGTGTTAGATGGAGACCAATGATAGCCTTTATCAATATCTTTTGCTGCAATAACGCCTGCTAATCTTTGTGAGTATGGTTCCAATATGTTAGTATCAGTTACGGAATCATAGACTTTTAAATGCGGATAACACAGAATAATTCTGTCAGAAGATATGTTGAAGTTGATTGTTCCTTGTGGACCTCGTCCTGTTATTACATCTTGAACGCTGCTGCCTAAAGGAGCATCGACAATACCGATTGCTCTTATTTTGTCGCATATTGTATTCATTTCTGTAACAATAGCTGAATCTTCGCAATATACAGGGGAAATTATTATTTTGGGGAAATATCCAAATAATGAATAACAATCCTGAAAGGCTTTTATTCCCGTTCTTTTACCAGTATCAGCATCTATAGATCCGATAATGTCTCCTTTAGTAACTTTTGAAACATCCTCGTGTCTATCCGGATCAAAGACATTAATTACGATAACAACACCGGCACCTTGGTCAAAAATAGCATTAAGTGCCTGCGGAATGGTAAATCCGGCTTTTGATTCACCAAAATATTTAACGGCATCAATCTCATTTAATATTAAAACTGGTTCATTTATAGTCTTATATTCTTCAGATACGTCTTCAACTGGTGCAGTACCAACTAATCCTATAACGGCAGTTTTTACTGTTTTTACTGTCCTTGCACCTTTTTCAATTTCTATCGTTTCAACGCCATGTAAAAAACTTGCAGGCATTTACAATTCCTCCATTTCTTCTATGCTTGGTATTGTGAGGGTAAATCTTAATTCGTATTGCCAAATTCCGTTAGTTTCCGAAATAAAATTTTCTTTCACCGGTTTTAACTTAGTACATCCGGGAATTTGATAACCACATAAAATTTGTCTGACTTTTTCTAATGTTTCATAGGCTCCTTCGTTAGAGCGAAGATTACGAGTTACAATTGTAATCGCAAATTCAAGTCTTTTCTCCTGTGAGATTAAGAAAATCTCATTAGAATTTGTATAGTTTGCACCCTGATAATGAACAAGAATTGCTCCAATCGGGTGTAATAAAGTAAATTCTTGGGGTTTTTCCGGAAACCCTTGAACCATAAACTTAGGGAAATTTTTCTTCAGCTTATCTACAAGGGTATTTTCAATATTTCTAATATTCAAAATTTATGACTCTCTTATTAAATAATTTATCTAATTCAGTTTTATTCGTTCGATATTCTCCTGTGGATTTCAGGTTTATATCCGATTCAGTTTCAAGCGTAATAACTCCTTTTTTAAGTAGTTCAAGAGTTTTTATGGCATTTTTGTAATTTTCAGATATAGTTTCAGGGATTTCTGTATATATTCTTCTTGAATACAATCTGTAAATAGATAAATCTAGTGCTATTACTTTTAACAAAGGAAAGTGGGTATTGAGAGGTAAAGAATATTTTCCTCTCAAATACCCATCAATAAGTGTAGAGGAGTAAATAAGGGCTTCCTCGCAAACAATGGTGTCGATTTGATTATCATCACCATTATCGTTTGTCAGCTGAACTAGGGGTAAAGTACCGATACGAATTTGTATATCTTCGAGAGTGCAATAGTCCAAAATTAAATTCCTCGCACAATTCTAATCACTTCTCCCGTAGAAGCAGTATCAAGAGAATATCCGTTAACTGCATGTGCTTCAGTAGCAACTATGGCTTTCCCATTTTTGTTGGATGTTACAGCGTCTCCTATTGCAATATTTCCTTCTGACTCAATAAGAAAAATTCCAAGAACACCAACCGGCGCATATTGTCCTTTTTCAATTTCAACCTCTGATACTCCAAAAGCCTTTATGCCCTCAGTACAAATATTTCCGCTAAAATCAATAAATCTTTGTTTAGGCAAGTCAGCAACGGCTTTTACTGAATCAATTAATAGTGGTTTGTATAGTTTATTTGCCATTGTTATCTACCTCCGTATCATTCTTTGATTCTTGTTCGACAGTTTCTGATTTTGTTTTTGACGAACTTTTATTTGTTTTATTTTCTACAGGACCAACGAGTGTTAATATATCTGATAGTTTTTTTGCTTGTTTTTCATCAAGTTCAATAACATCACCAATTTTATAAACTATACCGTCGTGTAGAAGATTTGTGTTTTTTAGTTTGTATTTTTTACTAGCCATTAGAATTATCCTCCTGATTTTTGTAAGGCGGATCAGAGGGATCAATAACATTAGAAATTAAGTAACCTGCTTCTGCTCCAACTAAAAACGGTGTATAAATATCCGTTGCTCGAATATATTTAACTTTGTTTCCTTCTTTTTGGTATTCATCAACCTGAAGAGCATCTTTCTTTCTGATGGTATAACCATACGTTGGATCATATTCGGTTCTTGATGTATATTGAGGAACATAAGCAAGAATAATATTATTACCCCATACTCTTGAAAATTTATTGCTTAAATCCGTAAAAATTGTTTTTCCTATTACAATGTTTTCAATTTCAAAAAAATCTTTTAACAGTTGCAGAGTCAAAATTTTGTTTTGGTTATCCGAAATCATATCTTTTAGTTCAGGATGTCGTTTTATACGTTCCCAGACTTCTTGACCAATAACCATTGTATTGGGATCTTGACCGATATTTCTGCAAATAGCATTTTTAGCATCATCAATTACCCCAACTGGATCAGATTGTTTTTTAGAGAATTGACTTGAACCTGATAAAACTATTTTGTTATCAGTAGGATAATTTTCAGGATTTTGAGCTAAATCAGCACACTGCTTTTCATGTTTTAATTTCAAACCCTCAGTTACAACATTTGTTGCATGTATTTGTAACTTAACCTTTTTTGATTCTTCTTCCTCCCTGTAATCTATCGGATATGCTAAATCGTGTTCCGTTAATGTAGCAGTATGTTTTGAAAAACCTTGAGGACTTATAACATTAGAGTTTGCTCTAATAGCTCTTTCGGTATCATACATTTGGAATGCTTCCTTATTAAATTGAAAAATATCTATTTTTTCCAACTCAGAATAAATTGTCGGAAACAATGTATCTGCAACAAAAGAGTTATTTTTGTAACCACGAGCAACTTCAGATAGATATGCGTTTATACGTAATTCTTCTAAACGACCCATTTTATACCTCCTTAACCTTTAATAGTGCATCTTTAAAGGAAATATTTTCTTTTTCAGCAATTGCAGTTGCCTGTTTATAAATCTCTAAACTTTCTTCATCAGCATCTGCATATTTTTCAACTTTTGGTTTTGCACTCTGTTTTTGTTTAGTTGCAATCTCATTAAATTCAATTTGCTTTGGCAAAGAGGTAATAAAGTTTTTAAAATTATCGACACCGTTGGAGGACTCGTCAAACTTTTTAATGTTATCCAAGTCCTGTAAAATAGAAAAAACGGTGTCTTTATTAGCAGGTGTAAGAACTCCAGATTCAATTTGTTTATCAATAAATTCCGTGAAATCCTTATCCCTGATTTTTGCCTTAATATCCCTTAGTTCTCTTGAAAGTTCATCTTTGCCTTCAGCATCTTCTTTAAACTTTGCAAGTTGAATATTAAGGTCTTTAACCTGAGCTTTTAAATCTTTAATTTCATTATTTTTCTTTGAATTTTCTTTAAAAAAATCAACCTGATTTTGTAAATCAGCAATTGTTGATTTTAACGTCTTAATTTCAACTGAATCATTATCCATTCCGCCCGGAACTTCAAAAATATAGGTTTCGGATTCACCTTCTTTAAACTCGACAGCTTTCATTCCTTTTACTTGCGGAATAGATGCCCCTAAAAATGAAACAGCTTTCAGATATGGTTTTTTGCCCTCAAGCTCTTTATATATCTCAACAGATATTTTTTTATACTTACCTTGATTTACAAATTCTTTTAACTCATCTGACAAATCTTTAAAAGATGCTTTTAGTATGCCATTTTCTTCTTTTAGGCTTTCAACCCAACCGTATGCCGGACCTTTTTGCTCATGATCCAAAGTTATTGGAGCTTCACAAAAAGCGGGATCATAATTTTTAGCAAGTTCAGATACCTCAGATTTACTAAAATTACCTTGAGGATACGAACCGGCTTTAAATACTTCAAAAAATTTCATTAAATAAAACCTTTCTTTGCAAAATTTCAACTGCAAATCTATTTCTATGTTGGAAGTATAATTTGTTTTTTCTTGCCGTCTCAAATATAGCCTTACATTTATTTCGGCGACTCTGAAGAACTACTTTTAATAAACACTTCTCCTTATAAGTTGAAGTGGCAATTTATCACAAGTTATCTTTAGAGAAAGACACAGGCATAAAGCCTCTTTTCTTTTTGCCAAGAAAGGGATAAACAACAATGGAAATATCTATATTAGTAAAATTGATTGAAAGTATCGGTTTCCCTGCGGTAATTTTTGTTATTTGGTACATATACCATAATGCTCAGGTTAAGACTTTTGAAAAAATTATTTCTAATAATTTTGAAATATTAAAAGATTTAGTTGAAACCAATCAATATAATGCAACTGTACTGTCCAGGATTGAAAGCAAAATAGATAGTAATCTTTGGTGTCCAGTCTTAAAAAGGGAGATTTCGGCATAATGAATATTGAAAGAATTCAACTAAAGGGACAACTTGCAGAAAGCAAATCAAAATACAAAAATTTAGATGTAGAAGCCTCCGCCTTGGTAATTCTTATACGGTCTCTATTAAATCCGTTTGAAGAAGATACTGCCAAACTTGATACTCAAAAAGCACTTGCATCAATGCAAAGACTTAATGAATTGGTAATTGAACTCAAAAATCTAAAATCCCAAATTTACAAATTGGAGGAGTATTTTGAGTAAAAAAGATGTATTACTTGAGACGGCTCAAAGGATGTTTGTTGTCGAACAAATGACAATAGAGGAAATTGCCGTGAAACTTGAGGTAAACGAAAAAACAATTCGAAGATGGAAACAAAGATATGATTGGGATTACAAGAAAAACAATTATATTAATTCAAAAACTATGTTCCACGAAGAATTGTATAACTTTGCTCGTAAACTGATGACTTCCATTGAATCTGATATTGATAGCAACGAAAGAGTTGATCCCGGCAGAATGTTTGCTTTTACAAAAATGCTTCCATTGATTACCAAAATCAAAGAATATGAAGAATCGGTCTCTAAAAAACAAAAAGATTCTGAAAACAAAGGGATTACTCCTGATTTTATAAAGCTCATTGAAACCGAAATATTAGGAATGAAACCAAGTGAAAACTAATTATTTTTTACCCTATCAAGAGCGTTGGCTTGACGATAAATCTAAAATAAAAATATGGGAAAAATCAAGACGTATTGGTGCTACTTATGTACAAAGTTATGAAGATGTCAGGGACTGTATCAATAAATCAGTTCCTGCGGTTTGGTTTTCTTCCGCTGATGAATCTGCAGCAAAAGAATATATTGACTATTGCGAACAATGGGTAAAATTATTTCACTCAACAGCAAAAAGAATTGGCGAAGTTATTATTGACAACGAAAAAGACATCAAAGCACTTGTTATAGAGTTTTCAAACGGTACAAAGATTCATGCACTTTCTTCCAATCCAAAAGCTTTCCGTTCTAAAGGTGGAAAAGTTGTTCTAGATGAATTTGCATTTCACAATAATGCAGATGAATTATGGAAAGCTGCCCGTCCTTGTATAACCTGGGGATATCCGTTAAGAATTTTATCTACCCATAACGGACAAAACTGTTTGTATTACAGGTTTTTAGATCAGATTCAAAAAGGTCAACTTAAATGGTCACATCATAAAACCCCAATCCAATTAGCAGTAGAAGAAGGATTGGTTGATCGCATATACAAAAGAGAAACCTCTGCACAGGAACGTGAAGCTTGGATAAAAAATGAACAGGAAAACTGTTTTAATGAATATACTTGGTTGCAGGAATATTGCTGTATTGCCGTTGATGAAACAAGTGCTTTTTTACCATACGACTTAATAACATCGTGCGAATTGGACGATATCCTAAAATCTTTATTTGAAATTCAACACGACTTCTATGTCGGTGTAGATGTTGGCAGGAAAAAGGATTTAACTGTTATTTGGGTATTGGAGAAAATTGAAAATATAAAATATACAAGAAAGGTTATTGAGTTAGCGCAAATGCCATTTTGCAAACAAGAAGAAATACTTCACGAAATTTTATCGCATAAATTCTTCAGACGGAATTGTCAAGATAATACCGGGATTGGTATGCAAATGGCGGAAAATGCACAATATAAATTTGGAAAATTTAGAGTTGAAGGTATTACTTTCACAAACAAAATTAAGGAAGAATTAGCATATAATCTAAGAACTGAATTTGAAAATAAAACGGTATTTATTCCTAAAAGACATGAAATCAGAGAAGATTTACATTCTATAAGACGTTTAACAACCTCTGCCGGTAATATCCGCTTTGATGCAGAACGTTCAGATAACGGACACGCTGATAGGTTTTGGGCATTAGCACTGGCGCTGCATGCCGTAAATAATAGTTCCGGCGAAATAAATATTTCTACTCGAAGGAAAAGAAAAATGCCGGAACTTTTAAAACCGTTTTAAGGTGTTTTTTATTCCTTTGTATAACTTTATACCAAATTAGATATTCAATAGCCTTTTAAAGGCTATTAAACACGAATTAAATAATATTTTTATTAATCTCACAAGGATTTTTTATGAAAAAAGATTTTGCAACAGAAATTGCAACCAGAAAAAGAAGTCTAAACTTCTATTCCTTAAGTTTATATCTCCCTGATCCAGACATTGTTCTTCGTAAACAAGGCAAGGATATGAAAGTTTATAATGAATTACTCTGTGATTCACACGTTTTTGCTTGTGTACAATCAAGAAAATCAGGTGTTCTCTCGCTTGAATGGGATATTAATAGAGGACTAGACAAAGATAAAAATGCTAAACTAATTGAGGATTTACTTAAAAAACTTGATATTTACAGGTTTATTAACGATATATTAGATGCTACATTATTTGGATTTCAGCCAATAGAAATTATATGGGGAAAAGTCGGAAACTTTGTGCTCCCAATAGAATTAAAATCTAAGCCACCTGAGTGGTTTTGCTTTGATGATGATAACAAGTTAAAATTTCGCACAAAGGAAAATTATTACGGGGAAGAATTAGCACATTATAAATTTTTATGTCCGCAATCCAATCCAAGTTATGAAAACCCTTATGGCGAAAGAACTTTATCCAGAGTATTCTGGCCCGTTACTTTTAAAAAGGGAGGATTAAGATTTTGGGTAGTATTTACGGAAAAATACGGAATTCCTCATTTAATAGGCAAACATCCAAGGGGTGCATCAAAAGAGGAAACTGATGAACTTGCCGATATGTTAGAGGATATGGTTCAGGATGCCATTGCTGTTATTCCTGACGATTCTTCAGTAGAAATTCAAGAAGCAAATAAATCTTCATCTGCTGAAATTTTTGAAAAATTAATCGACAAGATGAATTCAGAAATATCAAAGGCTATTTTAGGACAAACCCTAACGACTGAAATTGGCGGAACCGGCAGTTATGCTGCATCAAATACACATATGGCTGTTCGACAAGATATTATTAATTCAGATAAAAAACTTGTTGAAAAAACTATAAATCAATTAATTCAATGGATTTATGAAATTAATTTTTTTTCTAATGCAGAAGTTCCTGTGTTTGAGATGTATGCACCTGAAGAAGTTGATTTAACTTTAGCTCAAAGAGATAAAATACTTTCTGAAACAGGAGTTAAATTTACAAAAGAATATTTCATAAAAGCCTACGGTCTTGAAGATGAGGATTTTGATATCCGAGAAGATGTTATCCCTGCAACAAATTCTCAGTTTAGTGAATTCAAAGAAGATGCATCCGGTCCCGGACAAGAACAAATTGAAGATTTGTACAAGTTTATTTCAGACAATAAATTATCTGAACAAGCTCAAAAAATGATTTCTCCTTTAATTGCATTAATTGATGATTGTGAGGATTTTAACGAAGTTTATGAACTATTAACCGATAAGAACCTTCACTCTAAACAATTTGAGCAAACTCTTCAAAAGGCTTTGTTCTTGTGTGAACTGCAAGGAAGGAGTGATGGTCTTGAATAAACAATTAACTTTTCTTGATTTATTCTCAGGCATTGGTGGTTTTAAAATTGCACTTGAAAGAGCCGGTTTTAAAGGTATAGGTTTTTGCGATAACGATGAGTATGCGAATAAACTATATCGAGCATATTTCAAAAATGATAAGGAATTATTTTACGATGACATCAGAAAAATCAACACATCAGAACTCCCCGATTTCGATATCTTATGTGCAGGATTTCCTTGTCAATCTTTTTCAATTGCTGGAAAAAGACGAGGATTTGAAGACACAAGAGGTACAATGTTTTTTGAAGTCGCACGGATTCTTAAAGACAAACGACCCAAATATTTTATTCTCGAAAACGTTAAAGGCTTACTTAATCACGACGGAGGCAAAACTTTCCAAACAATACTTAAAGTTCTCTCCGACATTGGGTATAGCGTACAATGGCAACTACTTAATTCTAAGTTCTTCGGAGTACCTCAAAACAGGGAAAGAGTGTACATTGTTGGATGTTATGGAAAAGAATGTACCGGAAAAATATTTCCTCTCTCCGGAAGCAATTCAGAAAATTATAGCGAAGTCAGAATAAAACAAATCCCACCAACAATAGGTAATTCTCAAGGAAATAGAGTTTATTTTACTGATGGATTAAGCACCTGTTTAACATCAAATGGTGGAGGACAAGGTGGAAAAACAGGTTTGTATTTTATCAATAAGCCAAGATTTGATAAATATAAACAGTCAGATATTGTTGAAACTCTAAAAGTCGCAGGAGATACCCCCTTAATGAAAGTTCGAAACGGAACTAAAAAAGGGTTTGATGAGGCTTGCATTGGTGATGGTATTAATTTAGCTTATCCTCAATCTAAAACAAGAAGGGGACGTGTCGGTAAAGGTTGTTCGCAAACTCTTGATACAAATTGCAATATGGGAACAATTGATGATTATCGTATAAGAAGATTAACACCTCTTGAGTGCTTTAGATTACAGGGGTTTCCTGATGAAATGGTAAAAGTCGCAAGAGATATTGGTCTGGCTGATTGCAGATTATATAAGATGGCAGGAAATGCAATTACTGTAAATGTTGCTGAAGCTGTTGCAAGAAAAATTGCGGATTGCGAGCAGAGGGCGGAGGGCTTGGAGAAGTCCAAGACCGCAGACCCGTTTAATGCGAGCAACCAAGCGGCAGAGGTTGAAAATGGTTCAACTTAAAGGTTTATTTAAACTCGCTCCTACTGCAGCAATAAAATATTTCAAGAAAAAAGGACAAACATATACTTGGGATTGGTACGAGCTATGGCAGGATGCACATAAAAAGACTTTTACTGTTGCCAAAGTTATGCGAGAAGACATATTAAAAGATATTCGTTCTGCATTAGATAAGGCTCTTGAAGAAGGAAAAACTTTTCATGAGTTTCAAAAAGAACTTAAACCTACTCTGCAAAAAAAAGGTTGGTGGGGCGAACAGATTGTAGTTGATACTCAAGGCAATGCCGAAAAAGTGCAACTTGGTTCAATGTATCGTCTAAAAACAATCTATGCCGTTAATATGCAAACCTCATATATGACAGGACGATATAAAACGCAAATGGATAATACAGACAATCGTCCTTATTGGGAATATGTCGCAGTATTAGATAGCAAAACAAGACCTGAACACGCACAGCTTCATGGATTGGTTTACAGGTATGATGACCCGTTTTGGGCTAGTTTTTACCCACCAAACGGTTGGAGGTGCAGATGTAGAGTAAATGCTCTGTCTAATTACAACCTGCAAAAAAAGAATATAAAACCAAGTGATTCAACAGGAACACTCTCTCAAGAAATGCGACTCGTCTCGAAAAAATCAGGAGAATACAAACCGGTTACAGTTTACACAGATCCATTGACCGGTAAAAAAATTGCCCCGGATGTTGGTTGGTCTCATAATCCTGCAAGCGGATTTTCGGAAGGGTGAAGCGAAGCGTAACCCGTAAGGTGTCGGGAAGCTGAGAACTTTCCGACACCCCGAATAATCCAAGACAGCGGTTTGAATGATATTTGAACACTATTAAAACAAGTATAAAAGGAGTATTAAATGACTGTAGATAGAAAGTGCTTAATTAATTGGGTTGGTGGAAAAAGATTACTAAGAAAAACAATCGCTCCACTTATTCCTAAAGATATAAAATCGTATATTGAACCTTTCGGTGGTGGTGGTTGGGTTTTATTTTACAAGGACAGATGGGCAGATTTAGAAATCTATAACGACTTAGATGGAAGATTAGTTAATCTTTTTAGAATAGTAAAATATCATCCTAATGCTTTAAAAGAAGAATTAAAATATCTTCTTGGCTCTCGTGAAATGTTCTTCCAATTTTTGAATGGCACTTTTATTACCGATATTCAAAAAGCAGCACAGTTCTTGTTTTTAATAACACGTTCTTTTGGTGGTCGTGGTGATACTTTTGGAACTGTAAAAAAATCTTGTGGTGGAGCTTCAAAATCTCAACGCAATATTTTAACTAAAATTGATGCAATTCACGAACGCCTTGATAAAGTTATGATTGAGAATCGTGATTTTGAGAAATTAATCAAACAATATGACTTTGAAGATGCATTTTTCTATTGTGATCCACCTTATACTTCAGGTTGTGGCTATGAAGTAACATCAACTACTGATTTCGACCATGAACGTTTAAGAGATGTTTTAAAAGACATCAAAGGTCGTTTTCTTCTTTCCTATGATGATTCTCCAAAAGTCCGAGAATTATATAAAGGATACGAAATGATTGAAGTTGAAAGACAAAACGGAATCAATAACAGAGAGGGGACTAATAGAGCTAATAAAGTTTATAAAGAACTTTTGATTGCTAATTATCCTATTAAAGAAGATTTATGCAAATAAACGTAAAGTTATAAACTGTAAAATACTTGCAATTTACATATTATGTATTATAATGTAAGTACAAAGTATTTTATAGGAGGTCATTTATGAACTTAGAAAACATTTTAGAAGAATTAAAAAAATGCCATAAAATAAGCATAAAAGAAGATTACGAAAAAATACAAGAACCACTTTTAAAACTTATTGTCGATATAAGTTCAAACTCTACACTAGAAAAAACTGGTAAAGATTATACACGTTATGACATTATATTTATAAATTCTTCAAATAAAAAAGAAACTAATATTCCAAAAGCCAGAGTTCCAGAAATTACACTTCAATACTTGATTAGTAACAATATTTTAAGTAGTTCTGATTTTGCTTTTTTTGAAGAGAATAATTTCGAAAGAACCTTTGCTTCAAGTTCTGGAGACTTGATAAAAGAGTATAATCAAGATATTGACAAAGTGCAACGATACACAGAAATTAATTGTAACGGTCAAATATGGTATGTATGTAATCAATGGGATAAAACTACCATTGATAAATTCAATGAATATGTAAATAGTAAATTTTCAAAGTATATTAAGATTGTTGAACACTAGATGAGTGAACCAATTGAAATAAAACTTGATAATAAAGAGGTTGAATCAAGATTACTTGATTTGGCAAAACGAAGCGAAAACCTGCGACCATTAATGAAAAACATCGCAGGTATTTTCGCATATTCTACCGAAGAAAACTTTAAAGAAGAGGGCAGACCTGATAAGTGGACAGAATTATCGGAATCAACAATTAAGCAACGGACAAAAAATAAACAGTGGCCCGGCATGATTTTACAGATTTCAGGTCAACTTGCATCTTCTGTTAATACATATTATGACGATGATTCAGCTGTTATAGGCTCAAACCTTGAATACGCTGCAATACACCAACTCGGCGGACAGGCAGGGCGGAATAAATCTGTTGAAATACCTTCACGTCCTTATTTAAACCTTACTGATGATGACTTTGAAGAAATCCTAAGTATGACCGAAAATTTCTTAGGGGAATAATCCCTCAACAAGTATGTAATCAGGTCAAAGGAAAGGAGAGAAAATGACAACAGTTGAACCTATTAAAAGTAAAAAAGATGTCGAAAAAGTCGAAAGATATCTTGAAAAACAAAGCACTAGAGACCACCTGCTTTTTGTGTTTGGTACAAATAGCGGTCTTAGAATTTCAGACATTGTTGCCCTGAATGTCGGGGATGTCAGGGGAAAAAACTATATTCAAATCGTGGAAAAGAAAACAGGGAAATACAAAAAATTTCCACTTAATGATAAATTAAAAAACTTAATTGCTGGTTATGTCAAAGGCAAAAGAGACAAAGAGCCATTGTTTAAATCCCTATGGGGCAGAAGATACAACAGAATAACTGCATATTATATGATAAGAGATGCTTGTAAAAAAGTCGGACTAGAAGAAAAAATAGGCACACACTCTATGAGAAAAACTTTCGGATACCATCACTATCAACAATTTAGAGACATTGCACTCCTGCAAAAAATATTTAACCATTCAAGTCAGTTAATAACCTTACGTTATATAGGAATAGACCAAGAGCAAATTGATTACACATATAACAACTTTGTTTTATAGTTCAAAACACTCTCTAATAAAGGAATTGCATTACATTTTATATGGATTACAAAATATCCAAATTGTATATTCTAAAACTCAAAAATCTTAAATTTTGCTATTATGCTTGAATTTCTCGTCTTTAGAATTCAACTTTCAAAACTTAATGTAGCAGACAAAATCTTATAACTCAATTCCCCACATGTCTAGTATTTTCGGCACAAAAAAAATTGCATTACTAATTGGATAAAAAGTAATCCGATAAAGCATTAAAGGAGCCGTAATGTACAAGCATCGAGCCACTATGACAGACAGACGACACCAAATATTGATATTAATTGCAAAAGGTTATAACAACAGACAGATTGCAAGGAAAATGGGATTATCTTTGTCAAACACAAGAATGCAAAAATGGCGTTTGTATTGCTATCTTGGCGAGATTCATACTGCACTTGATGCCGTTTTTATGGGATTACAAATGGGGTTACTTAAAGAGAGCGATTTGGCAGAGCAAATCAGAGAGGATATTTATGACTGCAAAAATGAAAAACAGATGTTCAGTTATTCTTAAAGAAAATGATGTAAGAATCGGTACATACCGCCCAACTCAGAGAAAATTTCACAGTATTCAAAAGAAATTAGAACCATTCAGGCTATTATATCCAAAGGCAAAAACGTTCAAAAGCAAGTACAGAATAGTTCTAATGCAAGAAGATATTAAAATGGGAACATACAAAGTTCCTGAAAAAATGTATGAAAAATTAAAGTCTGAAATTGAACAATATCGTTCACTTGGTTATCATTTAAAAAAAGTAAGATGTGTCGAAACCGGACAAATTTTTGAAAGTGCAAGAGAAGCTGCACGGTGGGTAAGATTTGCAACAGAAAGGGATTACTGCGATTTTGATTTAATTAAACAATGCTGCCGGGGGAAACAAAAAACCTCATACGGTTATCATTGGGAATGGGTAAACGAAGAATTAGATAAAGTTAAGAAACAACTACTAGAAGATAGTTAAACTATTTTAATTAAATTACAAATGATAATTATACTTCCATTACATTATCAGTCCAGAGTTCGCATTGAGTCATTACCGTTTGCAATGCATCATCTTGACCTTCCGGCGGATAGTTATATTTTTTAAGTAATCTTTTTATAATTTTGCGCATTTTGGCACGTGCAGATTCTTTTTTTTGCCAGTCAACTGTTTTATTTAAACGGAGCGTATCAGTTAATTCTTTAGTCATAGCAACCAATTCTTCGTTTTGATAAAAGTCTTTAACTGCTTGAGGTTTTGTTAAAGCATCATAAAAAGCGGTTTCTTCTTTAGAAAGTCCTGGGATAGGCTGTTCACCTTCTGCGATTTGTTTTGCCATTTTTAATAACTCTTCAATGACTTCTGCATTAGTAATTAAACCGTTAATATATCTATTTATAGCCATTTGCATCATTTCGCTAAACTTTTCACTTTTTACTGCATTAGTTCTGCGATAAACAGAAATCTGTTCTGCTAACAGTTTTTTCAATATTTCAACTGCAAGATTTTTTTCTTTCATTTTTGCAATTTCATCCAAAAATTTTGGATCAAATAACGAAAACTCTTCTTTTATATCAGAGAATAAATTTATTACACCTTCACTTTTAATACTTTGTTTCAGCAATTCATTTATTCTTGCATTCATTTCAGGTAATGAAATTTTTTTACCAATACCTGTATTTGTTAATCTTCCGATTAAAACTCTCACAGCTTCAAAGAATGCTGCCTCAATCCTCTCATTATCTTTGGCAATAGAAGAACATAAAGACAATGCTTGATGCAATAATAGTGCTTCTTTTATGTATAAATCCTTTTTATCTTGCATTGATGGTGCAATTAAAAAGTTTACAGCACCCGATATGGTTTTTGCTCTATCTAAATCAGAGCCTGTCATAAATTTAGAATAATCATAACCATGTAATAAATCTCGGCAAACTTCTAATTTCTCAATGAATTTAGGATAGGAGATTTTGGAAATATCCATATTTCCGTAATTTTTTCTGTCTCTTACAGTATAATCGTTCATTGCTTGTTTTAATGCCGTTGCAATGCCAACATAATCGACGATCAACCCACCTTCTTTATCTCTAAATACTCGATTTACTCTTGCGATAGCCTGCATCAAATTGTAACCTGACATAGGTTTATAAACATACATTGTTGCAAGTGACGGAACATCAAAACCCGTAAGCCACATATCAACAACAATTGCAATTTTCAACGGATCATCATTATTTTTAAATTTTTTTGCAAGTTCATTTTTGTATGATTTGTTGCCTATAATACTTCGCCATTCTTCAGGGTCGTTATTATCAGAGGTCATAACTACAGCAATTTTTTCATTATTCTTTTCTCCCCATTCAGGACGAAGTTCCAAAATTCTATGATATATTTTCATGGCTATCGGTCTTGAATAGGCTACTATCATTGCTTTACCTGTTAATAGGTTCTCTCTGTTATTTTCATAGTGATTTAAAATATCATCAACAAGAGAATTTATTGTATTTTCGTTTCCTAAAACTTCTTCCAAGTTTGCTAATTGTCTTTTACTTTTTTCCACAACATCAGCATCGGCATTTAATGACATTATTTCGTATTCTTTATCAATAAGTTGTAAGGTTGCTGAATCAAGCTGTAATTTTACAACTCTGCTTTCGTAGTAAACAGGACGAGTTGCACCATCTTCAACGGCTTGCGTCATATCGTAAATATCAATATAATCACCAAATACTTCTCTTGTGTTTCTGTCCTTAACTGAAATTGGTGTTCCTGTAAAACCGATATATGTTGCATTCGGTAAACAATTTCTAATTATTCTTGCAGCACCAGTTTTTATTTTTCCTGTTTTATCATCAACTTTTTCAGCGAAGCCATATTGACCTCTGTGTGCTTCATCTGCCATAACAATTATATTTCGTCTTTCCGATAATGGTTCAGTTGATTCTTCGAACTTTTGCATTGTTGTAAATATAATACCATTTGCCTCTCTGCCATTAAGCCAGTCCTTTAATCCAATATCTGTTGATGACGGGTTATCTCCTAACTTCCTGCAAGTTGCTTGCACAGGCGTCTGACGCAAAAAATCCTTACATTTACAGAATTGACCGTACAATTGATTATCTAAATCGTTACGGTCTGTCATAACAACAATGGTCGGACTATTTAATGCTTCCTGCAAAAGGTGAGCATAGAAAACCATTGATAAAGACTTACCGGAACCTTGTGTATGCCAAAATACACCGCCTTTTCCATCGGTTTGAGTTGCGTGTTTAGTGGATTCAATAGCTTTTTTGACTGCGAAATATTGATGATAACCTGCAAGAATTTTAAAACTGTCTGCACCATCTTTATTAAAGCAAATGAAATTCTTTAATATATCAAGTAATCTTTCTTTTTCAAAAATTCCCTCAATAAAAGTATCAAATTGGGCATATTGAGTATTTTCATAATTGCCGTCTTTGGTTTTCCATTCCATATATCTGTCTTCGCCTGAAGTAATTGTTCCGGCTTTGGATGTCAGCATATCAGACATTACGCAAATTGCGTTATAAATAAACATAGAAGGAATCTCTTTCATATAATTCCTAATTTGTCTATATGCGGCAGATGCATCTGTTTCTTCTCTTGATGGGGACTTTAATTCAAATAAAACAACCGGCAATCCGTTTAAGAAGATTAAAACATCGGGTCTTTTTTCGGAATTTTCAATAAAAGTCCATTGATTAGCAATAATGAATGAGTTATTATTTGGATTTTTGTAATCAACAAGATAAATTATTGTTGAACGTTGTTCTCCATTTTCTGTGTATCGAGCTTGAATGCCATTTTGCAGATAATCCATGAAAATCATATTTTGTTGTAATAAATCATTATTATCTATATTTTTTATTTTATATAGAGCATCTTGAATTGCATCTTCGGGAGCATTTTTGTTTAATCTGTGAATATAATCAAGCAAAATCTCTTCATATAAAGGACAATAAAAATCACGAAATTCAATATCGGGACCATAAACATGAGTATAGCCCATATTTTTAAATAATTCTATTACTGAATTTTCATAACTTTCTTCTGTATATAGTCCCTGCATTTTTCATTCCTTATTTTTCGCTAAACGATAATTTATCGGTGGACGAGCCATCAAATTTTTCGTCTATTTTAACA